>QMCD01004311.1_pt3 | contig 10838 bp, 8 predicted proteins | sample 1821841 | NCBI WGS metagenome assembly QMCD01 (sample SAMN01991225, study PRJNA193472) | Termite gut metagenome, whole genome shotgun sequencing project. | isolation source: worker | host: Macrotermes natalensis | reverse complement strand
AAAACGAGGGGCTGTTTTCGGGCGCGTGGCGGACGATTTTGAGCTTGGTGGAAGAAAGGGCGGGCAAAAGATTTTGAGGGGCTGTGTGGCGCTGTTTGTGGGTTTTGATTGTTCGGATTATTTTTGTATCTTTGCATAAAAAATAAACACAATGACAAAAGAAACATCGATTAAAATTTTTGAGAGTCGTCAGGTTCGCACGGCATGGAATGAAGATAGCGAAGAATGGTATTTTTCAATTATTGACGTGATTGAAATTTTAACCGAAAGTATGCGTCCAAGAAAATATTGGGACGACTTAAAACGCAAGCTACAAGCAGAAGGCAGTGAACTGTCCGAAAAAATCGGACAGTTAAAAATGGTCGCACCGGACGGCAAAATGCGCCTCACAGACGTTGCGAACACCGAGCAACTTTTCCGCTTGATTCAATCCATTCCATCGCCCAAAGCCGAGCCGTTTAAGCAATGGTTAGCAAAAGTCGGTTATGAACGTTTGAAAGAAACCGTTGACCCTGCACAAAGCATTGACCGAGCGCGTGAAAATTGGAAAAAACACGGGCGGAGTGAAAAGTGGATTCAGCAACGCATGACCGGGCAGGAAACACGCAATAAACTGACAGACTATTGGAAAGAGGCGGGGGTAAAAGAAAACAAAGAATTTGCCGCCTTGACAAGTATTATTCATCAGGAATGGGCTGGATTGACCGTGAGCGCACATAAAAGTTTGAAAGGCTTAAAAGGTCAAAATTTGCGAGATCACATGAGTGAGGCGGAATTGATTTTTACGGCGTTAGCCGAACTTTCCACACGACAAATAGCCGAAAATGAACATGCAAAAGGTTTTAAGGAAAATGCGAGTGCGAGTAAAAAAGGCGGGAATGTGGCAAGAGTGGCACGCAAAGAATATGAGGCAAAAACAGGGAAATCTGTTGTTACAGGCGAGAATTTTTTGTCGCCGGCAAAACAAAGAAAAATTGGGAAATAAACCAAATTACCACCCCATCCCGTCATCCTCTTTTGCAGGTTTTATTTGATACTGCAAAGTGATTTCATGCGTGGCGAGTTCCCAAAGCAACATAATGGACACAGCCTTGCGCTGATTTTGCAGGATTTCGGAATGAACATAATAAGCCGAAATCTCCACCTGTACACGTTTTTTGTTGCTTTCATCGAAACCATAATAGCCACCATTGTCATTGCCGTTCTTTGGTTCTCCGGAGCTTTTCCAACACTCGCGAGAGGCGTTGGGTTTCGCAATATAATTCGTTAAAATTAGCACTTTAATCCCCGTTTTTTCGCCGGTGTTAAGGTGATGTTTTGCACATTCGAGGATTGTAAGTAAATTTTCTTTATTTTATTTCCTTCTTTTTGAGCTATTCCTGTAACCTCTTGATCGTTATACAGCACTTTATCCAAGATATAAGGTCTGCCTTTTAGTAAATTTTTTGTTTGTGTCTCAGTCAAAGTTTTCCCATCAAAAACATTGAAAGAAGATAAATCTTCCGAAGAGTAGTTTAATGCCGGAACTGTTCTAAAATCAGGTTCGTCATTGACTTCTACTTCCCTGTTGAATTTTTTGATAATAAATTTCTTCGGGCGTGCTTTGTCAAGTTCTTCAAAGATGTTTTTGTTTTGCTCAAAGGTTTTTGCGATTTCCATGAGAGATGGAGCATCGGAAAATACCATATCTGAAACCATTTCCGCATAACTTGTTTCCATTTTGGAAATTATTTTGAACGGTTCTTGAAACAGTTCCCCATTCAATAGTCGAGGAACATATCTTGCTCTGCTAAATCCTTCTTGAATAATGGTGTCTATGTACAGTTTCGTAAATTCCGGCATAGCGATCTCGCATTGCACATCTTTATCATTGAGGAGATAATGAATATCGTATAAATCACGAATAACTTTGGCGATTCCCGCAACGGGATCGGGATCGTCCGTCCTTTTTGCCAATCGACTCAATTTATCGCAGAGCGTTTTTACAGGTTTCGCAACAAGCAGATTTGAGGGAGAAAGTCCATATTTTTCAATGATAACGGTTTGATTATTTTCCAAAAGAAAGTCGTAAACATAACTTGTTATCTTTTTCTGCTCTACCGGTATAATCGCAGTAGGTGTTTCAGTTGTGATTTCAAATTCTATGTTTTCCTTCAATGAACGAGCCATACTCGTTTTTATATTTTTGGGATATGGATGAATCGTTTTATATCGCCCCCCATGCTTGCTACTTCCTCGATCATCTTCAAGTCTTGGATATACATTATCCACAAGGTTAGACACTTTTTTCATGCATGTTTGCATGGAATTAGTCGTTTTTTCAGGACTTGGGATAACACAAAAATCAACATCTTCTGAAAATCGTTGAATGATTCGAAAAGCTTTAGACAGACTTGTTCCTCCCTTGAATAAAACATTGTCGGCATATTCCGACATCGCAATAGCTTTCAAAATTTCGCAAACATGAAAATCTTTTTCAATGATTTGCTTTTTCATATCCAACCCTTTTTCGGCGAAATACCTCTCACAGGCGGTTACAATTTCATTAAATAACTTTCCCTTATTGGCATGTATTAAAGATTCCATATTTTCCCTTGTTTATGAGTGTTCTGCATTTATTTTCATCAAAATATAATTTGAAATGCGAACCTACGCTATAAGATGAACGTAGGTTTTTTGCTAAATCTGTTTTCCCCATTGTGGCAAAAACAGATGCTAAAACTGCTCGCGTTCGAGAACTGTAATACATCGAATATTTAATCAATTCCAAACATTCATCGAGTGTAAGTTTTTTTATCCATAAATCCATTAAATCATCCACAACCTCTCCGGGATAGCGTGCAGGAACCTTTTCCACAGACTCCAAACAATCCAATATCTGTAGATATTTCACATTTTTTGTGTTTATAGGACATTTTGCCCGAATGAAGAATAAACGTTGTTTTTCAAAATTTTTTGGTGGATTTTCAACAGCCAGCACTTCGCTTGTAGCAACCTGTTCCGTAAGTCCCATCCCATTGAATAGTGGTGCACCGGTAGAATAAGACTTGTTTTTGAATTTCTTTTGGAAATAATCAACAAGTGTTGATTGAGATGCCCGTGTAGTTGTTAAATTCGTGAATTTTATTCGTTCAGGCTTAAAATACAAACCTTTTCGAATGCGTGCAACACGTTGCTCTCGCTGCAGTTTCGACAAAGTCTTGATAACGCGAAAGTACTCCCTTTGTCCGCTATTCTCCGGCAAAATCTCTTCGAGAGCAAAAACAGAACCACTCCGCTTTTGTTCTACCCACTTTTCTACTTGTTTTGAAATTTTTTCCATTATTCTTTACAATTTGGAATACAAAGGTACAAAAAAAAAGTGAATTACGCAAGAAAAACGGCAAAATAATTTTTATTTTATTGCTTTTTTGAAACTACCACCCCATCCCGTCATCCTCTTTTGCAGGTTTTATCTGATACTGCAAAGTGATTTCATGCGTGGCGGACTTGGTTAGATGAGCACTTGCGCTCGCATCAAACAAACCGAAATTATACCCTATCCGAAAAACACCGAACCGGATATAACTCATCGCCGATACCGCTTTCGGATAGTCATACCCAACCCCAAAGCCTATCGAGTTTAGCAACATAATGGACACAGCCTTGCGCTGATTTTGCAGGATTTCGGAATGAACATAATAAGCCGAAATCTCCACCTGTACACGTTTTTTGTTGCTTTCTTCAAAACCATAATAGCCACCATTGTCATTGCCGTTCTTTGGTTCTCCGGAGCTCTTCCAAGAGAGATAAGCCCCATATTCGCGGAACTTGTTTCCGCTTGCCAAAAGCCCGAAATTTAGACCTTTATAGCTTAAATGAGCATCGTAGTTGAGAGCAAGTTCCGTGATGGGAGTGTAGTTGCGGACGGTTGGACTGGTGGAAGCATCCCCCACATCCGGAAGAACCGACTGCCAATCCGCCGTTTGCGAAAGTACTCCCGCTCCAACTCCAAAACTGATAAACAGGTTTTGCGATGCTTGAAGCCGATAAGCAAAATTGCCAAGTGCTTGAAACCGGTTATGTATGCCCCAAGAACGCTGATCGGCGATTATCCCTGCAAAGATTCTTCCGGGCTTACTGCTCTTTTCTCGCCCGCTAAACGTTTGACTGCTTCGCTCTTTTACGGGGATAACTGCCGAAAATTTAAGATTTTTCGGCGCACCGTCGAACCCGACAAAGCCGTAGCTGCCAACCAAGTCAAAGCTTGGATATTCGTATTCCGTGAGATACGAGGGGGCTACCATTACCTTGTGCAGATTGTGAGAATACTGCCCGAAAAGCGAACTAAAATTCAACAACAGGAGCACCGGTAATTTTATAAACGACACATTCTTTTTCATAACTTTCTAACTTTCTAACTTTCTAACTTTCTAACTTTATAAACTTTACAAACTTTCTAACTATCATTGCACAACCTCAAAAAATCCTTTTTTCAAAGGTTCTTTGTTTTGCTTGTTGGTGTAATACATATAATAGTAGGTGCTTTCGCCATAGTTACCTCCGAGTGGAGCGTTGAGATAGGGACTAATATCCTCCACAACACTTCCGTTTCGGGAAAGAACAACCAATCGACTTTCGGGAAACTGTTCGTTGCCGATGATTTCAAAAACGGGGGTGCTTTGTCGCATATATTTTGGAAATTCCAACTGCGGATAAGTGATGATCGTGATTTTCTGCGTTTGCTCCAATCCCAATGCCGACAGTTTTTTGGTTGAGCTTTGGCGTCTGATATTTTCATTCATTACCCATTCGTTTTCTTTTTCGGTTAAAGAATAAACCAGCGGGGTTTCAATGCCATTCAATATGGGAGTGATATAACCCATTTCTATTTTTGCGAGATGGGTTGGGTCCGACAGGCTGTAGATGATACTTGCTCCCATACTGTTTTTGTAGCTAACAGGCGTGTGGGTGCGAGTGATGCGCAGGGGTTTGCTTTCCGAGGGAATAATATCCAAGCCCATACCGCTTTGCACGGTTGTGTTCTCGTAGCATTGAACGTCTTTTATCAGTGCGCCCCTGCCGGTTGATGTCAAGTATCGACTATCGGTTTCATCCTGCATATTTTGAAGGAGTTTAACCTGCACATCGGCAATGTCGAACAGAGCTTTGTCGCCCCAAGTGATCTCCGACACATACAGTGTGTCGAAGCCGAGCAATTCAAGGTTTCCCGACACTTTCAGATTGGGAATGAAAAGAGCTTGATTTTCGCAAAACAGAGCGTTCCCGCCACTACCACCTTGCACGGCGAGCGTGGTGTTGGTGTCGAATTTAATTGCTGTGGAAAGCATATTCACATCCGTGTTTTTAATGCTTATACTTGCGTTTTTCGCACTGAAAAAGGTGTTTTTGTGAATGCTTACTTCACTGTGTCCGTGAGCGGACAAGAGCAGTGTAAGGATAAGAAATTTGATTTTTTTCATGACCATGATTTTATTATTGATTATTTTATGATTTTTTAATTATTCATTTTCATTGCCTACATAGCTCTCTACGGTTCTAAAAGTTCCTCTTCCCTTCATATCGGATCCATATCCCTTCGTTTCGTCAATTTGAGTGCCGTTTCTATCATCTGCCCATTTGTTTATTTTGCTGATTTCAATATTTTGTTTAGATAAGCAACTGTGAGTTTTAGCAATAAAATATACAGAATAATACGGTGTGCGGTTATCGAATGTTTTGCCTTCTGGATCGTAATAACCGATCTGCATTCGAATCCCGCTACTATAAGATACACCATCAAGAGTGTTATTGCCACTTGTACCTCTAGAGTCACCGGTTTGAGAAAACAGCCCTCGCATGCTCGGAAAAGGATCACCGGAAAAACGACCGACATGTGCATAAGTGAGATTAGGCACATCTCCACTACTTGAGTGTGTTTTAAATTTATAAGATCCATCTCCCACGCCAACAGGAGATCGCCCATCCATTTCCGAAAAATGCACCCATCCACAAGGAATGCTCTTTTCGGTTCCTGTCCACATAACGACGGTTCCTATGGGAACAAAAATATCTTCAACAGCTTTGAGAATATCAACGAGTTGTTTGGATGAGATAATATCGTTTTCTCTTACGTTATGATTAGTGGCATCGGGGTTAGTGTTATAGTTTTTGATTTCAGTCGCTAAAACATCTGCTGAAGATATATTTGGCGAATAAAATTCGGGCTTGTTTTTAATATAACCGGATCCGTAGGTTTCAGTACTACCATCTTCAGATGTTTTTTTTGCATTCCAATCCGGCATAACATTTACTTGCGCACCTTCTTCTATGGTTAATATTCTTGTTTTTATATCATTCTTATAGCTTTCATTCTCCTTTTCTAATGAAAGATGCTTATCGATCTCTAAAAAACGAGTATCTATCAAGGAGGAATCCACTGAATACTTCTTTTGTATCACGACATTCGGCTTATTTAAGATAAAACCATCCTGCGTTGGGGTAGCATTCCAATCCGACGGAACGTTCACATTTGCACCATATTCTATGTCGTTTAGTTTGGCGATTTCCTCAGCTGTAATCGTTCGTGGAGTGCCGGATAAATCCGCGTATTTCCCCGTAAAGGCAATGGTGGGAAGAATGAGTGTTTTATTTTCTCGGTTGTTAGATGAAAAAGACACACCATAATCATCATCTTTATCTCTTATTGTCAATGTTCCGTCATACACGGTTTTTCCACCGTCTGTAAAAACAGGTTTATCTTTAAGGTCGTCATAACTGCCCGTAAAAGATACATCTGAAAGAGTGATGGTCGTATTTTCCGATGATTGATTTCCGACAGTAAAGGATTCATCAAATATCGGAACCGTACCACCACTTTTTATTCTTAAAGTTTGCGGAAAAACGAGGTCATTTATTGCAATTTGCGAGAGATTTTGGGGTTTGTTGCGAATGTAGGAATACTTTTCTGCATCGGTTTCATTCCAATCTCCTCTGAACTCCGGGAGATCGGATAAGTTTGCAAATTTTCTGTCAAAATGCCCTTCCAAATGCCCTTCCAAACTTGTTTTATAAGATTCAAGATTTGCAGATGTAGTATTCCATAAGACTTTATCGCTCAAAGTAACCTTCTCGGCGTTCTCACTACGTTCGAACTGTTCAAGATGTGTTGGAAAGACAGGCACTTCTTTTAAGTCATTATAACTACCCGTAAAAGCAACCTCCGAAAGGTTTAATTGAACTTCCTCTTCTTCACTGTAATTTGCGGTAAATTTTACCGCTCCATCCGCAACGCCGGCACCTTTACCATTTCGATAAACGTGAAAAACCCCGTTCCCGATTGTGGGCTTGTTTTGGATAAAAGAATAATTTATATTGCCTCTCTCGTCTGTCATCTCCGCTTTCCAATTGGGTTGAACTTGCACAGGAATTTCCGGCTTATCCTTGATGTCGTTGTAACTTCCCGTAAAAGCAACCTCCGGAAGATCCAATTCTATCTTTTCTTCAGTAAGGGCATTAAAACCAACCCCTCCGGTTGTTTTGCCATCCCGAAGAATACGGACTTCATTAACGTCCGGTTTGTTTTTAATAAACGCATAATTGATAGTGCCGTCAGCGTTCTCTTTAGAAGCCTCCCAATCCGATTGTGAGTTCCATCTCGACTTGTCTTCTTTGGTAACGGTTTGTGCATTGTCATCGGATAAAAGTTGACTTAAATGTGTAGGGATAAGTTTTTTCGTTTCTCCAAGAACCATATCGTAATCCACATTTAATTTTCCATCCTCACCAACCACTCCATTCCAACGATCTTTCTCTGCACGAGTAACATACATGGCGTAGTTTTCATCTTGTTGCAGTTCTTGTAATTTTGTTGGAATATCCGACACGTTGGCTTTCTCATTCCATCGTTCACGTTCCGCACGCGATACCGTGGTGTAGTAGTTCTCATCTTGTTGCAAGTCCTGCAACCTTGCAGGAATAAAGGGTTTGTTTCTCAGATCGTCATAACTTCCCGAAAACGCACTTGAAGTGTTCCACTTTTCTTTTTCCGCACGACTGACAGTCATGTAGTAGTTTGGATCCTCTTCCAAATCCTGCAAACGTGTGGGGATAGCAGGTTTATCCACCAAATCCGCAAACTTGCCTGTTATGGCAACGGTGGAGAGTGTAACGTCTTTGCCGTCCACACTGACATTGAAATTAGGTTTGTCTGTCAAATCGTTATAACTTCCACTTGTAGCAATGGTTGAAAGTGCAGGCGCACCGGAGAGGTCGGTATATTTGCCTGTGAAAGCAACCGTTGCAAAACTGTATGTTGTATCCCCGCCCTCAATAGTGATATTGAAATTAGGTTTATCTTTCAAGTCTTCAAAACTCCCGGTAAGAGCCACATCCGCAAAGGCGGGTTTGCCTTTCAAACTGTCCCATGTTCCCGAGAACGAAGACACATCGGGTTTGCCGATCAAGTCTTCGTATTTCCCGGTAAGAGCAACCGTGGATAGCTCTACATCTTCGCCGTCCAAGTTGATGTTAAATTCGGGTTTGTCCACAAGGTCTTTGTAGCTTCCACTTGTTGCAACACTTTGAAGAGTTGGTTTGCCCTGCAAGTCCTCGTATTTTCCTGTGAGAGCAACGGTTGCCAGCGATACGGTTCCTCCTCCCAAATCAACGTTAAAATCGGGTTTGTCTGTCAGATCGGCGTATTTGCCGGAGAAATTGCTTTTAGCGTTCCATTTCTCTTTTTCCTCGCGAGTAACGAACATCGAGTAGTTGGGATCTTCCACAAGTTGATCCAAGCGTGTGGGAATATCCGACTTGTTCGCTTTCTCGTTCCACCGTTCCCGTTCCGCACGTGATACTGTGGTGTAGTAGTTCTCATCCTGTTGCAAGTCCTGTAATTTTGTAGGAATAACAGGTTTGTTTCTCAAATCCTCATAGTAACCGGTAAAAGCATTTGCAGTATTCCATTTTTCTTTTTCCATGCGACTGACGGTCATCGTATTTTCGTCTGTAGCCAAGTCGGACAATTTTGAAGGAATATTCGGCTTTTCCGTCAAGTCTGCAAACTTCCCGGTCAGAGCAACCGTGGATAAAGTAACATTCTCGCCGTCCAAAGTAATGTCAAAATTTGGCTTGTTTTTCAAATCGTCATAACTTCCGCTTATGGCAACAGTTGATAGCGTGGGTTTGTTTTTAAGTTCGGCGTAGTCGCCCGAAAATGCTTGTTTTGTAACAGCCTCGTTCCACATCTCTTTTTCCGCACGAGTAACATACATGGCGTAGTTTTGGTCCTGTTGCAAATCGGACAGTTTTGAAGGAATATCCGACACATTGGCTTTCTCGTTCCACCTTTCACGTTCTGCACGTGATACTGTGGTGTAGTAGTTCTCATCCTGTTGCAAATCCTGCAACCTTGCAGGGATAGAGGGCTTGTCCGTTAGATCGTTAAAGCTCCCGGTTGTGGCAACTGCTTTCAGTTCGGGCGTGCCAATAAGGTCTTTGTAGTCGCCGCTTAAAGACACCTTTGCGAGTGAGCCTAAATCTATTGGCTCCTGTGGCGTTGTTCCATCGGAAACATACGTCGAAACTTTCAACCATTGTGTTCCGTCATAATAATAAAACCCGACTTCTCGGTCTGTTTGATAGACCAATAAGCCCTGTGCTTGTGGACTGACTTGAATGTACAACCGTTGCGAATAAGTCATGCGTGGGATAAGTAGCCCCTTGTTTGACGACTGCACCTCCAAAATGGCGGATTTGTCGGGAGTGAACTCCTTGTCGCCAATGCCCACACTTTGAGCGTTGACGGTCGTAACCGCCGTCATAAGCGTTACGAATAAAACTGAAATTAATTTACGTGTTTTCATAGTGCTGATTTTTTTATTGTTTCTTATTTTCAAATTCAAATTTCACTTTCCAATCCTTTTTGTCAAGAACTAAATACGCATCAAATTTCGTATTGCTTTTTGATGTGAAACCCTTGATAAGTGGTGATTTTCCTTTTTCTGCGATTTCGCACAGATGATTTTCGGAAAGTGTTTTGCTCGCCACGGTTTTCCATATCACAAAACCGCATTCCTTGGTGCAGCCAAGCCCCTTTTCAAAGAGGTGCAGATGTTCCGCCCCGCATTTGGGGCATTTCGGCAAAAGCTCCTTTTTTATTTGTTTCAAGGATTTAATTTCGATATGGATTTGTTGCAACTCTTCCACAACATCGGCGGTGTATTGCTTTATGGATTCGATGAATTGGGCGTATGATTTTTTTTCGCTTTCTACTTCTGCGAGTTCCTTTTCCCAACTTCCTGTAAGTTCCGGTTTAGCAATGTGTTTATCCTTGATGTTTTCGTAAACGGATAGTGCTTTTTCCGTTGGGATAAGTTTTTTTTGCTCACGAACGATATAGTTTGTGTCCACGAGGTTTGCAATGATGGAGTGCCGTGTGGCGGGCGTTCCCAATCCGCAGTCTTTCATCGCTTCTTTCGCCTGTTCATCTTCCACGTCTTTGCCGGCAGTTTCCATATACGAAAGCAGACTTGCATCTGTAAGCAGCAACGGTGCTTTGGTCATATTGTCCTTTATCTGTACGCCACCATTGGCGAGTTTATCGCCCGTTTGCAGGCGTGGCAGGCGGAGTTCCGTGTTTTCTTTTTCAGTTGTTTCCTCGCCGGTGTCCTTATCTTTGCCCAGAAAATAACGCCAACCCTCATACTTGATAACGTTTCCGCTAACCTTGCAGAGCTCATCTCCAACCTGTATCTCCGCCGTTGTAACATCTTTCACACACAAAGGTGCAAAGGCTTCCAAGGTTCGTGCAACAATCATGGAATAGAGTTCTGCCACAGGTTTTGCCATACTCTCCA
>QMCD01003117.1_pt1 | contig 10838 bp, 8 predicted proteins | sample 1821841 | NCBI WGS metagenome assembly QMCD01 (sample SAMN01991225, study PRJNA193472) | Termite gut metagenome, whole genome shotgun sequencing project. | isolation source: worker | host: Macrotermes natalensis | reverse complement strand
CAAAGCCTTGCCCTCGATAAGTTTCGGCTGGAATGCCTGGATACCCAATCGGTGCAAAGTCGGGGCACGGTTCATCAAAACAGGGTGTCCCTTGATAACGTTCTCCAAGATGTCGTAAACCACGGCATCCTTGCGGTCGATTATCTTCTTGGCACTCTTAACGGTCTTAACGATTCCACGCTCTATCAATTTGCGGATAATGAACGGCTTATACAACTCTGCCGCCATATCTTTCGGAATACCCATTTCGTGCATCTTCAACTCAGGTCCGACAACGATAACCGAGCGAGCCGAATAGTCAACCCTCTTACCCAACAAATTCTGACGGAAACGTCCCTGCTTACCTTTCAAGCTATCGCTCAATGATTTCAAAGCACGGTTGCTCTCCGATTTCACAGCATTTGTCTTGCGGGAGTTATCGAACAGACTATCGACAGCCTCCTGTAACATACGCTTCTCATTGCGCAAAATCACCTCAGGAGCTTTAATCTCAATCAATCGTTTAAGACGATTATTGCGAATGATTACCCTGCGGTAGAGGTCGTTCAAATCAGAAGTCGCAAATCGACCACCATCGAGTGGCACCAACGGACGCAATTCGGGCGGAATAACAGGCAACACTTTCAAAATCATCCACTCGGGACGATTTACCTCTCTCGATTCACGGAAAGCCTCAATAACGTGCAGACGTTTCAAAGCATCAGCCTTTCTCTGCTGGCTCGTCTCGGTGCCCGCCTTATGGCGCAACTGGTATGATAACGTATCCAAATCCAACCCTTTGAGCAGATTGTAGATAGCCTCAGCACCCATTTGAGCAACAAACTTATTGGGGTCGCCGTCTTCAAGATTCTGATTACCCTTCGGCAAAGAGGCTACAATATCCATATACTCCTTCTCATTGAGAAGGTCGAATTGTTGAACTCCCTGCACCTCAGCGGCTCCCGCCTGGACAACGATATAGCGCTCATAGTAAATTACCGCATCAAGTGCCTTAGTCGGCACACCCAACAAGTAACCTATCTTCGAAGGCAATGAGCGGAAATACCAAATATGAACCACAGGAACAACCAACGAGATGTGTCCCGTCCGCTCCCTGCGCACCTTTTTCTCCGTTACCTCAACGCCACACCTGTCACAAACAATTCCCTTATAGCGAATCCTCTTATACTTGCCGCAATGACACTCATAATCCTTCACAGGACCAAAGATACGCTCACAGAATAAGCCATCTCGCTCCGGTTTATAGGTACGATAGTTAATCGTTTCGGGTTTCAGCACTTCGCCGCTCGAGCGCTCCAAAATCGTTTCGGGAGATGCAAGACCAATCGAAATCTTGCTGAAATCTATTGTATTTTTTTCTTTTACAGCCATCGTTCTTAAATTCTAAATTTTGAATTCTAAATTCTAAATTATTAGGCTATTAATCCAATTTTACATCAAGTGCCAAACCGCGCAACTCGTGCAATAACACATTCAACGACTCAGGAATACCTGCCGTCGGAAGGTTATCGCCCTTAACTATCGCCTCATAACTCTTCGCACGACCCGTCACGTCATCACTCTTAATCGTCAATATCTCTTGCAGAATGTTCGCCGCACCGAATGCCTCCAATGCCCAAACCTCCATTTCACCGAAACGCTGTCCACCGAATTGAGCCTTACCGCCCAATGGCTGTTGAGTAATAAGTGAGTATGGTCCTATCGAGCGAGCGTGCATCTTATCGTCAATCATATGTCCCAATTTCAACATATAGATAACGCCCACCGTTGCAGGCTGGTCGAACAAATCGCCCGTACCACCATCACGCAGATAGGTCAAACCGCTACGCGGAACATTCGCCTTATCGGTATATTCGTTAATCTGCTCCAACGTCGCACCATCAAATATAGGAGTCGAGAACTTTATCCCCAATTCCTTACCTGCCCAACCCAAAACGGTCTCATAAATCTGTCCCAAGTTCATACGCGAAGGTACACCCAGCGGGTTCAGAACGATATCTACCGTCGAACCATCTTCCAAGAACGGCATATCGGCATCGCGTACAATCTTCGCAACGATACCTTTATTTCCGTGACGTCCCGCCATCTTATCGCCCACTTTCAGCTTACGCTTTTTAGCAATATAGACCTTCGCCAACTGGATAATGCCATTGGGCAACTCGTCGCCATTGGTAAGGTTATATTTCTCACGCTTAACCATCGCATCGAGCTGCTTATATTTCAAAATATAGTTGTCAATAGTCTGGCTAACCAATTTGTCGGTACGGCTATCGCCCGTCCAGCGGTTAGGATTGAGGTTCAGATAGTTCATCTCCTCTAACATCTTGCGCGTAAATTTAGCACCCTTCGCATAAACGTCCGCTCCGAGGAAATCACGAATACCGGTCGTACTCTTGCCGTTAAGTAGTGTCCAAAGTTTCTCTATCAAGACCGCCTTCAATGCCGAACTATCTTTCGCAAACTCGTTATCGAGCTTCTCCAACTGCTGTTTCTCACCCTGCTTACCCTTCTTAACCTCCTTATTGATATTGCGGCTGAACAGCCTTCTATCAATAACGGTTCCGTAGAGCGAAGGCTGCGCTTTCAGCGAAGCGTCCTTAACATCGCCCGCCTTATCGCCGAAGATTGCCCTCAACAATTTCTCCTCAGGTGATGGGTCACTCTCTCCCTTAGGAGTGATTTTACCAATCAATATATCGCCCGGCTTAATGTTGGCACCGATACGGATAAGTCCGTTTTCGTCCAAATCACGGGTTGCCTCCTCCGAGACGTTAGGAATATCGTTCGTCAACTCCTCGACACCTCGCTTAGTCTCACGAACCTCCATTATATACTCATCGACGTGAACCGATGTAAAGAGGTCATCTCGAACCAAACGCTCCGAAATAACTATAGCATCTTCAAAGTTGTAACCCTTCCAAGGCATAAATGCAACTTTCAGGTTACGACCCAATGCCAACTCGCCGTTATCGGTCGAATATCCTTCCGTCAAAAGTTGTCCCTTCTTTATCTTATCTCCGCGCGACACGGTCGGACGCAACGTGATAGACATATTTTGGTTCGTCTTGCGGTAACGAGGCAACCTATAGGTCGTTATCTCATCATCGAAGCTGACAAGTTTCTCATCATCGCTACGCTCGTAACGCACCTTTATCTGTTTCGCATCGGCATATACAACCTCACCATTCGCCTCAGAGGCAATATGAATTCTCGCATCGCGCATCATATCGCCCTCCAAACCCGTACCCACAATCGGAGCCTCAGGATTAATCAAAGGTACCGCCTGACGCATCATATTCGAGCCCATCAATGCACGGTTAGCATCGTCGTGCTCCAAGAACGGAATCAAACTCGCCGCAATAGATGCAATCTGGTTCGGCGCAACGTCTGCCATATCTATCTGTGCCGGTGCAACAACGGGGAAGTCAGCCTCCTCACGAACCTTTACCCTCGTGTCGAGAATCATACCCTCCTTATCGATAGTTGTCGAAGCCTGAGCAATCTTCAAGTTCTCCTCCTCTTCGGCACTCAAATAGACGATATGTTTGTCGTCCATATCTACCTTACCATCTGTAACTTTGCGGTAAGGAGTCTCAATAAAGCCCATTCCGCTCACCTTAGCATAAGTACACAGAGACGAAATAAGACCGATGTTGGGACCCTCAGGAGTTTCAATCGGACACAAACGACCATAGTGTGTATAGTGTACGTCTCGAACCTCGAAACCTGCTCTCTCACGCGACAAACCACCCGGTCCCAATGCCGACAGACGCCTCTTATTGGTCATCTCAGCCAAAGGATTTATCTGGTCCATAAATTGTGACAGCTGGTTCGTACCGAAGAACGAGTTGATAACGCTCGACAAAGTCTTGGCGTTAATCAAATCTATCGGCGTAAATACCTCATTATCACGCACATTCATTCTCTCGCGGATAGTACGTGCCATACGCACCAAACCTACCGAGAACTGATTCGACAACTGCTCACCAACCGTCCTAACACGGCGATTAGACAAGTGGTCAATATCATCGACATCAGCACGCGAGTTAATCAACTGAATAAGGTACTTAATGATGGCTATCATATCCTCCTTCGTCAAAACTCGCGTCGAAGAATCTATATCCAAATCCAATTTCTTATTAATGCGGAAACGTCCCACATCACCCAAATCGTAACGTTTGTCTGAGAAGAAAAGTTTATCAATCGTATCCCTTGCCGTCGCCTCATCGGGTGGCTCCGATGCACGTAACTGACGATAGATATAGACGACAGCCTCTTTTTCAGAGTTGCAGGTATCCTTCTGCAACGTATTATATATAATCGAATAGTCGTTACCTGTCTGATTGTCGCGGTGCAACAGAATCGTCTCAACTCCCGAATCCAAAACGAGAGAGATATTATCCTCCGTCAGTATCGTTTCGCGGTCGATAATAACCTCGTTACGCTCAATCGACACAACCTCGCCCGTATCCTCATCTACGAAATCCTCAGTCCACGTACTCAAAACGCGGGCAGCAAATTTGCGACCCAAATTCTCGCGCAAATTCTCCTCGCTAACCGCAATCTCATCGGCAAGGTTAAAGATATTCAAGATATCGGGGTCTGTCTCAAATCCAATCGCACGCAAAAGTGTCGTTACGGGAAGTTTCTTCTTGCGGTCGATATAGGCGTACATCACGTTGTTAATATCCGTCGCAAACTCAATCCATGAGCCCTTGAACGGAATAATGCGCGCCGAATATAATTTCGTGCCGTTCGAGTGAACGCTCTGACCGAAGAATACGCCCGGCGAGCGGTGCAACTGCGACACGATAACCCTCTCGGCACCATTAATAATAAACGTACCGCTGGGGGTCATATAGGGAATAGTACCGAAATAGACATCTTGAACGACGGTATCGAAATCCTCGTGTTCCTTGTCGGTACAATATAACTTCAACTTCGCTTTAAGAGGGACACTATACGTCAGACCACGCTCCAAACACTCCTCAATCGTGTAGCGGGGTGGGTCGATAAAGTAGTCGATAAATTCAAGTACGAAGTTGTTGCGTGTATCCTGAATTGGAAAGTTCTCTGCAAACACCTTGTAAAGTCCCTCGTTTTTTCGATTTTCAGCTGTCGTATCCAACTGGAAGAAGTCACGGAACGACTTTAACTGTATCTCCAAAAAATCGGGATAGGGCATACGGTGCTTCACCGATGAGAAACTGATTCTCTGATTTATTTGTTTTGCCATAGTTTAGAATTCTAAATTCTAAATTCTAAATTCTAAATTTCAAAACCTAACACATTGATAACCACCAATTTAGAATTCAAAATTTATAATTTATAATTAGATATGTATGTAAACAGCCAATGCGGTCTGTCGAACCGCACTCGTAACCCGCTTATTTTGAGCAAAATATATTAAACACTGCTATCCTTTTTTCTAAAATGCAGGGTTGATTGTGCCAATGATTATCAATTATTTATTGTAATCCATAAATAGCCCCCATCACTATTGCTCCCCTCTTTTATTTCTGCTTTTTACAGGGCAGAATACCTGTTTAACCAAACCAACCTAATAAGATAGGTATAGAGTCTGCGCCCAAAGACGCGGACCCTATGCCTAAATTTTGAAGCCGACTACTTAAGTTCAACCTCAGCTCCAGCCTCTTCCAAAGCGGCCTTGATTTGCTCAGCCTCCTCTTTCGAGATACCGGTCTTAACCGGCTTCGGTGCGCCGTCAACCAAGTCTTTAGACTCTTTCAAGCCAAGACCTGTGATCTCTTTAACGACCTTGATAACACCAACCTTAGCCTGACCGCCACTGCTCAAAATAACATCAAATGTGCTTTTCTCTGCAGGACCTGCTGCCTCTACTGGAGCTGCTGCAACTGCAACCGCTGCCGCCGCAGGCTCAATGCCATACTCCTCTTTAAGGATAGTAGCCAACTCGTTTACCTCTTTAACCGTTAAGTTTACCAACTCTTCAGCTAATTTTTTAATATCTGCCATAGTTATAAATTTTATTCTAAAATTTTAATTAAGAATTAGGAATTAAGAATTAGGAATTATACCCCAACCTTAAATCGAAATTTTTGTTTTTATTGACGCTCTTCGAGAGCTTTAACAATACCCGCAACCTTATGCCCTGCGCTACCCTGCAATGCAGAGATAACGTTCTTAGCAGGCGACTGCAACAGAGCAACGATATCGCCGATAAGTTCCTCGCGACTCTTTATTGCCGCCAAGTTATCCAGCTGATTGTTACCCACATAGATACACTCCTCAACAAACGCCGCCTTCAAAATCGGTTTCTCCGATTTCGATTTCTTGCGGAAATCCTTGATGATAAGTGCAGGTGCCTTGTTCACGTTTGAGAACATCACCGAACTCGAACCCGCCAATACCTTTACCAGCTCCTCATCAGCCTTGCCGGCTGCCTCTAAAGCCTTAATAAAGAGGGTGTTCTTAACGACTATCAACTGAACATCTTTCTCAAAGCAAGCACGGCGCAATGCACTCGTCTGCTCTGCATTCAATGCCTCAATGTCTGCAATATAGAAGTGGTTATATTCCGACAACTTGCCCGATAAAACCTCAATAACTTCTCTTTTCTCTTCCCTTGTCATCTCTTTGTCCTCCTATTTTACGTCAATAGATTTAGGGTCGATTTGCAAACCGCGACTCATCGTAGTCGAAAGATATACACTCAACACATAAGAACCCTTAGTCGCAGCAGGTTTCAACTTCAAAATAGTTCCGAAGAACTCTTTTGCGTTGTCCTCTAATTTGTCGGGCGAGAATGAAATCTTACCAATGCCTGAGTGAATGATACCATACTTATCAACCTTAAAGTCAATCTTACCGGCTTTCACCTCACTTACCGCCTTGCCTACTTCCATAGTAACCGTACCCGTTTTAGGGTTCGGCATCAGTCCGCGTGGTCCCAAAATACGACCCAGCGCACCAACCTTAGCCATAATGCTCGGCATAGTGATAATCACATCAACATCAGTCCAACCTCCCTTGATTTTATCAATATACTCGTCCAAACCTACATAATCAGCTCCCGCCTCACGTGCCTCAGCCTCCTTCTCGGGAGTACAGAGAACCAATACGCGAACCGTCTTACCCGTTCCGTGTGGAAGCGTAACCACGCCGCGAACCATCTGATTCGCCTTGCGAGGGTCAACGCCCAAACGAACATCCATATCTACCGATGCATCGAATTTCGTAAACGTAATCTTACGCAACAGCTCGGCAGCCTCGCTCAACTTGTAAACCTTATTAGGCTCTACCAAAGCGAGCATCGCTTTCTGATTTTTTGTCAACTTTGCCATTACTCAAATTACATTTTAGGAAATTCACCAACAACAGATACGCCTATCGAGCGAGCCGTACCCGCAACCATCTTCATTGCACTCTCCAACGTAAAGCAGTTCATATCGACCATCTTGTCCTTCGCTATCGCCTCTATCTGCTCCCAAGTGATTTGACCCACTTTCTTGCGGTTAGGCTCAGCGGAACCCGACTGAATCTTTACTGCCTCTTTGATTTGGATTGCAACGGGCGGTTGCTTAACAACAAAGTCGAAAGACTTGTCGCTATAAACGGTAATGATAACCGGCAACACCTTGCCTGCCCTATCTTGGGTACGAGCATTGAACTGCTTACAGAAGTCCATAATGTTCACACCCTTCGAACCCAATGCGGGTCCTACCGGAGGCGAGGGATTGGCAGCACCACCCTTAATTTGCAGCTTAATAAACGCCGCAATCTCTTTTGCCATAGAATTTTGTTTTTGTGTCGTACAGGCAGGAGCTACATTAACTATTAGGTTATCCTTTCTACTGAATTTCGCCAAATTTATTAAATTTGCCAAATCCTATTGAACTCCCCCTTAATTTGCCCCCTCCGACAACGGATTAATTTAAAATTTCTCCACCTGAGTATAACTCAGTTCCATTGGAGTTTTGCGCCCAAATATGCGTACCGAAACCGTCAATCGTTTCCTCTCCTCATCAATGCCTTCAATAGTCCCCTCAAAACCTGAGAACGGACCATCTACAACCTTGATAGTCTCATCGACAACAAACGGAATCTCTATCGCCTCTTCTCCCGAAGCACTCAATTCGTCAACACGTCCGAGAATACGGGCAACCTCAGCCTCCTTTATCGGGGCAGGCTTCAAACGGATTGCCTCCTCTCGCGTCTCTCCGAGGAAGCCGAGTACGTTGGGAGTATTACGAAGCACATAAGGCACTTCTCCTACCATTGCAGCTTCCACAAGTACATACCCCGGATAGGATACTTTCTCCTTAACGTACTTTTTCCCATTGCGAATACTATAGTATTTCTCAACGGGAATCAGAACTTGGGAAATCATACCTTCCAAGCCGTGTTGGCGGACGTAAGCGTCAATATATTCCTTGACCTTGCGCTCCTTGCCACCTATGGCTTTGAGTACATACCACTCTCTTTGTACACTATCACTCATTGTCTTGTAACGTAGAAATGAAAATTAGCGTACTAAGAATTTATATACTAATCGCATAATGTTCTCAAAACTGACGTCCATCGCCAAAACTACCAAAGCAAACAGCACGGAAGCAACCATAGTGGTTATTGCCAAACCTCGTAATTCCTTAGGCTTTGTCCAAGTCGTCTTGTGAACCAGCTCCTTGTAGGATTCCTTAATATAACGAACAAGTTTCATACTTTATCAATTTGCAGGGACAGAGAGATTCGAACTCCCATCAACGGTTTTGGAGACCGCTATTCTACCCTTGAACTATGTCCCTAAATAGTGGTTAGTCTACAATAAAACTAACCTCTAATTGCTAATCAGATTTTGGAGGTAGGCTGAGCCTACTCCAAAATCTTTGTAATCTGTCCCGAACCTACCGTGCGACCACCCTCGCGGATAGCAAAACGCAAACCTACGTTCAATGCAACAGGGTATATCAACTCAACCATAATAGTTGTGTTGTCGCCCGGCATAACCATCTTAATGCCCTCAGGTAAATTAACTTCACCCGTTACGTCCAATGTACGCAGATAGAACTGAGGACGATATTTGTCGTGGAAAGGTGTATGACGACCTCCCTCGTCTTTCTTCAAGATATAAACCGAAGCCTCGAACTTAGTATGAGGAGCAACCGAACCCGGTTTAGCAACAACCATACCACGCTTAACCTCTTTCTTGTCGATACCACGCATCAAAAGACCTACGTTATCACCAGCCTCGCCTGTATCCAACAATTTGCGGAACATCTCAACACCCGTACAAACCGATGTCAAAGGTTTCTCGCCTTTCTCTCTCAAACCTACAATCTCAACAGGGTCACCGACGTGGATAATACCTGTCTCGATACGACCTGTAAGAACGGTACCACGACCTGTGATTGAGAACACGTCCTCAACCGGCATCAGGAATGGCTTCTCGTTGTCACGAGGAGGAATAGGAATATAGGTATCAACAGCGTCCATCAACTCAACAACTTTCTCTTCCCACTTCGGTTCGCCGTTCAATGCGCCCAAAGCCGAGCCTTGAATGATAGGTGCGTTGTCGCCATCATATTCGTACTGGCTGAGCAGGTCGCGGAGCTCCATTTCGATAATCTCCAACATCTCTGCATCCTCAACCATATCAACCTTGTTCATAAATACCACGATTCTCGGAACGTTCACCTGGCGAGCCAAAAGAACGTGCTCACGAGTCTGAGGCATAGGACCATCAGTCGCAGCAACAACCAAAATCGCACCGTCCATCTGAGCAGCACCGGTAACCATATTCTTCACATAGTCAGCGTGTCCCGGGCAGTCAACGTGTGCATAGTGGCGGTTAGCTGTCTGGTACTCAACGTGCGAAGTATTAATCGTAATACCACGCTCTTTCTCCTCAGGAGCGTTGTCGATAGAGTCGAATGAACGAATCTCTGACCAGCCCTTTTTTGCCAATACTTGGGTAATAGCTGCCGTCAAGGTAGTTTTACCGTGGTCAACGTGTCCTATCGTACCGATGTTCACGTGTGGTTTTGACCTGTCAAATTTCTCTTTTGCCATAGTTTTTTATTGTATTTTGTTTTGTATTTCCTGTTTTACGTTTATCAATCGCCATTAAGGGCGCAGTACGCCCTACCTGACCTCTTGACCTCTTTGGAGCGGAAGACGAGGTTCAAACTCGCGACCCTCAGCTTGGAAGGCTGATGCTCTATCGACTGAGCTACTTCCGCAAAAATTTGTGCCTTTGAACTGCTTTTTATGTTTCGTTCAGTCATTTACGATATGTAAACTCCTTTTCTCAACACAAAAATCCGTTTCAAAATCCCTAAATTTTACATATTCATACCTGTGTACTTTTATGTATGCCTAAAACTTACTTGTTTTCAATTTTTAGACACGTTTATAGAACCCGCCAGCCAAGCCCGCAAGCTCTATATAGTAGATCCAAACCAGTTGTTTCTCATACGAAAACCTCTTTTTTGAACCCCTGTGGGAGAAGATGGATTCGAACCACCGAAGGCATCGCCAACAGATTTACAGTCTGCCCCATTTGGCCACTCTGGTATTCTCCCGTTTTAAATTAGGAATTAAGAATTAAGAATTAGGAATTCACCTTACCACTCCTCGCCCGTTAATACAAGCCACCTCACCTTATTTCCAACCCTTATTTCTAACCCTGAGCCGATGGAGGGATTCGAACCCCCGACCAGCTGATTACAAATCAGCTGCTCTGGCCAACTGAGCTACATCGGCATCTGCTCTTCTTTTCCTGCTTTTGGTGTGTCTGTAAAGCCCGAAAAGGAGCGCAAAGATACAAACAAAAAATCACTCCGCCAAATAGTGCTTGA
>QMCD01002560.1_pt1 | contig 10838 bp, 12 predicted proteins | sample 1821841 | NCBI WGS metagenome assembly QMCD01 (sample SAMN01991225, study PRJNA193472) | Termite gut metagenome, whole genome shotgun sequencing project. | isolation source: worker | host: Macrotermes natalensis | reverse complement strand
GGGCTATCTATCACCAAGAGATTACTATTTAGCCCTGCAGAACAGGCCGCTATCACTTGTGGCTTAGAATCTGTCCATTTTTTTGTTGACGTTCCTTCAACACCGAAGGCAAAGACAGCGAGAAGTACATCCCGGTGATCGGTATCGACGCGATCCCTGAAATACTCAGCAAAATAGAGAGCGGGGAAGTGTGGGGTTCCGTGCTTCAGGACGCCAAAGGGCAGGGCGAATATGTCGTGAAGATGGCACACAACCTGACGCAAGGCAAAGACCTGCTGGATGGCCTTGAATACCAACTGGATGAGCTGAAAGCGATCCGTATCCCTTATAAACCCATCACGGTGGATAACCTGGGTGAAGCGAGCGAGAGCTATCAATGAGCGTTGTATCCAGAGTCCATCGGCTTTAGCTGGTGGACTCTGCTTGCAGACAAAGAGGATTCAAGTTCCAGAAGTGATCTGAATCCTCTTTTTGCAGGATAAAAAGGGGAATGCTTAAGTAACCGCTGATCAACGTGTTCCGCGCGCCTTTTTGGTCTTTTGCAGGCGGTAGTGCGGTAAGGCTTTCTTATATTGTGGTTAGGCATGTCCGCCCAAATACGAACTCATATTATATTGTGAAAGTATCTTGTTTTTACTTTTGGGTATTCTTCTAGGGAATGCGGAGCGACCGTGCCACGATTGGCGATGCAGGGAGTGCAGCATTCGCTGAGTGCGAGGTGAGCAAGCCGCTGTTCTACGCGGCGCAGTGAACCCGCAGTGAAGCGGGAACAAGGAGCCTGCGGCGCATTATATGCCTCCGGCGGTTTAGAGTTCTAAAAACTTCCTCCAAGGCACGAATAGTGCTTATACTGTGCTGTGCGGGCACGTCATTGCGGGCTTGACCCGCAATCTATGCTTAAGCCGGCCAGCTTAGAAGATTGCGGATCAAGCCCGCAATGACGCAACAGGGGAGGAGGGTCGGTTTCTGCAATGGTGTAAATTCCAAATCTTCCTGCTCCCATTGACGCCCGGCGGCAGCGTCCAAAACTATTTGCGGTGGAAAGAATTGCCGTTTCAACAATAGCGCAGGTGCGGGTTCAAATCCCGCTTTCCCAGGGAATGCACTGCACGCCCGTATCGCACACAAGACTTCGGTTTCGCGTCAGTCCTTTCTTTTTTCGGCATGACCCGATTTTAACCGCTGTTCACTTAAAAATTTACAATCTGGCGAAACTATACAGGATGCCGCTTGTATAAATAACCATTCTTCTGTATAATATTAATAGCACACTTTGGTGTTGGGGGAATTCGATTGAAATTTGGTATTTACACGAACCCGCAGAAAGATAAAAAATACGCGGCTACAAAAAAAGTGCTTGCGGCGCTTAATGAGGCCGGATGTGACGTGTATTATGACGCGCTGACGGCGCGCGGCCTCGGGCTGGCGGCGTTTCGCGACGCAAAGGAGTGCGACGTGCTCTTTGTGCTGGGGGGGGATGGCACGATATTGCAGGCGGCGCATAAATATGTCCGGTGTGATATCGCGCTGGTGGGCATCAATTTCGGGCGCCTGGGGTTTATGAGCGAGATCGATATTGACGGTATTGTGCCGTTTATACGCACGGTGCTTGCCGGGAAGTACCGGATAGACGAGCGGACGATGTTAAAAACGCGCGTGCCGAGGGTGGATGAACCGGTTTTGGCTTTGAACGATTTTATCATAACAAAACAAAGCCGCTCGAAAATGATACGGCTGGATTTATATGTAAACGGCTCGCACGCCGAGCATTACATTGGGGATGGGCTGATCGTCTCTACGCCCACGGGTTCCACCGCTTATTCCATGTCCGCAGGCGGGCCTATCATATCGCCCGATATCGCCTGTATGCTGATCACCCCTATTTGCCCGCATTCGATGCACGCGCGCAGTATTGTGGCAAATTGTACGGATGAGATTACCGTTATGTGCGTGGACACGGCAGGGAAAGTGGGCATATCCGCAGACGGAAGAAAAGAGATGCCGTTTATGAAGGGCGACGCGATTACAATCACCACAGCCGATATCAAAACAAAATTCCTGCGTGTGGAAGCGGATAATTTTTATTCCCATCTAAAAAGAAAACTGGCGCAATGGAACAGGACGGATAACTAAGGGGAACGGGATATGAAGGCAGAAAGGCAAAACAAGATACTCGAGATCATTTCAAACGGCGATATCGAAACACAGGAAGAACTGGTCGCGGCGCTTTGGAAAGCCCGTTTTAAAGTGACGCAGGCGACAATTTCGCGGGATATCAAGGAACTTCGGCTGGTGAAGATACAATCTGGAAGCGGGGCATACAAATATGCGGTCAGCAAAAAAGCGGACGCGATGAATTCCGATATATTACTGCGTATATTCCGCGATACGGCGCGCTCGGTGGAGTACGCGCAGAATATCATTGTGATAAAAACATTGAGCGGCGGCGCGAACGCCGCGGCGGAAGCGATTGACACATTGGATTTTGAAGGGATACTGGGTTCGATCGCCGGGGATAACACAATATTTATCGCGACGGTTTCCGCAGGGGCGTCTGCGGATATCGCGGACAGGCTGCACAAGATATTAACACCAAACGCCTGACGAGGAAGATATGATACATAGTTTGCGTGTGGAAAACATTGCGCTGATCGATCAATTGAATATTGAGTTTTCAGCCGGCCTGAATGTGCTTTCGGGCGAGACGGGGGCGGGGAAATCCGTAATCGTGAATTCCATGAACCTGATCCTGGGTGAGCGCGCCGTGCGCGAGATGGTGCGCGCCGGAAAGGAAAAGGCGTTTGTGGAGGCTGTGCTGTACCTTCCGGAGGAAGTGGCAGCGCCGCTGTTCGCCCAATACGGCATTGCGCCGGAAGAAGAACTGATCGTGAGCAGGGAAGTATCCACAGCAGGCAAAAATGTATGCCGGATCAACGGCAACGCGGTGAACCTTTCCACGCTCAAGGGGTTTATGGACCACGCGGCCGACCTGTTGGGGCAGCATGAGCACCAATCGCTGCTGCACCCGGAAAACCACCTTGCGCTGGTGGATTCTTTCGGCGGGCGGCAGATCGGGGCGCTCAAGAGCTTGATCGCCGGGGAATACCAAAAGCTGAACGGGCTGCTCCGGCGGCAAAAAAGTTTTGGGGGCGACCCCGCCGAACGGCAAAACAAAGCTGATTTACTGCGGTTTCAAGTGGATGAGCTGCAAGAGGCCGGCCTCAAAGAAGGGGAATATGAAGCGCTTATGCAGGAGCGGGCGGTTCTTTCAAACGCGCAAACCATCGCGGCGGCGCTGAGCGCCGGTTATGAGATATTGTATGCGGCGGAGCATGTGGAGGCGAGCGTGCTCTCCACAATAAAGAGTGTGATGGACGAGCTTTCCGCCATCGCGGCGTACCGGCAGGAATACGACGAGCTTTACCGGCGTGTAGAGGAAAGCTATTACGCGCTGGAGGACGCGGCGCAGGATATCGGCAAAGAGGCGGGGCGCGTTTCTTTTGACGAGCAGCGCCAGAACGAAGTGGAAGACCGCATCGAGCTTTTGAATACGCTGAAAAGGAAATACCAGGCGGCGGACGCGGACGAGCTTTTACACATGCTTGCGCAAAAACAAGAGGAGCTTGACGCTCTTGCGCATTCGGAGGAACTGCTGCAAGAGCTGGAAGCGGATATCGCGCGGGAAAAAGACGCGCTGTACGGGCGCTATGAAGAGCTGCACAGCCTGCGCGAGAAGGCGGCGGCGGCAATTTCTAAACGACTTACAGCGGAACTTGCAGAGCTTGCCATAGCAGGTGCGCGCTTTGAAGTGCGTTTTACCGGCGTACCGTCCAAAGAGGAAACTGTTTTTTCCGCGGCCGGCCCGGAACAAGCGGAGTTTTATTTCGCGGCAAACGCGGGTGAGCCGTTAAAGCCGCTCGGCAAAGTGGCGTCCGGCGGCGAGATATCCCGCGTGATGCTGGCGTTTAAGAGCGTGATCGCCGAGGCGGACAGCATCCCCACCATGATATTTGACGAGATCGATACGGGGATCAGCGGGCATACGGCGCATGTCGTTGCGCAAAAGCTCGCGGCCCTCACAAAAAACAGGCAAGTGATTTGTGTGACGCACCTGCCGCAGATCGCGGCGATGGGGGACAGGAATTTTCTGATCGAAAAGATCTCGGGTAAAGATAGTGTGAACACGCGGATATTGCAGCTCTCGGGGCAGGCAGCGGAAGAAGAAATCGCGCGGATGGCCGGCGGCATGCAAACGGAAAACGCATTGGCGTATGCGCGGGAATTACTGGAGCACGCGCGGAAGTTTAAGTTGGGTGTGTAAATTGATTAGATTTAAAAAGACATTGATCGTGGAACAGAATAGAGAGTATGTAATACATATTCGCGAAATGCTTTCGGGTATCACCGATAATATTTTTTTTTGCCTGGACGGGAAAGAAGCGGTGCAGCTATATGACGACCACAAGCCGGACTTGATCCTCGTGGAGGCGATTTTGCCGAAACTGGACGGTTTTGCCATTCTGGAGCATATTGAAAAGAGCGGCCTTACGCACGTTAAGATAATGCTTACGTCTATAAACCAGGATATCATCATAAAAAAAGCGTTTGAGCTGGGTGCCGATTACCTGTTTGTAAAACCGTATGACAGGGAGACTTTCGCAAAGCGCATTTGTGACGTGCGGGATTATAAGCTGTATGGCGGCAGGCGGCCGCCGTTGTCACAGGCCGAAGACCTGCGGACGCAAATTACAAATACGCTTAAGGAGTTTGGCATTCCCGCGAAGATCAAGGGGTACAGCTACCTGCGCGAAGCGCTGCTGATTGCCTGCGATAATTTTTCCGTGCTGAGCTCGATCAACAAAAACATATACAAGGTATTGGCGGCGCGCTTTGATACCACGGATAAGTGTGTGGAGCGGAATATCCGCCACGCGATCGAAACGTCGGCAAACAGGGGGGATATCGAAGCCTACTACCGCTATTTCGGTTTTTCCGTCGACTCCAACAAGGGAAAGCCGACCAACGGGGAATTTATTGCCGCTATAGCGGATAAGATATTATTGCAAAAGGGCTGACATTTGCTGAACTGTGTTTAATACGAGAATATGAAGGGAGTGTGTTTATGTTGAATAGAATTATGACCGCAAAAAGCTACATTGAAAGCCGCACCGGTTTTCGCCCGGAGGTTGCAGTTGTGCTCGGTTCCGGGCTGGGGGATTACGCGCAAACGATCGAGCCGGAAATAGAATTTTCCTATGGAGATATCCCCGGCTTCCCCGTTTCCACCGCGCCCGGCCACGCAGGCACGCTGACGTTTGGGCAAAAGTGCGGCAAACGCGTCGCGCTTTTTTCCGGGCGGTTCCACTGCTATGAGGGGTACAGCGCCGCGGAGACCGTGATACCGCTTAGAACCGCTTTTTTGCTGGGCGTGAAGACGGCGCTTCTCACAAATGCGTCGGGCGGGATCAACGAGTCATTTAAGGCCGGAGACCTGATGGTGGTGCGCGACCATATAAATTTCTCTGCCAGAAACGCTTTAACGGGCGGCAACATAGACGAGCTGGGGCCGCGCTTCCCGGATATGTCGTTTGCGTATTGCGGCAGGCTCAACGAGCTGCTGTTTGAATCCGCGGAAGCGGCTGGTGTAACGCTTAAGAGCGGTGTTTACGCCTATATGGTTGGCCCTTCATATGAAACACCGGCGGAGATTCGCGCGCTTCGGACGCTCGGCGGGGACGCTGTGGGTATGTCCACGGTACACGAGGCGGTCGCCTGCGCGCATGCAAGGGTGGAAATGGCCGCGCTTTCCTGCATTAGCAATCTTGCGGCGGGTGTTGCCAAGCACGCGCTTACGCACGAAGAGGTAATGGCGGCGGGCAAGGCAGCCTCCGGAAAAATGACGGCGATAGCGGATGGGTTTATAGAGCGCGTTTGACCAGGCTTGCGATCCGTGCTAAAATATTAAAGCGTGGAAATAGTAATACGAATCACTGATAGAAAAACCTAAAAAGAGTGTATTAATGGGTAAATGGTATAACAAAGTATAACGATTGAAGGATGAAAGATTATGTTTTTTGTTTCCAACTGGACAAGCCCCGAATATTGGCTGGCTGTATTATACAGGGTGCCGGCAATCCTTTTTGCGCTTTCCGCGCATGAATGTGCCCACGCGTGGGCGGCTTACAAGGCGGGCGACCCGACGGCGCGCAACCTTGGCAGGATCACGCTAGACCCGACAAAGCACCTAGACCTTTTCGGCACGATCTGCCTGCTGCTGTTCGGGTTTGGCTGGGCAAAGCCCGTACCTATCAATTCACGCAATTTCAAGCACGGGCGCAAGGACAATGTATGGGTGTCGCTTTCCGGCATACTGACAAACCTGCTGCTTTCGTTTGTGTTTTCGCTGGTGCTGTACATATCGGTTCTGGGCGGCGCCACCAACGCGATTTACATCAACATACTTATCCCGTTCATCTATATCAATATAGCGCTTGCTGTGTTTAACCTGATCCCCATCCCGCCGCTCGACGGCTTTCAGTTCATATCCGGCCTTTTTTTCCGCAAAGCGGCGCGGGCGGTGAACGTGCTGAACCGGTACGGGTTCATCATATTGGTCATACTGATGATCACGGGTGTGATCGGTACGATCTTAGGATATGTCAGCGGATTTCTGGTAAACGCTTACGACGGGCTCTTTTCGCTTTTCGCGCCGGATGCAAGGGGGCTGCTGCCTTATGTCCTTGCTTTTGGATGAGCGGGCGCAAGTATTTAGGCTGGCGCAATTTGAAGGCCCGCTTGACCTGCTGCTGCACTTAATAAAAAAAGCTGAAATAGACTTACAGGATATTTTTGTTTCGGAGATCACCGAACAGTACCTCGTGTATATGGATCAACTGGGGGAGATCGACATGGATCGCGCAAGCGATTTTCTTACTGTCGCCGCCACGCTGCTTTACATTAAATCGCGCGCGTTGCTGCCCGTGAAGGTGGAGGACGAGGAGACGGAAGACCCGGAAACAGAGCTTTTGCGCCGCCTGCGCGCCTATCAGATATTTAAGGAAGCGGGCGAAAAGCTTGCCGAAATGGGAAAAAACGCAACCGGTGTATTCTACAAGCTGCCGGAGGAACTTTTTGACGGGCAGCAGGAGTTCTTTTTGGAAGATACGGACGCCGAAGCGCTGTACCAGGCGTTTTTATCCGTATTGAAAAACCGGAAGGAACGCGAGAACGAAGCGCAGGAACACGTGGAAATACACGGCGACCAGTTCAGCATCAGGCGGCAGAAAAGCAAAATACTGCTCTTTGTACAGAACGCGGGCAAGCTTTCCTTTACAAGGCTGTTTGCAGGGAGTGTTTCCGCTATGGAGATTGCCGTCACGTTTATCGGGTTGATCGAGCTTTGGCATGAGGGCAGGGTGCAAGTGGAACAAAAAGGTTTTAAGAATGAAATCATGATCAGCTATAGCGGCGAGGGGGGCGGGCGCGTTGAACAGGAATGAAATATGCGGCGTGGTGATGGCGGCGTTGTTTGTGTCCGGCGACGCGATGGAGGTGCAGGCGCTCGCGCAGGCGGTAGGCGTTGAGGTGGATGCGTTCGACGTGCTGTTACAGGAGATGATGGCCGAGCAGGAACTGAAAGAGAGCGGTATTCTGCTTACGCGCGTGGGCGATAAGGTGCAGCTTTGCACAAACAAAAAATACGCGGCCTGTTTAAAAGAATTGTTCGCGCCCGATATACGTGAATCGCTCACAGGTTCTGTGCTGGAAACGCTTAGCATCATCGCGTACAGGCAGCCGGTCACCCGGCCGGAGATAGACGATATCAGGGGTGTGCGGTCAAACTATGCCGTTTCGATTTTAAGGGAAAAAGGGCTTATCGCGGTGACGGGAAAAAAGGATGTGCTGGGCCGCCCGTCGCTTTTTGCCACAACGGACGAGTTTTTGCGGCATTTGGGCATCTCGTCGCTTGCGGAACTGCCGGCTTTGGAACAGGAGCAAGCGGCAGGCGCGCGGGATGCGTTTGACGAACCGCGGGCGGAAGAGGAAGAGCTGGCAATTGCGGCAGAGGAAGAGGAATGAGGCTACAGAAATACATGGCGGCGGCGGGCATCGCTTCACGCCGCAAATGCGAGGAATACATTGCGCAGGGCAGGGTAGAGGTAAACGGGGCGACTGTGCGCGAGCCGGGCTTTTTGGTGGACCCGCAGCGCGACAAAGTGCGTTACATGGGCAAGCCTGTAAAAACGGTGCGGCAAAAAACGTACCTTGCGCTGAACAAGCCTGCCGGGTGCGTGTGCACCTGCAAGGACGAGAAGGGCCGCCCCACCGTAATGCAGTATGTAAAAGAAGTGGACGCGCGGCTTTTTCCCGTGGGGCGGCTGGACTTCACAACAGAAGGGCTGCTGATCTTGACAAACGACGGGGAACTCGCAAATAAACTGACGCACCCCCGGCACCATGTGCAGAAAAAATACCTAGCCGTGATCGATTCGGATATTTCGGAAGGGGAGATCAAAACGCTGGAAGGGGGCGTGGCGCTGGACGGCACAAAAACGATTCCGGCAACGTTCCGCGTATTGCGCGCGGGCGAAGGGCGAAGCGAGCTGCTGTGTGTCATACGCGAAGGGAGAAACAGGCAGCTTAGGCGCATGTTTGAGGCGGTAGGGAAGAACGTCCGGTATTTAAAGCGCGTGGGCGTAGGCAATATTGAACTGGGCAATTTAAAAAAAGGGAAATTTCGTTACCTTACGAAAGAAGAGATAGCGTATCTGAAATCTTTGTAATAAACTTTTTGTGAAATGAATAGCAGGATTGCAAGGTAGGCATGTGGAATAAGATAAATTGGGTGGGAATTCGTATAAATTATTCTAGCTTAGAATCAATATAGGGAGAATTGGAGGTATTTCAATGAGCAAACTGGAACTGCTTAGGCAAAAAGACGAGAACGCTCTGGCTGCCGGCGGGAAGGACAAAACCGACGCCCAGCACAAGGCTGGGAAAAAGACGGCGCGCGAACGCATTCACGCGATTCTCGATGGCGCGAGCTTTGTGGAAGTGGATAAGTTCGTAAAGCGCACGTATGCAACGCCGGGGTTTGAGGCGAAAAGTGAGACAGGGGAAGGGGTCGTGTGCGGGTATGGCACGATAGAAGACCGCCCTGTTTTTGTTTTTGCGCAGGACTATACGGTGCTCGCGGGGTCGCTCTCGCAGGCGCACGCGGCAAAGATAGAAAAAGTGATTGGCATGGCCGCGAAATGCGGGAACCCCGTGATCGGCATACTGGATTCGGACGGCGCGCGCATAGCGGAAGGGGTGGCCGCGATCGACAGCTACGCGGGCATATTGAAGAAACTGAGCGACGTTTCGGGCGTGATCCCGACGGTTTCCATCGTTGCGGGCAATTGCATCGGTTCCGCCGCGTACATTGCGGCTACGACCGATTTTTGCTTTATGGTGGAGGGGATCGCGAAGACCGCGCTGCACGGGCCGCAGATCTATGAATCTACGCTGGGCGCTAAAATCAACATAAAAACAGCGTTTTCCGCGCAATTGCACAACGAGGAGACGGGCGTGGCGCAGTTCCTTGCGAAGTCGGAGGACGATTGCTACGCGCAGGTTAAGCGGCTGCTCGGGTACCTGCCCTCGAATAATCTGGAAGAGTGCCCGTATGTGCCCACGGAAGACGACTTAAACCGTGCCGTTGCCGCGGGCGAGGGATATGAATACGACGCGAAAGCGCTCATTGCCGCGCTGTGCGACGGTGGTGGCGTTATGGAATACCAGGCGTATTATTCGCCGGAGATCGTGACTGCGATTGGCAGGATGAACGGCGGTACGGTGGGCTTTGTGGCAAACAGCGCCGAAGGGAAGGTTACCGGCCACGCCGCGCGTAAGGCAAGCAGATTTATTTCGCTGATGGACGCGTATAATATCCCCATCGTTACGCTGGCGAATTGCGGCGGCTCGAGTGTGGAAGGCGAGCGGAGCATGGATATCGCTAACTACGCGCGCCTTATTGCAAGCTACGCGCAGGCGGGCGTGCCTATGGTATGCGTGGTCACGGGCAAGGCGGTTGGTGACGGCTATGCCATGATGTGCCCTAAATCGCTGGGCGCGGATATCGTATACGCGTGGCCGGAAGCGGAGATCACCGCGCTGCCGGTGGAAGCGGGCGCGGTTATACTGTATGAGGACGCGATACAGAGCGGCGCGCTTACAAAAGCGCAGGCGATAGAAAAATACAGGGACGACTACGCGAACCCGTGGCAGGCCGCGGAGCAAGGCGTTGTCGACGATGTGATCGACCCGAAATACACGCGGCAGATGGTGATCGCCGCGCTGGAAATGTGCCTTACCAAACGGGAAGAAAAACTGGCTAAAAAGCACAATGTGCTGCCACTGTGAGGTGATGCGTAATGGCAAATGAAGTAGTAACGGTTGGCTTGCCAACCATGGGGTTGGGCCTTCTGGTCACATTCGTCGCGCTGATTCTCATAATCGTGATCGTGTACATCCTTTCCGTTGTGACGCGGGAGAAGAAAAAGAACGCGGCGGCGGAAGAGGTCATAGAGCGGTCGATCGCAAAACCGGCGGCGGAAGCGCAGGCAGCGATGATCGAAGCAAAGCCCGTACAGGCGGGCGGCGATGAAACACTCGCCGTAATCACGGCGGCGCTTGCCGCGTATATGGCGGCGCAGGGCGGCTCGATGAACGGGCTTGTCGTGAAGTCGTACAGAAGGGCAAACGCCGTTTCCCCCTGGGCAAGGGCCGGGAGGAGCGCGCAGATTAATAATAAGTTTTAACAAATTCTGATTTGGAGGGAAGTATAGCGATGCGTA
>QMCD01010269.1_pt1 | contig 10844 bp, 9 predicted proteins | sample 1821841 | NCBI WGS metagenome assembly QMCD01 (sample SAMN01991225, study PRJNA193472) | Termite gut metagenome, whole genome shotgun sequencing project. | isolation source: worker | host: Macrotermes natalensis | reverse complement strand
ATATTGACATGAAAGAGATCGATATGGCCTCCGATTACGAGTCGCCGCACGATAAGGATTACGACGACCTGTTGGAACACATCGTCGATGACGACCACGAGTTGTTACGCCTTGACACTCTTATGCGTGAGGTGTTAGCCCGCGATACTGCCTCGGAGTAGATAAGCTAAGGGCCGCCCGAGAAGGCGGCCCTTATTATTTTACAACAGTGCGGTTCTCAGCACCTGGTCGTTCGTCGCAACGTAGTGAAACTTAAGCCCTGTGAGGTATTCGGGTTTAATCTCTTCGATATCTTTGCGGTTATCCTCGCTGAGCATTATTTCGTGAATGCCCGCCCGTTTTGCGGCCAGAATCTTCTCTTTTATACCGCCCACAGGCATTACGCGGCCGCGGAGAGTCGCTTCGCCGGTCATTGCTATGCGCTCGCGCACTTTGCGTCCGGTGAACGAGGAGACTATCGATGTTACCATTGTTATACCTGCGCTGGGGCCGTCCTTGGGTATTGCGCCTTCGGGCACGTGCACGTTGATATCGTTCTTCTCGAACATCTGTGGGTCTACGCCCAGTTCGGCGTGATGTGCCTTGACCCACTCGAAAGCTATTGTTGCCGACTCTTTCATCACGTCACCGAGGTTTCCGGTGAGGTTTAGTTTTCCTTTACCAGGTGTCAGCACCGACTCGATGTATAGTATGTCGCCGCCCACTTCGGTCCATGCGAGGCCGGTGACGACGCCTGTCATGTCGCCGACTTCATATTGGTCGCGGCGGAACTTGGGTTTTCCGAGGATACGTTCGACATCTTCGGCGGTGATCTCGGCGCGGAACTCTTCTTCGAAACCTATGTTCTTTGCCCTGTGGCGGGCGAGTTTAGCGAGGTTTTTGTCGAGTGTACGCACCCCTGCCTCGCGCGTGTATTCGGCTATGATCTTCTCCATTACCTCGGGCGAGATCGTGAGCGCCTCTGCGGGCACACCGTGGGCCTCGCGCTCTTTGGGCAGCAGGTGATCTTCGCCGATGCGCAGTTTTTCCTCCAGAATGTAACCCGCGATATTGATCATCTCCATACGGTCACGCAGGGCGGGGCTGATGGTCTGGATATTGTTCGCCGTGGCGATAAAGAGCACTTTCGACAGGTCGTACTCCAGGTCGAGGTAGTTGTCGTGGAACGTTGTGTTCTGTTCGGGGTCGAGCACTTCGAGCAGTGCCGACGACGGGTCGCCATGGTTGCTCATCGCGCCCACTTTGTCCACCTCGTCGAGGATTATTACGGGGTTCGAGGCGCCGGCGCGCTTGATGGTCTGTATTATACGGCCGGGCATTGCTCCGATATATGTACGGCGGTGCCCGCGGATCTCCGACTCGTCGTGCAGGCCGCCGAGCGATATACGCCCGAACTTGCGCCCGAGTGCTTCGGCGACCGACTTGCCCAACGATGTCTTACCGACCCCGGGAGGGCCGTAGAGACAGATGATGGGTGATTTAAGGTCGCCCTTGAGCTTGATTATGGCCAGGTGTTCAAGTATGCGTTCTTTGACCTCGTCAAGGCCGAAGTGGTCGTTGTCAAGTTGCTGACGCGCGCGTTTGAGGTCGAGATTATCGACTGTGCACTCGTCCCACGGCAGTTCAAGCATGAGGTTCAAGTAGCTCATCTGTACCGAGTACTCGGCGATCGCGGGATTGAGCCGCTCCAGCTTGCTCACTTCCTTTTCGAAGACCTCGCGTACGGCGTCGCTCCACTTCTTTTTTGAGGCTTTTTCGCGCAGCTCCTCGATATCTCCCTCGGCAGGATCGCCTCCGAGTTCGTCCTGAATGGTGCGCATCTGTTGCTGGAGGTAGTATTCGCGCTGCTGCTGGTCCATATCCTGCTTCACCTTACCCTGGATCTCGTTACGCAGCTCGACAAGTTGTTGTTGCTTGACGAGTATTTCCAGCAGTTTCCGCGAGCGCGCCAACAAGCCCGGGGCCTCCAGCAGGTGCTGACGGTCTGTGTCTTCGAGTTCCATGTTCGAACAGATGAAGTTGATCAACCCGCGTTTCGAGTCGATGTTCTTTATGGCGAACGACGCCTCGCGCGGTAGGTTGGGGGCTATGTTTATGATGTTGAGCGCCACGTCGCGGATCGAATCGACCAGTGCGTCGAACTCGGCGTTGTTCTTGTCGGGCGCACCGTCCTTGACTGCCGCCACGCTCGCCATGAAATAGGGTTCCGACGAGAGCATTTTGCGGATTTCTATCTTCTCCAGGCCGTGGAGTATCACGGTAAGGTTGCCGTTTGGCATATCGAGCACCTTGAGGATGCGCGCCGCTGTGCCGACCTTGTAGATATCGTCCTCCGACGGGTCGTCGATCTCAGACTCGCGCTGAAGCACGGCGCCCATGATGCCGCTGCCTTTTTCGACCTCGCGCACGAGTTTCATCGACTTGCTGCGTCCGATGGTCACGGGTGTTATTGCTCCCGGGAACAACACCGAGCTGCGCAGTGTGAGGATGGGCAACACGTCCGGCAGATCGACCGAGGGTATGGTATCGTCCTCATCGCCGGTGACGATGGGTATTACCTGATGGCGGCCGTCGAGCAGGTCGCTGATGTCGTGCAACGAATCGAGTTCTATTTTTGTTTTTTTCATAGGAATGCAAAAGTACGTTAGAAATAGTATCTTTGCAAATTGGATGCAAAAGTGCATTTCGGTAATATTTCGGACAAAATGGCAGACAGCGGCATGACAAAATCGACAATAGCTGACAAATACAGCCCTGCGGAGATCGAAGGGAAGTGGTATGAGTATTGGATGGGGCAGGGTTTTTTCCACTCCGAACCCGACGGGCGCGAGCCTTACACCATGGTGATCCCGCCGCCGAACGTGACGGGTATTCTCCACATGGGGCACGTTTTGAACAACACTTTGCAGGATGTGTTGGTGCGCCGTGCGAGGATGCAGGGTAAGAACGCCTGCTGGGTCCCGGGGACAGACCATGCGTCCATAGCTACCGAGGCGAAGGTCGTGGCGCGCCTGCGCGAACGGGGTATCGAGAAAAATTCACTTACGCGCGAGGCGTTCCTTGAGCACGCATGGGAATGGACGGAGGAGCACGGCGGGATAATCCTCAAACAGTTCTCGGAGCGTCGTGCGATTGGGATAGAACGTGTTTCACTATGGACAAGGCGCGTAGCGAGAGCGTATTGCAAGTCTTCGTCGACCTTTATAACAAGGGCAAGATCTACCGCGGCGTGAGGATGGTGAACTGGGATCCCGCGGCGAAAACAGCATTGAGCGACGAGGAAGTGATGTACAAGGAGATGCAGGGTAAGCTCTATTACCTGCGCTACAAGGTCGAAGGTTTGGACGAGGCGGTTGTCGTAGCTACCACACGCCCCGAGACCATTCTGGGCGATACGGGCCTCTGCGTTAACCCCGATGATCCGCGGTACGCCGCATTGAAAGGGAAGAAAGTGATTGTCCCTTTGGTGGGCAGGGTGATACCTGTGATACAGGATAGCTATGTCGATATGGAATTTGGTACGGGGGCGCTCAAGGTCACCCCCGCGCACGATGTGAACGACTACGTGCTGGGCGAGAAATACGGCCTCGAAGCGATAGATATCTTCACCGACGACGGCAGGATCAACGGCTGCGTGGGGATGTACGAGGGTATGGACCGCTTCGACCTGCGCAAGAAGATCGAGGGCGACCTGCAAGAGGCGGGACTTCTGGAGAAGATAGAGCCGTACACCAATAATGTGGGTTGTTCGGAGCGTACGGGAGTTCCTATCGAGCCGAAACTCTCTATGCAGTGGTGGCTGAAGATGGAGGAGCTGGCTAAACCCGCGCTCGATGCCGTGATGGATGGCGATGTTAAGTTCCATCCTGAGAAATTCAAGAACACCTACCGCCACTGGATGGAGAACATCAAGGACTGGTGTATCTCGCGGCAGTTGTGGTGGGGACATCAGATCCCTGCATGGTACCTCCCGGGCGGCGGTTTCGTGGTTGCGAAGGACGAGAACGAGGCGCTGGGGCTTGCACGCGAAAAAGATCCTTCGTTGAAGATGGAGGATTTGCGCCGCGACGCCGATGTTCTGGACACGTGGTTCAGTTCGTGGCTTTGGCCGGTCAGTGTTTTCGACGGCATCCGCTATCCCGAGAACGGTGATATCAACTATTATTACCCCACCGACGACCTGGTGACGGCACCCGAGATCATCTTCTTCTGGGTGGCGCGTATGATAATGATGGGCTACGAATATCGCGGCCAAAAGCCTTTCGGGAACGTATATTTTACCGGTATTGTTCGTGATAAGCAGGGACGTAAGATGAGTAAGCAGTTGGGAAACTCGCCCGACCCGCTCGATCTTATCGGGCTTTACGGTGCCGACGGAGTGCGTATGGGCATGATGCTCTCCACTTCGGCGGGCAACGACGTGATGTTTGACGAGTCGATGTGCGAGCAGGGCCGCAACTTCGGCAATAAGATATGGAACGCCTATCGGTTGGTTAATTCATGGAGTGTCGACGGATCGTTGGAGCAGCCCGAAAGTGCGCGCTTGGCCGTTGAGTGGTTCGAGGCGGTTATGAACAAAGCGTTGGCCGATATGGACCGCAGCTTTGCCGAGTACCGTATATCAGATGCGCTGATGACCGCCTATAAACTTTTCTGGGACGACTTCTCGGGGTGGTTCCTGGAGATGGTGAAACCCGCCTACCAGCACCCGATAGACGGAAAGACGTTGGGGCAGACCAAGGATATCTTCGCGAAACTGTTGCAGGTTCTGCATCCGTTCATGCCCTTTATCACCGAGGAGATCTGGCAGCACGTCGCTCCACGCAAGGAGGGCGAGAGCATCATGGTCTCGCTTGCGCCGAAAGCCGAGAAATATGACGACTGCTTGTTGTCGGAGTTTGAGAAAGTGCAGGAGGCTGTGGTTGCGGTGCGCGCGTTCCGGCAAAAACACAGCATAGCGAACAAGGACCAGATCGTACTGCATGTCGTACCAGATGAGAATTTCCACTCGCGCTATAACCCGCTGCTTGTGAAGATGGCCAACCTGTCGGCTGTCGAACAGGTTGCCGAGGTACACGCCACGGAGGAGATCTTCATGGTGAAGACCACGCGTTATGCCATTCCGTTGGCCATCGAAGACCCTGCTGCCGAGCTCGAAAAGTTGCGTGGCGAGCTGACCTACCTCGAGGGTTTCCTGCGCACGGTGATGGGCAAATTGGGTAATGAACGTTTTGTGGCCGGTGCTCCGGCCGCGGTGGTCGAGAACGAACGTGCCAAACAAACCGATACCGAGGCCAAGATCGCCGCGCTCAAAGAACGTATAACAGCGTTGCAATAGAGTAGCTCGGTATATAATTTGCATACCGTCGGATATAACCTATAAAAAACCGGCATTATGGAAAAGAAGAACAACGGCTGCTGCTCATGCGAAGCCGACTTGAAGAAAGAGGTCAACGAATTGGTGAACGAGGTCGAAGGCTATACGGCTGCCGACCATACACGCAAGCAGGCCGAGGTGAAAGCGGCGTTCGGTAAAGAGACGCCACACGCCTCGCCCCACGACAAGAAAAAGGGCGACTGTTAACTCCGGTCGGAACGGGGCACGATTGTTGACACACGCAGTGTGTTATTAATCTTAAAACCTATTGATTATGTCGTGGTTGTGGTTTATTCTTATTGGCCTTGTTGCCGGCTGGCTCGGCGGGCTTATCGTCAAGGGCACAGGCAGCGGTTTCCTGTTGAACATCGTGATCGGTATCATTGGTGCACTTTTGGGCGGTTTCCTGTTCAACTTGTTCGGTCTGACGAGTGTAGGCCTATTGGGCAATCTGATCACCGCTTTGGTCGGCGCCATCGTATTGCTGCTGATTGTCGGCCTGGTGCGTAAGAGGTCTTAAACGGACTTGCTTTAGAAATGAGCACCGCCCCTTCTCTCGGAGGGGCGGTATTTTGTGGTCAGGATTTGTTGGTCTCGATGATGACCACTCCGGCTTTATTGGAATACTCGCTGTATTTATAGAATGCGGAGGTGTCTTTCAGAAGGGTTATGTTCTCCACGCGGTCGGTGTCCAGATCGATCACCTCCTGTGTGGAGGATATTTTGCCGTCGATCAAAAATACAGGCTGCTTCGAGGCGTACTCTTTTGTTCCCACCAATATTGCCCCGTGTTCGGCGCGTTCGCCGTATTTATCGATAGCCTCCTGTCCTTTGACGAGCGTGATTATGTCTACTTTGCTCTCGTCGATATTCGTCAATCTGTCGAACGGTAATTCCTGCCCGTCTATTATCAGCAGGGGTAATCCCTCCTCTGAGTTTAGCATCTCGACTACAGGGTTGAGCTGGCTGTTGTCGGACGTTACGTATCGCGGTGTGGCGAATGCCGCAAGGATGGCCGCCGCGACCGGTATGATCGCAAGTACGGTGAGTTTCCGCGCGTTGTCAGAGTTTTTCTTGTTCATCATGACATATCTGTTAAGGTTGTTTTTCTCGGCGAATGTATGTCCGAGCGTGAATACGCGGCTTCCGAGCGTACAGTTGACGAGCACTGCTTTGTAAGTTGCGGGCGAGTATCCCTCGGCCAGCACGGCCGCATCTGCGAGGAACTCGTGGTTGTCGCGCACGGCGCGCACGGCGAGCCGTGCAAAGGGGTTGAACCACTGCACTATGCGTACCACATCCGCCAACAGTAGGGCGAATCCGTGCCGACCTCGGATATGGGCCATCTCGTGAGCAATTACAACCCCGCGCTCGATTTCTGGCAATGCCGGATCGAGGAATATGTATCTTCCGACCGAAAATGGCGTGCTTCCGTCGATCTCGACCACACGGTATCCGTCATACTGCGTGTAACCATGCTTTCGTATGGACCTGCGCACCCCGATCCCCTGCCATATAGTACCTGCTGCTGCGATGGCGACCCCCGCGGCATAGGCTGCAAGCACCAACGCTATCCACTTGAAATCGCTTACGGGTTCTGTGGTGGCGGGCATTTCCGTGACGTTTGCCTGCATGGCCGATATAACCGGCGCGGCCTCACGGACATAGTGCAGTTGTATGGCAGGCATAAGCAGCGACAGCGCCAACATTGCACCCAGATACCATCGGTTGAACCTATGGAACGTTTCGCGGCTCAGCAAAAACCGCCACAAGATCCAGAAAAGCGTGAGCCACAGGCTCGATTTCAATACCCATTCTATCATGACTGTTCCTCCTCAAGTTCGCGTTGTGTATCTTTCAACAGCCGGTCGAGCTCGCTTGCCGAGAGGTTCGACTCGCGTGCGAAAAACGATGCCATCGATGCGAACGGCCGTCGAAATAGTTGCGCATCATGCCGAAAAGCTGGGTGTGCGAGTACTCTTTTTTGGTTATTAGCGGGGTGTATAGGTTCGAGCGGTCGTCGGACGTGTGGCTCAGGAATCCTTTGTTTTCGAGGATTGTGAGCACGGTAGCCACAGTGGTACGTGCGGGCCGCGGCTCCTCGAACTGCTCGCGCACATCGCTCACGGTGCCGTTACCCAACGACCACAATATCTGCATGATCTGCTCTTCTGCTTTTGTTAACTCTCTCATAAATGCAAAGATATGTCTAATTATTTAGACTTCCAAATTTTCGGGTTATTTAAATATACTGAACCTTGCCAGCAACGGGTTGCGCCGAGGTAGCATCAGCGATGCGGCGAGGATAAAGAGCAGCGCCGCACCGAGCATCCATTGGAAGTGTTCGTCGTATTGCTCGTATACCGGCACCGAGCGGCGCACGCCTTCGGCTTCATGCACTTTGTTCATTATCTCGTCCAGTCCGAAGTCCTGATTCGTTGCGCGTATGTACGAACCTCCCGTCGCGAAGGCTATATCCTGCAACGCTTTTTCGTCTAAGCGCGAGACCACCATTTCGCCTTGTTCGTCGCGCACGTAGTCGTCTCCGAGGAGTATGGGCGCCCCCTCGGGGGTACCGATGCCGATTGTGTATATCGTTATACCCTGCTCGGCGGCAATTTTTGCTGCGGCCGGTGCGTCGTCTTCGTGGTTCTCGCCGTCGGATATGATCACCATCACACGCCCTTGGTCGCCGCCCGGGGTGAACGACGCGGCCGCAAGTTCGATCGCTACACCTATCGCTGTACCCTGACGGCTGACCATATCGGGCGCCAGACGGTCTGCGAACTGCCTTGCGGCGGCCCTGTCGGCGGTTACCGGAAGCTGCACGTAGGCGTCGCCCGCAAATACCACCAACCCGACCCTTTCCTGTCCCGTACCGCTCAGCAGATGTCCGATGGCCGCTTTGGTGCGCTCCAACCTCGTCGGTGCGAGGTCCTGTGCGAGCATACTGTTCGACACATCCACTGCCAGGATCATCTCCACCCCCGAGATCTGTTGTTCGCGCAATTTAGCTCCCGACTGCGGCCGCGCGATGGCCAGAACGATAAACGCCATTGCTATGAGAAGCAGTATAAATTTATTGCGCACCCGCCGCGGCGAGTATTCGGACATAAGTCGTGCGACGACCTCGGGGTTGCCGAAACGCGCCACTCTCCTGCGCCGCGCCGCCATTGCCAGAAGGTATAACCCTACGAGCAGCGGCAAGAGCAGCAATAGGTAAAAAGCTTCAGTATTTGCAAAACGGAACATCGTGCGTCTTTATTATGGTAATACTCTGATCAAGAATTTCTTTATGATGAATTCCAGCACCAGCAATGCGAGTGCGGCGATCGCCCACCATGCGAATAATTCGTGGTAGTCGACATATATATCGGTCTCTATTTTGCTCTTTTCGAGGGCGTCTATGCGTTCGTATATCATTTGCAACGAATCGTTGTCTGTTGCGCGGAAGTATTCGCCGCCGGTCATAGTAGCTATCTCGGTGAGCATCTGTTCGTCTATTTCGACGGGCATATCGACAAATACCAGCCGCCCGAACATATCGTAGTATGCGGGAGAGGGGGCTGTGCCTCGCGTTCCCACGCCGATAGTGTAGACGCGAATGCCGAACGTTCGTGCGATTTCGGCGGCGGTGAGGGGGGCGATCTGGCCCGCGTTGTTCACCCCATCGGTGAGCAGGACGATGACTTTGCTTACGGCGGTACTTTCGCGCAGGCGGTTGACTGCCGTTGCAAGCCCGTTGCCTATCGCCGTCCCGTCGTCCACCAACCCGATGCGCAATCCTTCGAGGAGCATTTGTAATGTCCTGTGGTCGGTTGTGAGCGGGCTTTGGGTGAAGCTCTCTCCCGCGAATGCCACGAGCCCTATGCGGTCGTTGGGCCGTGCGGCTACGAACTGTGCGGCGGTCTGTTTGGCAGCCTCCATGCGGTCGGGGTTGAAGTCGCGCGCCAACATACTTCCCGAGATATCCATCGAAAGCACGATGTCTATACCTTCGGTAGTGGAATCACTATTCGCCGAGGTGTTCTGCGGGCGTGCGAGGGCGGCTATCAATGTGGCGAGCGCCGCGCACCGTAATACGAACGGCACATGGCGCACGTAGTGGCGGAATGTGTGCGGCATACCAATCCCCGCTACGGCCGATCCCCCGCCCGCCGCCGCTTTGCGTTGGCGATATATATAAAGTGTCGCGAGCAGCGGTATCGCCGCCAGCAGCCAAAGCAATTCCGGTGTCGCGAAACGAGATATATGGAAAATAGTCATATCACCAATTCTTCACGGCCCTTGTCGTGGCTTCTGCGCGCCGGGCGTCGTCGAGTTTATCCTGTGTGCGGTCCTCCTGGGCTTGCATTGCTTCGAGCATCGCCGCGGCATCCTCGCGGCTCATGCCCTCCGAGGCCTGCTGTTCTTGTTGTTGCTCTTCTTCCTGTTCCTGCTGTTCTTGTTGAGGGTCGTCTTCACCTCCTCCGCCACCGTTTTGTTGCTGTTCGAGCAGCTTTTTCACGTAGGCGTAGTTGAACTTTGCGTCCATATCCGTCGGATCGGCGCGCATAGCGTCTTTGTATGCTTCCAGAGCCTCCTGTAGTTTCTGCTCTTTGAATAGTGTGTTGCCGAGGTTATAGTCTGCCTCGACGCTTTCGAATGTTTTTCCGGCTTCGCTCCACCGCTCCTGTTGGTATAGCGCGTTGCCGAGGTTGGATTGCGCCGAACGGCTTTCGGGATTTTTCTCCAGTGCGCGGCGGTATTCCGACTCGGCGGCGGCCCATTCCTGTTTCCCGTATGCGCGGTTTCCGGCACGGACATGACGTCTCTCGGGGTACTTCTGCGCCGCCGCAGGCGCGTACCCGCACAGGGTGATCATTATCGCCGCCACCCATATAAGTGTTTTATTGCAGCTCGTCATTGCGCTTTGTGTTTTCTATGAAGTAGTATGCTCGTGTCCATGCCGCCTCGTTCTCTTCGGCTTCGGGGGTATGTTTGGCGAATTTCACGAGATCTGCCGAACGCAGTATCCCGCGCAGGCTGTCGAGCGAGGGGCCTTCCACTTCCTGTCCGCGCGCTGCAGCGAGTATTTCTCCGGATGTCATTTCCATTGCCGCGACACCCCATCTGCCCTCCATATACCGGCGCAGAATATCGGTCAGGCGTGTGTAGTAGAGTTTGTGTTTATTGTTTTGCCACAGTTTCTGGTTATGCAGGGTTTCCAACGCTTTTATTGCCGTTACGTGGGGTTCTTCTACCGGAACGGGTTCTGTCGCGCGTTTTCGGCGAGACATGATTCGCCATGCCGCGCCTGCCAGAACTGCTGCCGCCAGCAATCCCCAAAGCATATATCCGCTGAACTCACCTATCTTCAGCGGCTCTTTAACTACGGATTTCAGGTCACGGATGGTCATCGTGGCGGTGTCTATGACGAAAGTCCCCACCTGCAACACCAGCGAGTCGGCGCTCAGCAGCGTGTCTA
>QMCD01004367.1_pt1 | contig 10844 bp, 8 predicted proteins | sample 1821841 | NCBI WGS metagenome assembly QMCD01 (sample SAMN01991225, study PRJNA193472) | Termite gut metagenome, whole genome shotgun sequencing project. | isolation source: worker | host: Macrotermes natalensis | reverse complement strand
GATTGATCCCGATTATCTGCGTTGGTGAATTGCTCAAAGAGCGCGAGGCGGGCACAACGGAACAGGTCGTCCGCCGCCAGTTCGACGGTTCGACTTCCGGTTTGACGGCGGAGCAGATGAAAAAGTGCGTTATCGCTTACGAACCGGTTTGGGCTATCGGAACCGGTAAGGTGGCCACCCCGGAGCAGGCAGAGGAAGTTCACGCCGCCATTCGTGCCATGATCGAGAAGAATTTTGGCAAGGACGTGGCCGATGTTGTCCGCATTCAATATGGCGGAAGTGCCAACGACAAAAATGCTGCGGAAATTTTGGCCAAACCCAATGTGGATGGTGCGCTCGTTGGTGGCGCGTCGCTCAAAGTCACCCCGTTTATGGGTATTGTCCGACCAAGTTGACAGTTCTTGGCGACAATCTGGTCAATACATTCACCGCAAATCACTCACTTTTCCTGAACGTTTTCTCACATGCAGACTCTTTTTATCATCCTTTTGTCTCTGATGTCGGTTTTTTTGGTGCTGCTTGTGCTGATTCAGCGAGGTAAGGGCGGTGGCTTGGCTGGCGCGTTCGGCGGAATGGGAGGACAAAGTGCCTTCGGCACCAAGGCGGGTGACGCTTTTACAAGAATTACCGTTGTGACGGCCGTGATTTGGTTTGTGCTCTGCATCGTGGCTGTTCTCTATCTCAAAAATGAAGGGGAATGGCTTTCCGGCGGGCTTCAAAAAGAAGAAGGTCAGACGCAGCAAGCGACCGGTGCCCCAACCACGGACGTGACACCAACGGAATAGACGTTCTGCCCTAACCCTTTCGATTATCATTTGTCAGTTCCCTATTGTCATTTTTTTGTCCTTTTTGCCAGTCTTGTTGCGTACTGGTTGGCCTTGCCTCCGTTTGAGGTTTGGCCGCTCATTTTCTGTGTGCCCGGCCTCTGGGCAATTCTCATTCTCCGTAAGGATGCGCCGGGGTTCTGGTCGGTTTACGCATCATCCTTCGTTTTTTGGCTCGTCTCGATTTGGTGGATTTCCTGCCCACATCCCCTGACCAGCCTCGGCCTTGTTGCGTTGTCGGCGTACTTGGCTCTGTACTGGCCGCTCTTTTTCGCCACGGCGCGGGTCGCCGTTCACCGTTTTCGCGTGCCGGTCATTCTGGCTGCCCCGGTGTGCTGGGTGGGCTGCGAGTTTTTGCGTAACCATCTGCTCGGCGGCTTTTCGTTCTGTGCCTTGGAACATGCTTTGTACAAGCAACCTTATCTTATCCAAATGGCCGATATTGCCGGGCAGTACACGGTTGGAGCGATGGTCGTGCTGACCGGGACAGGCTTGGGGGCGGCCCTGATCCGGCTTCGCAAGCGGCAAACTGGTCTGGCGGTGATGCGGATTGTCAAACCGGTTCTGTTTTTTGCCATTCTTATCGGCGCGGCAGTTTACAGCACCCTCAGTTTGACGCATGGCTTGCCATTTCTTGAGGATTACCCAATCCTAAAAATCGCTGCCCTACAGGGGAACGTGCCAGTCCAACTCGGCGACGATGGCACGCTAGCGCGCCGGACGATGGAGCAGTACCGCGAACTGCAAGTTCAGGCGGTCATGAAGGCGGAGCACGAAAATCTGGGCAAGTTAGACCTGATTGTGTGGCCTGAAACGGTTTGCGCGATTCCGAACCTCGTTTTTGCCGGTAAAATCACTCCGGCGGACATCGGTTGGGATAGCGAAATTATGGCGGAAATGCACAACCAACTGCAAAATATCGCGCGGCTGGTTGACACGCCCACCCTTTTTGGCCTTTCCACGTATCTTTACAAAGACGACATTGCCCAAACAGAGCGGCTGAACTCAGCTCTACTCGTTGATCCGCGAAAAGATGAGGTGGTTGCACGATACGACAAAGTGCATCTTGTCATGTTTGGCGAATATATTCCGTTTGCGCGGTATTTGCCGGACAATTTTTTTCTCAAAACCCTCTGTCAGGAAGCGGGTCGAGGCAAAAATTCGGTGGCCATGCCGATTGGCGAAAACTGGCTTGCCCCAAATATCTGCTTCGAGAGTTCCGTGCCGCATTTTATTCGCAATCAGGTTTTGACGCTGAAAAAAGAGGGCCGCGAACCGCAATTTCTGGTCAACATGTCCAATGACGGCTGGTTCCGGTTTTCGCAGCAGATTGACCAGCACTTGGCGGCCAACGTTTTTCGAGCAATCGAGAATCGCAAGCCGCTTGTGACGGCCACGAACGGCGGTTTTTCCGCGATTGTCAATCAGTATGGCGAAATCACGGCCATCGGAAAGCGCGGTGCGGCGGAGGCGGTGGTGGGCTCGCTGATTTTGGAGTCGTGGACATCGCCGTACCACCGTGTGGGCGATTGGCCTGCCGCAATTTGTGCATTTTTTATGGGCATCACGCTCTGTTTGGGATGGAAAAAACCAAAAAAACTGAAAAACATGTAAACAGACCCCTATTTGCCGTAATTATCGCGGCAGCTGGGCAGGGGCGACGTTTTCGAGAAAGCCGAGGTGAAAGTGGCACAAGTTTTGACGATAAAATCGGTAATAAGGCTTTTGCCGATTTGCTAGGAAAGCCGGTTTGGTTGCACAGTGTCGACAAGTTTGCTGCCCATTCCAATGTGAAACAGATCATCATCGTCGTTGCCGCCGATGATTTGGATTGGTTTCAGGCAAAATACTCACCGCAAATTGCCCAGTTTTCACTCGAAATTTCGCTTCCAGTCGTCGCTGGTGGTGCGGAAAGGGCGGATTCCATCCAAAATGCCCTCAAAAATGTTGACGATGACATTGATTTTGTGGCCGGCCACGATGCAGCGCGGCCTTGCGTGAGTGCCGCCAGAATCAATGATGTTTTTTCCGCCGCGCAGCAGCACGGGGCCGCTTTGCTGGCTAATCCCGTTGTCGCAACCCTTAAACGAGCGGAAAATGGGCAAATTACGGAGACCGTTTCGCGCGAAAATCTTTGGGAAGCGCAAACGCCGCAGGTTTTTCGGCGAAAGATTGTGTTTGAGGCGTACGAAAAACGCGATAAAACGCGTTCTACGGATGATTCACAGCTAGTCGAGTTGGCTGGTTATCCTGTTTTTACCGTTTTGTCGGACAAGTTAAACCTCAAAATTACGACTTATGCCGACTTTTTTTTGGCAGAGCAGATAATTTCTTGGCAAAATGCGCAAAATAGTCGCTTTTTTTCAAAAAATAATCTATAATGGTGAAAGTGCGTGTGATCGCGTTTGAAACCACAACCAAAGTCGAAATAATATCTTCCCAGTTCTTGGAGATGAAGAAATGTCAGAAACGTTAGCATCAGCAGGCAAAAACAACCCAACCAGTGTGGTGGCGGCAGACTCGGATTCGGAAAACGCCGAAGATACCCTTAAGGAGTATCTTTCGTTTCGGCTCGGCGATGAAGATTATTGTGTTGAAATTCGCCATGTTACGGAAATTGTCGGAATGCAAAAGGTGACGGAAGTGCCCGACATGCCACATTACGTGAAAGGGGTGGTCAATTTGCGTGGCCAAGTCATTCCCGTGATTGACATGCGACTTCGGTTCAACATGATGGGGCGGGATTACGATGAGCGAACCTGTATTGTCGTGATCAGCTTGCGGAATGGCCAAGTGCAGGTGGGCTTGGTGGTGGACACGGTCAACGAAGTGCGCTCGATTGAAGAAAATAGCGTTTCGCCGCCGCCGAAGAGCGGAACAGGCCAGTGCGCCCAGTATATTCGCGGATTAGGCAAAGTGGGCGAGGAAGTCAAAATTATCCTTGATGCCAGCAAATTGCTCTTTGAAGAGGAGTTTGCGGGCGCGATGGGCTTTTAGAGCAAGTCAAAAATTGGTGTGCGGTGTCTGCGTTCCCGCTGGTCGCTCTTTTTCGACACTTTCCACCGTACATGAATTTTGAAGCGCGTTATACTTCAAACCGTCATAAAACTGGCATTGTTGCTGCTGATTCACGCCTGCAGCACACGCTGCGAAAAGGTGGGCTGTGCACGGATGACCATTCCGCTATTCAGCCCGTTTTGGCGGAGCTGGCGCGTCCTCGCGTGTGATGGGTGGCTTCATCGCTGGAAGCGGAATCGTGTCCAAATCGAAAGCGGATTTTTTCGCCGCCCGCTCTTTCACTGCCACTTTCGCCATCTTTTCCTTGGGTTTCGCCAATCGGACCGCGGATTTCTGTTCTTGCGCTGTGCTCGCTCCCGGCGTCAAAATCGATTCAATCGCTTTTGTTTCCAATTGCGGCAATCGTGGAGCCGCCGGAATCGCATGGCCGCCGTTATCCTCTAGGATCGATGTTACAGAATTCATCGCAGAATGCGACGTTTTCTCCGCCGATTTTGCCCGACGTGGTGTCAAGCTCGGTGTGGTTATCCGGTAGCCCGATGCGGGACCTTGCCGGTCATTACTCATCACGCCTGGATCAATCCAGCGGCCTTTGTCATCCAATTGCATCGTGCCCATGTTCAAGTCGAGTTGCATTCGCACCGTTTGATAATCAACCCAGGTGTTCAAAAAATCATTCTGCGAATTGAGCATACTTTGGAGCGACGAAACTAAGCGCCGTGACGTGTCCGTGTCAATCGTTGTGCCGCGCGGAGCGGGTTCCATGAGAGCCAACTGAGCCGAATCGAGCTGCGTGGCCGACACAAAAATGGCGTTGCGTTTAATCTCGAAGTCAACTTGACTCACACGAATGTCACGAACGAGTTGCCGAATCATGGCCTTGATCGCATCAACGTAGGTGTAATAATTCCGCCGGGCAGCTTGATAGCGAATTTGGCTTTCACGGTACCTCAGCATTTCATTATGCCTGGTCAGGGGCGAATCCCAAGCCAAACCCATCCGAAGGCGACTGTTTTCACGGTTCAAGCGAACTCCATCTTTGTCGATAGTGCCCATTTCACCGTCCAAAGTTAAGGTCAAATCCCCACGCAGTTGGTTGGCGGTCAATTCGATTTGCCGCCACTGATCGACCAAGGCGGCCCGCTCATTCATCCAGTCCAGACGGTTTTGCTCCGCTATCCTGAAGGCCGACTCCGTATCCAGTTCGGTGGGAACCAGTGTCACCGCATCCAAACGCGATTTCGTTTGCAGGATCGACAGCGTGGAAACTTCGTATTGATATTCCGCCAAAATGTTGCGTACCCAAATACGGTACGGATCGACTTTTTGCAAGTCGGCAATGAGAAGTTGCGCATCGGTCGGGGCTTGATTTTGCTTGCTCTCTTTCATATCCAAAAAATCCCGAATGGCCTTCGCCTGTTCCGCGTCATCCAGGTATTGCGATTTCACCGTGGATTCCTGCGAGGCGGCTTCATTCTGAAGTAACGCCCGCAGGCTTTCCAAGGTTTTTTCCGATTCAGCCACGTTCAGCTGCATTTGTTCAATGCGCTGATTTTCCGCCGTGCTACTTTCTCCATCTAATTTCAGGAGCACAAGCGCGTCTTTGATCTCGTCCGAAAAGGCATCATCACGGATCATTTGCGAGAGTGTTTCATGATCGGTCTGCACAATCAACTCCATGAGCAAGAAAACGGCTTCGAGTTTCTCGTGATTCTCAGGAATCTCTTGTTCGCGCAGTTGGGCCACGCGGTCGAGAAAAATTTGCTCGCTGTAAATGCTCGGGTCAATTCGCTCGCCGCGCTGAATCTGTTCCGCCAATTGCGATTCCAAAGAATTCAAACCCTTGATCCGCTCTGGAACGCTACGTTCGAGAACCTGCATGTCGTTGTCGAGTGTCGCCATCTCCGAGCGTGTTCGGGCCATGAAATCCGTCAAACGATCACTGAAATCGGCGGGAATAGGCTCATCCACCTTGCGAATATCCGCCAGCAGCACATTGATCTCTTCCTGCAAATCCATGAGAGAAAGCGATGTGAGCTGAAATTGTTCCATGAGTGGGTCTTTGACATCGACTTTCAAATCCGGCGGCAATCCCAATGACCGAAGATAGGTATCGACATCGGAATCGTAACTGCTGATCGTTGTGAGCAGTTGGCTCTGGGCATTGAGCAAACCTTCGCGCGTTTCTTGCACGGAAAAGATGTCGATCTGGTCCGCTTCATGAATCGCTTGGAAACGCTGCAAATTTTCTTCCAGCCCAATAATATTCTGCCGCAAATTTTGAATCTGAATCTGCCGCGCGAGAAGCCCATAAAATCCGCCGCCGAAGCTCGGCAGATTGCTCGCCCCGATTCCGCCCGGCGCGGCCTGACGACCTTGCCCCGTAATCGTTTTCGTGTAAAAACCCTGCTGAAAAAAGACCATTTGACGAATGGCCGCCAAAAAATCCCGTTCGGATTGCGTTAAATCCTCCAGGGCAATTTTTCGGCCTGCCCCGCGCAAAAGAGGCTGCACCAAACCAACATTGAGCAACGAATCGCCGTGCCATGTATTTTGGCCATTGAATGTCCACGTAATCGAGTTGGCCAAGCCCGCCACCAGTTCCCCGCCCGTTGCCAACAGTTTCGTTCCTTCCAAAAAGGCATCGTTGGTCAGCGATGTGGAGCCATCGCGGAGCCTGCCGTTGGCGGCGTAGAACAAGGAATCTCCACCAAAAAATTGGACATCAAAGCGAAAACGCTCCTGCGAAACCCGCATGGCACTGAGATACAAACTTTCGAGGGCGGACTGGTATTCTGGCGAATGCAATAGCGCCAAATCGACGGACGCTTCCTTGTCCAGCGCGACTTCGCCTTTCTCGTTGAGAAGCAAATACTGTTTCCAGTCGGGATTCTCCACGCTTTTTGCCCGCCCATTGTCATTCCAATGTTTGGAACCTTTTTTGCCGTCCACTTCCAGCATTTTACTGTGGGCCGCCGCGTCGTCTTGCGGGATCGGTTCGCAGTCGGGATTGCTGGGATTATACATTCGCGATTGCCGATCAACCTTGATGCTGTAATCATCCAGCTTCCAGCGCGGGTCTTTCGTTCCGTTTTTGAGCAGGCTATAAATCTCGTGGTCGGCTTTTTGACGATAATGCTGCCGCGAACAGCCAGAAAACGTCAGAGTCGCGACAACGCAAAGAAGAATAAAACAAGAAAAAAACTTGGGAAAGTGGGCAGTATTTTCCGAAAATTCCGCGCACGCTTCCAAATCGTGAGGTAACTTTTGGGGAATGGTCATCTTTTTCTGCTATCTCTTGGAGGCGTTTGCCGAAAGAGACGTAAGACGTTGTGTTTTTGGCCGGGGAGAAACGAAAGGTGGGGGCATGGTACAATGTCCTCAGAAGGAGTATCGGACGTTAAACTTGGTAAACTTTACCGATTGTTTGGATTGTTTCGGTTTTTCCGGCTGGTGTTCCACCCACGATGCCTGTTTTCTGCGCAGGGATTGTGCGGGCACGTTGTTTATTGACAAAATACACAAAATAGGTTAGAATGCCCCCGGTTTGTTGGTGTCGGCCATAAAGAATCATGGCCAATCACGCGAGACGGTGGATTGCGCGAACGTTCACGTTGCTTTAGCGTTGAATTTCCGCGCGTTGTTTCCGACATAAATTGTACGGGTAATAGCCATGAATATTTGGAATTACGTTTTTTTGGTGCTGGTTTTCCTCTTTTCCGGTGCGGTCGTCTTTTTTTCCAGCCAAGAATACAGTGTCAGAAATAAAGGCCAGAAAGCCATTGAAGGTTTTGAAAAAGCCATCGTTTATGAGAATACCCGCGCCGTGCAAGCACAAAAAGGTGGCTTGCCCGCGGATTGGGGCATTCCGGTGACGTTTCTGGCCATGAACAAATCAAACCCCGACAAATACAGTTTGGGTGAGTTGCGTGGCTGGCTCAATACGATGGAATCGGAACGCAGTAAAGTATGGTACAACTGCACGATTCAGTTGGTAACCCCAAAAGCCGTCATGCCACCCCCGCTGAACCCGGCGGAAAGTGCCCAGCTCGATGGTTGGCGCGCGGATTGGAACATGGAAGGAGAGGCAATGGTTGCTGCGGCGGACCAACTGAAGCGGAAAAATCTTCCTCAGGTTAGATTGACCGTCACAAGTTCTGGTACGGCAGTTGTGAAGCCCGATGACATGCAGGGAGTCGTCTACCTGTTCAGTGAAAACAGTGCCAATTCAGACAACGCAGAATCCGGCAGGGAAGGCGGTTTTCTTGGCAGTTTCACGGTGAGTTCGGCCCCTCAGCCTTCGGCGAACGGATTTGATGTCATGTTGACCGCCGTTGAGGAATTGGATGACGCGGAAGTCAAAAAAATCGAGCAAGCTACCTCAAATTCCTGCTCGGTGTATGCCACAATGCCGCAAGATCGCCTCGTTTTTGCCGATGGAGAAAACTTTTTTGTCTTTAGTGGTAACTCAAGGGAATCCGGCCGATTCGCTTTTGACGACCTCACGTTGGAACAAGCTCAAAAAGTGATTCCAGACGATGCCGTTCGGAACGGGTTGATGGATAAATCGCGAGATTTGATCAATTTTGACGCGCTGATCACGCAACTGTACGCGAAACGTCTTCAGCTGAACGTAGATTTGGATCAAGCGAAACGAGAAACGGCGAGGCTTGACAGTAATCACGGAATTACAAAGCAAGAAGAAGCCGCTTGGGCTGAGGAAATCAAGCTGGAGCACACAAAAATCGCGGCGATGAGAACGCAATCCGAAGCGGTGCAGGCGATTCTTGCGCAGTACACGGCGGTCGTGGAGCAATATCAGAACGAGATCGCTGAACAACAACAGAAGAATGAGGAGCAGCGGGCCGCCATTGCCGATGCGATGGAAAGAGCGGCGCAAGCGATTATTCAGAATGCCAATGCGGCAAAAACTGGTGAGGTGACGCTACGATAAGGCTTTCGCCAGGCAGTAAAATCCCTGCTACGATGTTGCTGAAAGCCGATTTGACCGGTACTCCGTTCCGTTGCGCGGGGTAGGGAACCTTGTGGCGAAACTGCGCCGCGGATGCAGGTAAAAGCCCCACATTGTTGACGTTTTGAAACTCCATTTCGTTCAAAAAAGCCCCTTGCCCGGTTTCGGACTCACGTTGGGGTTGACCGTCGTTTATCTGGGGCTGGTCATTCTCCTGCCGCTGTCGGGTTTGTTTGCCACGGCACTCGGCATGACGCCCGCTCTCTTTTGGAAAACGATCACCAATCCTCAGGTCGTGACAGCTTTCAAGCTCACATTTGGGGCATCCTTTTTGGCGGCACTGCTCAACGCTTTTTTCGGGTTTATCGTTGCTTGGGTTCTTGTCCGCTACAAATTTCCCGGCCACCGCTTTGTCGATTCGCTCGTTGATTTGCCATTTGCACTGCCCACCGCTGTTTCCGGGCTGGCTTTGGCGGAGATTTATTCGCCGCATGGCTGGATTGGCCGCTACATGCCGTTTCAAATCGATGGAACGCAACTCGGTGTGCTCGTCGCACTCACGTTCATCGGTTTGCCGTTTGTCGTCCGCTCCATGCAGCCCGCCTTGATGGATATTGAAGGCGAACTCGAAGAAGTGGCGGCCAGTTTGGGGGCGACGCGATGGCAAACATTCTGGAAAGTGATTTTTCCCACCGTTCTGCCATCGCTCATCACCGGTTTTGCGATGGCCTTCGCGCGGGCTTTAGGAGAATATGGTTCAGTAATTTTTATTTCCGGCAACAAAATTTTTGAAACACAAATTGTTTCTTATGTCATTATCAACCGGCTCTGGTCGGGCGATGACAACGCGACCATGATGGCCACCGCGATTGCGATGACCATGCTTTTCGCTTCTTTTGCGCTGATGTTTCTGATAAACATGCTCCAATTGTGGTCAAAGCGCGGCCGCTAGCCCACCGTTTGCCGGTGGCTCGTGAGAACGGTTATTCCACAACGATCATGTTGGCAACACCGGGACCCAACGCGATGCGTGTTTCACCGATGGCCAAAATCAGAGGCCATTTCGATTGCTCACCGCCTTGAAGAAGTTGGAAACGTGTTCCGACGAAAAGTCCCATTCCCATCAGGCGGCCTTGCAGGTCGGGCGAGGTGGCCAAATCGATGACCGTTCCTTGCGACCCGACTGGCAGCTGAGACAAAAAAGTTGTTTTCGCCGATCGAAAACCGCGTTCGAGATCAGATGTGACGAGGTTTTTTGGCATTTTTAGCGAAACTCCGTTGTTTTACTCCCCGAAAATTTCGACCAGCTTTTTCTGAATCGCTTCGTCATCGTCGCCAACGACCACCTTACCGTCTTTGTCAACGAGCACCGCCGTCGGCAACATTTCGATAAAGTAAGCTTCACTCTGTCCGGGCTGGCCAGCTTTTTCCGTCAAAACCTCCGAAAGCGTGACCCACGGCAGTTTTGTGTCCGCTACATCCTGTTTGGAGGCCTCCAAGGAATCCTGCACGTAAACGAAAACGACTTCAAAGTCCTTATCCTTGTACTTTTCGTAGGTGGCCAACAAGCCCGGACGTTTCTCGTGGCAACGCACGCACCACGAAGCCGTAAATTTCACGAGCACAATCTTGCCACGAAGCGATTTCCAGTCGAAATCTTTGTCGTCCAGCGTTTTGCCGTAAAGTTCCAAGTCCGCGCCCACTTTCCCTTTCCGCTTGGCTTCACCCTCGATTCGTTTGAGGATGTACTCTTTGGTGGTTGCGTCAACAGGGCAATTTTCCGCATTCAAAAAGGTTTTGATCGCCTCGACCGTATTTTGGCTAAGATTCGGGTCGAGTTCGGTCAGTTGCGACTCGGAGGATAAACCCAGAAGGGCATCCAAGGGGCGCGGCGCGCTCATCGGATCGAATCTTTTCCCGGCCCAGTCGAACATTTCTTTTTGGAAAGCCGCAAATTTTTCCGCAGTCGGCTCGGCCAACAGGGCGTACACGGTTTTTTTCATATACTGATCGTATTTCACGGCCAAGAT
>QMCD01002259.1_pt1 | contig 10847 bp, 12 predicted proteins | sample 1821841 | NCBI WGS metagenome assembly QMCD01 (sample SAMN01991225, study PRJNA193472) | Termite gut metagenome, whole genome shotgun sequencing project. | isolation source: worker | host: Macrotermes natalensis | reverse complement strand
CCTTCTTCGCGGCCTTCTTCGCGGCCTTCTTCGCGGCCTTCTTCGCGGCCTTCTTCGCGGCCTTCTTCGCGGCCTGCCGCATGGCCTTCCGCATGACCCGCCGCATGGCCTGCCGCATGGCCTGCCCTGCGCCCTTCCTCGGCGGCTATGCGCCGCGTTTCCTGCACATCATAATTATCGAAAAAGCTGAACATTTTCTGATACCTCCGCTGGTAGATCGCTTCGGAGAAGACATCTATCTCGTCATTTGGAACATTAATCCTCTTTAACAGCACCGTTATCACATCCGCTATCAGCTTGGTCAGCGACGGGGGAATATTGAGCTGGAGATTCCTGGCATAATCCGCAGGTAAGTCCTTCAGCCGGCTCATATCCCCCGGTCGCCGAATTGTATCCATAATCATGATAATCGAAAGCGTGTTCCCAAACTTTACGAGATCATCCTGACTATAGTCTTTGAGGCTGACGAGTTCATACTCGAATTTTGGTATATACTTATGGAATACATCGCAAAGCTCCGTTTTGTCGACAAAGTTCATTTCCGCAGTCCAATTGTCCGCGCCATCATACAATACTATCGGCAGAACCGGCGGGAATTTGAAATTCTTGGCAAAGCTCGCCTTCTCCTTCTTGCGGTTTACGTCCTTCTCATATTCATGCAATACCAGCGCGATATATTGCAACATTTTAAAACTTGTGCGATGGTTCACTTTGGATTCATGCTCCAAAATCGTTATGACGAAAAGGGGCACATCGCCTTTGAGATGGACGCGTTTAATCGTGTCATTGTCCTTGCCATCCTGAAAGAGCGGGAGAAGGCGTTCGCTCATATCCTCGATATCCGAAGGTTGAAGATCCGCGAACAGGCTTCGTATCCGGTCATCCTTTATATAATCCTGCAAAAACTCTATAAAAAGCTCCGGCGTATCAAAAATAACCTTGAAGCTATTATCCTTGGCCTTGCTATTTCCTGCCCAATCCATCGCGCGACCCCCGCTTCCCCCACCCATAGTATACCGAAAAATCCTTTTTTATTCAATGCTTGGCCAGCGGCTGAATCTCGGTGGTAATCATGCGCCGCAGAAAGAGAATGCAGAGCGTCAGCGCCGCCAGGTCGCCCAGCGGAAAGGCATACCAGACGATGTGCACACTGCCGAATTGGGCGAGTACATATGCCGCCGGAAGCAATACGATGATCTGGCGCACGAGGGAGGATATCAGCCCCAAAACCCCATGTCCCAGTGCCTGGCAAACCGATAGCGTGATGATGCAAAAGCCCGCGAAAATAAAGCCGATGCTGATGGTGCGCAATGCGGGCACGCCGATTTCGATCATGTACTTAGATGCCCGAAAGAGGCTGAGAAGCTGCGGCGTGAAGAACCAGAACACCAGCGTTCCGGCGGCCATGATGGCCGACGCGTAGATGATGGCCAGTCGAATGGTCATCTTCATTCGCTCGGGCTTTCGCGCGCCGTAATTATAGGCCACGATCGGCACCATGCCGTTGTTCAGTCCGAATATCGGCAGAAAGACGAAGCTCTGCAACTTGAAATACACGCCGAAAACCGCCGTCGCCGTGGAGGTAAACGCCATCAATATCTTGTTCAGCCCGAAGACCATCACCGAGCCGATGGATTGCATGATGATGGACGGCGCGCCCACCGCGTACACGCGCTTTATCGTGGCCGCGTCCGGGCGCATCTCCGCGATACGGAGCTGAATATCCGGGTTCTTGCGCATATTAAAATACAGCGCGAGGCCCGTGCCGAATATTTGCCCGATGACGGTAGCCAGCGCCGCGCCCGTCACGCCCATCGCGGGAAAGCCGAAATAGCCGAATATCATGATGGGATCGAGGATGATATTCGTCACCGCGCCCGCGATTTGGGATACCATGGAATACATCGTGCGCCCGGTGGCCTGCAAGAGTTTTTCCAGCGATATCTGCCCGAATATGCCGAAGGAGCAGATCATGCACAGGCGCAAATACGCGATGCCGTCCTCGTATATCGCGGGATTATCCGTTTGGAAGGTGTAAAAGGGGCTGACCGCCAGCGTACCGAATACCGCGAAAAGCGCATAGCCCACCAGCGCCAGAAAGACGGAATTGTTCGCGACCTTATTGGCCTGCTGAAAGTTCTTCTCGCCCAAGCTGCGGGAGAGCAGGGCGTTCACGCCCACGCCGGTGCCGGCGGCGACCGCGATCATGATATTCTGGGCCGGAAATGCCAGCGACACGGCCGTTAAGGCGTCCTCGCTCAATTGGGCCACGAATACGGAATCGACGATATTGTACAGCGCCTGCACCAGCATGGACAGCATCATGGGCAGGGACATGCCGAGGAGCAGCTTGTTGATCGGCAATGTCCCCATCTTATTCTCGGATTGCATCTATGTTCTCCTTATCCTGTATGAGCCGTTCGATGATATCCACCACGGTGTTCTCCCCCAGCTCGGAATCGATGGTGATATGGTAATTGTGTAAATCATGCCATTCGTGGGCGGTGAAGTGATTATAATACGCCGCGCGGGCCTTATCCTGCTTCAATATATGATGGCGCAGGTCGCGGTCGCCGATATTCGCGCCGTATACGTCCCGCACCCGCGCGACGCGTTTTTCCAGCGGCGCGTGGATGAAGACGTGCAGACAATGCGGGTTTTCCCTCAGCACATAATCCGCGCAGCGGCCCACGATAACGCAGGGTCCCTTCGCCGCCGCGCTTTTGATGATCTCCGATTGCGCGATGAATACCTGATCGGAAAGCGGCAGATTTTGCGCGCTGAAATACAGATTATATAAAAAGCTCGTAGTGCGCTTCTGGTCCACTTCCTTGATGAATTTCTCCGAAAGCCCGGTTTCCTTGGCCGCGATCTCGATGAGCTCCTTGTCATAGTACGGAATGCCCAGCTTTTCCGCCAGCTTTTGGGCGATCAGATAGCCGCCCGAGCCGTATTCCCGGCCGATGGTGATAATGGTTTGCATAATGGCTTCTCCTTTCAGGGGGGACGAGGGGTTACGCTTAAGGGCTCCGCCCTTAAGAATCCTGCCAAAGGGTCTTCGACCCTCTGGACTCCCATTCGCGCTTCGCGCCGGTTTATCCCGTCATTGTCAATTGCCGCCAATCAAGGCCAAAAGCGGGACGAAAACAATAGGGAGGAATATCGACGGCAAGAAATTCGCGACCTTGATGTCGAGTATCTTCAGCATGGAGAGGGAGAGCCCCAGCATGATGACGCCCCCCGCGCCCGTCATCTCCGCGACCACCGCGTCGCTCAAAAAGGGTTGCAGGAAGGACGCGAACAGGACGATCAGCCCTTGGAAAACGAAGACCGACGCTGCCGATCCCAATACGCCCACGCCGAGCGTGGACGCGAAGATCAGCGCCGCCACGCCATCCAATGCGGATTTGGCGAAGAGTATGGTATGATCCCCCCGCAGGCCGGAATTCAGCGAGCCCATCACCGTCATCGAGCCCACGCAAAAGAGCAGCGTCGCGGTGACGAAACCCTGCGCGAAATTCCCCTGCCCCTTGAGCTTTTCCTGCGCCTTTTCGCCCAGCCAGTTGATGCGCTTGTCGATATCGAGCCCGCTGCCGATCAGCCCGCCCGCCACGATGGCCACGATGACGATGATGATATTCCGCGCGGCCAGCGCGTTCTGTATGGCCAACACCCCGGTGCAGAGCGCCAGACCCTGCATGATGAAGGCCCCGGTCCCGTGCTTGATGCCGCCCTTTAGCAGCAACCCCACACCGCCCCCCGCGATGATCGCCAAGGCGTTCACGATTACCCCTAACACGAATTATTCCCCCTCATTGCGAATATCGTGGAACATAAACTGTTGCAGTATGCCCGCCTGTTTCCCGAAGCGCTTGCGCGCTTTTTCGGCCATTTCCTCTCGATTGCCCGTGATGCCGTACCGGGGCAGACAGCGCTCTATCCACACATCCACCGGGAAAGCCTCCGCATGATGCAGGCCAAAGAGCAACACGCAATCGGCCACCTTATCCCCGACGCCCGGCAATTCCTTCAATGTTTTTTTCGCTTCCGCATAAGGTCGCCGCGCAAGATCGTCCAAAGGAAATCCGTCCGCAATCCTCCGCGCCGTGCCGATGATATATTTCGCGCGATACCCGCAGCCGAGCTCCCGGAGCAAGCCCTCTTCCTGCCGCGCGAGCAATGCGGGCTCCGGAAACGCGAACACTCCCCTACCCAAATCCGCCCCAAAACATTCGCAAAGCCGGAAAACCAGCGACTTGATGCGCGGAATGTGGTTATTGCTGGAGAGCAGGAAGGCGAGAAGCGCCTCCCAGGGCGGCTGGCGGAGCACGCGCAAACCGCGATATCGCTCCATCGCGGCGCGGAGCCTCGCGTTTCTTTGCCGGTCCATCAAGGCATCATAATCCAGCGCCGCATCAAAATACGCGCTCCAATAGGGAGCGTCCGGGCATTCCCAACCTTGCGGCGTCTCGCAAAGCTCCAGTAAATGCCCACCCGATTGGCCGATATAGCCGCTCTCGGTTCGTCGCCAGTGAAATACCTGCCCGCATTCGAATATCAGCGGCGGAGAAAACCAATCCATTTCATACTCCATCACAAAAAGACCACCATTTATATGATGGCCTTTGATTTTTCCCGCGCGAAGCGCCGATGGGAGTCCAGAGGGACAGTTCACGCCGAAGGTGTATCCCGAAGGGTAGTCCCTTTGGCGGGATCCGGCAAGCATCTAAAGACGCGGCGGCGCCCCAGCGTTCTTTCTCCCTTACTGCGCCGCTTCAACTAGCGGATACACGCTCACCTTTTTGCGGTCGCGGCCCTTGCGCTCGAAGCGCACGACGCCGCTCTCCTTCGCGAACAGGGTATCGTCCTTGCCGATGCCCACATTGTTGCCGGGGTGAATCTTGGTGCCCCGCTGGCGCACGAGGATATTCCCCGCTAAGACGAACTGGCCGTCGGCGCGCTTCGCGCCCAGACGCTTCGATTCGCTGTCGCGGCCGTTGCGGGTGGAGCCCATGCCCTTTTTATGCGCAAAAAGCTGAAGATTCATACGAAACATTGTCTTCACCTCCCCATGTCGCTAATCGTAATATGGTCGGGATACTCATTGGCGATGGCGTCCAGCCCCCGGCGCAAGGTGTGAAGCACAATTTGCGCGTTCGCCCAACTGACGGATTCCGCCGGGTCCAAGAGCATGAGGCGCATATCGCCCGATTCCCCGATATGGGTGTCGTTTTTTGCCCCCGCCACCTCCTGCACGCCGAGATAGGCGGTCTGGCAAAGAGCCGAGATAGCGCTGCACACGATATCCTCGCCATAATCGGCAAATCCCGCATGCCCTTCGGCGGAGAAACCACAAAAACCGTCGGCCTCGCCGCGATAAAACGCTATCCGTATCATGCAATTAACCGTTGACGGCGGTGATTTCCACTTTCGTGAACGGCTGGCGGTGTCCCTGCGTCTTGCGAATATTCTTCTTCGCCTTGTACTTGAACACCGTGATCTTCTTGCCCTTGCCCTGGGCGATCACCCTGCCCTGAACGCTGGCGCCGTCGAGCAGCGGCTTTCCCAAACGGATGCCGTCGTCGCCGCCCATCATGAGAACGTCGAAGTTCACCGTATCATCCGGCTGCGCGTCCAGTTTTTCCACATAGATCACGTCACCGGTATTTACGCGGTACTGCTTGCCGCCCGTCTGAATGACTGCGTACATGCTTTCCCCTCCTTTACGCTAAACTCGCCGAATCCCAGGCGAGGAACGGAGTTCCTGCTTTCGAAGCCCGACCCGAGCGGCTATCCGTACCGACACATGGTATCACAAGCGCCGATGCGTGTCAATCTTCGCGCTCCTAATAAATATTCAATTGCAATAGCAAGTGCAATAAAAGAGAGGGAGCGCAGGAACATATGCGTGATGTCACGTCACCTGAAGGAGGTCATCCGCACTGAGCCGTTTCAACGCTCGGACGAAGCGCTCGGCGGGAGTGCGCCAGCCCAATATTTTCCGGGGCAGGGCGTTATTCCAATCGACCGCTTGCCGAATGACTTCGGCGTCTAAGAGCCTGTTTAGTATCTCGCTTTCGTCGGATTTTTGGTGGATTTTTCGCCAGACGATACGCTCCGCGCATTGACAAGCGCCTTCCTTTGCTTTACACTTATATCGCTAACTTTTATAAGTTTATGATATAAGTGTGCGGAGGTAAAAATATGGAGAATTTAACGGCAAGGCCCCGTATGCTCAAGCAACTCAACCTATCCTCCCTGCGCAAAGCGATCAAAAACCGGGGAACCGCGACCCGGGCGGAAATCGCATGGGAAACGCGAATCAGCTCCACCACCGTGCGCTCTCTGCTGCTGGAAATGCAGCGCAATGGCGAGGTGGAAAGCGTCGGGTACGATACGTCGCGCGGGGGCCGCAAGGCGGAAAGATATCGGTTAAAGAGGGACCGCTACCACGGTTTGGCGCTCTGCCTGACCGACAGCGCCGTCCACCATCTTACGGTGGATATATATGGCGAAATCGTCGACTCCGGCCGGCTGGACATTTCCGGCACGAACAATCGGGAGGCCCTCGCGCGGTTTTTAGACGCCTTTCTCCCGGGCAAGGCGATAAAGTCCATCGGCGTGGGCGTTCCGGGCATCGTGGAGGGCGGCGGCTATCTGCGCATGAATCGAGAAAACGAACTGATACGGGAGGATATCGGCGATTTCCTCGCGCGGCGGTATGCGCTCCCCGTAGTATTGGAAAATGACTTGAACGCCATTACCATCGGCTTTAGCTGCGGTTATGGAGAACGGGGCGAGGACCTTACGGTGGCGTTTATTCATTTTGAAAGCGACTGCATCAGCGCGGGCTTTATCGCGGGAGGGCGAATTATTCGCGGCTGGAACAATTTCGCGGGCGAGCTCGGTTTGATTCCGATGGAGGGGCGCAAGCCCTTGGCGCAATGCGTGGCGGAAGCGGCGGATGATGCCGCCTATACGGCGCGGATCAGCGAAATCATCGGTTGGGTATGCGCGGTGCTCAACCCGAAGTGCATCGCCCTGGGCGGCCCCGACTTCCGGAGCGCGTGTTTTGATTCGATCGCGAACAGCGCACAAAGCCTTCTGCCGCGCGGCATGGCGGCCGAAATCCTCTTCTCGCGGGATGTTTGGCAGGATTACTATCGGGGCATGGCGTTTTTGACGGCGAGCCGGATCTTTGACGATGTTCAACTGGTAAAGGAGTAATCGATGCGCAGTATAATCCATCTCTTCGATTCGAAGCCCAGCAAATACTTCTTTTCCCAAATGGCATTCGGCACGGCCTTCACCCATTTAACCAGCGGCATATTTTTAAGCGGCCTGGCGATATGGATGGGCGCCAGCGATATGCTGGTCGGCTATATCAGCGTCATCGCGAATATCTGCGGCGTGCTGATTCTCGCCTTCGCGGCGTTTTTTGAGCGCTTTCGCAGCCGGAAAAAGCTGACCATCGGCCTCACCATCGCGGCAAAGCTCACCACAACGCTGCTCGTCGTCCTGCCGGCATTCGCGCCGTCCGAAATTCGGATCGGCGTGTTCGTCGCCGTCCTCATAGCGGCCTTCACCTTGCAGGCGCAGGCCACGGTCGCGCTGAATAACTGGATGATCGTCTGCATCGGCGCGGAGAAGCGCGGCCGGTATATATCCGCCCGGCAGACGCTCGCGCAGGTCGTTACGGTCCTGCTCTCCCTGTCCGCCGGCTTCTTTCTGGATACCGTGCAGGGGCAATACATCGGCTTTTTCGTGATATTCATGGCGGCGCTCCTGATGGGAATCATCGAGGTCCTACTGCTGTCGCGCATTCCCGACAGCATCGCGCACACCCCGCGCGGCGCGACACGCAAGCTGCGCGACGCGATCAAAATACCGCTGCGCGATAAGGCTTTTATGATCTTTGTCGTCTACATCGCCGTGTTCTATTTGCTGCTCAATGTGGCGGACAGCTTTACGACGGTATATATGATACGGTATCTGGAATTGCCCTACCGGCTGTCCACGGCATTGTCTATGCTGATATCCCTCCCGCAAATCGTTTTGCTGGGCATTTGGGGCAGGATAAGCGATACAAAGGGGCATAGCTTTGTATTAAAAACATCCATTGGGCTCTTTGCCGGCGAAACCCTGTTCATGGCGTTTGCGGCCCCGCACAATTACCTTGTGTTTATCCCCATCGCGTTTCTAATCGCCTCCGTCGCGAATTCCGGGTTTGTCGTGTCGGTGTTTAACCGCCGGTATGAGCTAATACCGCAGGAAAACCGCATCATTTACGACAATTTCTACACCGCGTCCATCGGAATTGGTTTTATATTGGGGCCGATGCTGGGCAATGCCCTGAAGCGCTTTATCGAAACCAACGCCGCGCTGGCCGGCATACTGCAATTTTCCGGCATTCGTCTTCTCTATATCATCGCCACATGCGGCATATTGCTGCTGCAAATCGCGTTTAATCGCTTAGATACTAAGCGATTAAATCCGCGAAACGTCCGATGATGGACTTGATCGCGATGCAAGCGGCGATGAGGAAAAGCGCGGTTTTGGGTTCGCTTAGGATGGGAATATTCCACTTGAATATCTGCGCCGCCGTGATAAATAAGGCGAGCATCCCGAAAATATAGCCCAGGATAGTGAGCGGATGGGCGGGGGCATTGCGGATGAACTTCCCGATAGTGGGCATAATCATGCACATCGCGAAACCGATTGCCCCCAAAGTAATGCTCGCCGCGCGCGGCCCATTGATCCACAGTATTTCCCTGCCGGAACAGCCCGCATACACGATCAAGCCGGTAATCAGCCATTCGATCGCCAATATTCCAAATCCACTCATTTTTTTACCTCTTCTCTCGGCCAAAAAAAATGGCCATCATCATTTGTATCGCAGCGTTTTTCTGCCTTTTATCGGCGATATCCATTCCCGTCAGCTTCAAGAAATCATTCGAACGATAAAAAGCCAGTTGTAAAAATGAAACCATTTGATAGGCGATCATGCGGCATTCGGTCTCGGAGCGGGCATCGCCGTAGCAGGCTTTTACCATCGGAAGAATAAAGTAGGGCAAGTCGATTTCGCCCTCCAACAGCAGATAGGGAATGGTGGGCCTGGTCAGTTCCGCGAAGTCGATCGTCATATCCGACATCGCGACAAGAAATTCTTCCAGTTTCTGTTGCGGCGGTACATGACTGTCCCGGATTTGGCTGAGCGCATTCGCCCTGTCCGCCATAAGCTGGCCGACTGCCGCGTGAATCAGCGCGTCCTTCGAGCCGAAATAGTAATTGATCATCGCCAGATTCGCGCCCGCCTCCCCCGCGATTTGGCGCGCGGTGATCTTCCCGGGATTTTTCGTCTCGGAGAGAAGGCGTATTGTCGCTTGGATGATTTGCTCTTTCACATCGTCCTGGGGCATGATTATCTCCTTCAAGTATTATACTCGTATTAAACATGTTTAATACGAGTATAATAGCACGCGTTAATTATCTTGTCAATACGGCGCTGGCAAAATCTCCAAAATCCTTTGCGCGGTCCGCTCGGGCACGCTTTCCACCGAAACGGCGCAATCGCACCATGCCGCATACAAAGGAACGCGTTTCTCCGCGAGGGCGGCGATTCCGACGCTTTGGGAAAGCGGCCTGCCCGCCGTCGCCAGCTCGGATATATCGCGCTTCAGGTAGATGATATGGCAATGGGGGCGCAGCAAGTCGAGATTGCGCGGCCGGGTTACCACGCCGCCTCCGGTCGCGATGACCCTGCCGCTTTCTCCCGCCTCCCGCGCGAGAATATCCGTTTCCATTTTGCGGAACGCTTCCTCGCCCTCCTCCGCGAATATGTCCGGTATGCTCTTCCCGGCGGCTTCCACGATCAGCGCGTCGATATCCGCAAAGGGGCATCCCATGATTTCCGCGAGAATCTGGCCGACCGTGCTTTTTCCGCAGCCCGGCATTCCGATGAGGGCGATATTGCGCGTTTGCCCGGTTGCATCCCAGCCTTTCATACCGTCTCCAGATAGCTGCCCAGATAATGGAATTCCTCGCACATCGACGCGAGTTCGCCCATGAGCTGGCTGAACGGCTCGGAGTAGATCGAGACCTCCAGATCGAAATAGAACATGAACTCGAACTCCCGGTTGGGCAGGGGGCGGCTTTCCAGCTTTATGATGTTCACGCCCAGCGCGTACATAAGCCCCAATACCTGGTACAAAGCGCCCGGCTTATGCGCCGTCGTCAGCATGATGCTGGTATGATCCGCGCCGGGGTATATTTCCAGCTCCCGGGATATGCAGATAAACCGGGTATAATTATTGTCGCGATCCTGCACCGCGTCTTCCAGACAGGTAAGGCCATACAGCTTGCAGCAGGAGCGGGAGGAGAGCGCGGCAATATCCGTTCTTTCCGATTCCGCCACGCGTTTCGCGGCCTCAGCGGTATTGGCGACGGCGGTTATTTTCACGCCTTTGGGGAAGGTCTTCAGGTATTCCGCGCATTGCTGAATCGCCTGCTCATGCGAAAATATCTCGGATATCTCCTCTTTTTTCGTCCCCGCTTTTACGAGCAAATTATGATCAACCTTCAGGCGCACACTACGCACGATCTTGAAGCGGTGCCGCATCATGAGATCATACACCATATTGACGGAACCGGCCGTGCTGTTCTCGAAGGGCAGAATCCCGTATTGGCATAGCCCGTCCCGCACGGCGGAAAACACCGCGGCAAAGCTCGTGAAATACAGAAGATCCGGCTCGGCGAATATCCGGTCGCAGGCGAGCTGGGAATACGCGCCCTCCACGCCCTGGCAGGCGACCAGCGCGCGCCTCGGAAATACCCGCTCCGTGCTCTCG
>QMCD01002258.1_pt1 | contig 10847 bp, 10 predicted proteins | sample 1821841 | NCBI WGS metagenome assembly QMCD01 (sample SAMN01991225, study PRJNA193472) | Termite gut metagenome, whole genome shotgun sequencing project. | isolation source: worker | host: Macrotermes natalensis | reverse complement strand
CGCCACACCGCCCGCCGCGCCCAGCGCGCCCAAATGCCAGCCCTTCGCGCCGCCGATAAACATCATGATAAACACGAGCACACAAATTAATATAATACCGGAGTAGTTCGGCTGCAAATACAGCAGCACACAAAAAACGGCTGGCACAACGAGGTTGGGCACAATGCCATACCGGAATGTATTCATCCTGTTGCGGTTCACATAAATAGTAGCCGCCGTAAACACGATCAGCGCGAACTTGGCGATCTCAAGCGGCTGTATGCTTATATTAAACACCCGGATCCACCGCGAAGCCCCGTTCAGTTCCGTTCCCAATGGGGTGAGCACCAATACCAGGAATACGATCGCGATCAGAAAAAAGACATATTTTAATTTGATCAGTTTCTTATAATCGATCAACGCGAAAAACAGCATGGCGCCAAACCCCAGCGCCGCACCCAAAAGCTGCTTTTTAAACAGCGCCAGCCCGTCATGGCCGTAATTATCCTTCACGTCGGTCTGCGCCATATAATAGCTGGAACTGAAAACCATCAGCAGGCCAAATACAACCAGCATTATGGTTACGATCAGCAAGGAATAATCAATTGACCTTTTTTGCATTTCTTACAGCCCTCTTACAATTTCCTTAAACGCGCGCCCGCGCTCTTCAAAATCGGCAAACATATCCCAGCTCGCGCACGCGGGCGAAAGCAGCACCACACCACCCTCATCCGCAATGCTGTACGCTTTCAGCACGGCGTCTTCAAACCCCGTCGCCAAAATGTAGTTCTCATACCCCACGTTTTGCGCCGCCTGCACGATTTTATTTGTCGTGGCGCCCATCACGACCGTCGCGCGCACGTTCGGGGTAAACGCGCGGAACATTCCCTCAAAATCGCTTTTCTTGTCATACCCGCCCAATAGCAGCACGGTGGGTTTATCCATGGCGCGCACAGCGGAAAGCGTCGCGTCCGGATTTGTCCCTTTAGAGTCATTGATAAAGGTAACCCCGCCCACCTCGCGCACAAATTCTATCCTGTGTTCCACACCTTTGAAGGTTTTAAGCGTATGCGCCACGACCCCGCTGTCTATCCCGTAGATGCAGGCGAGCGCCGCCGCCGCGAGGGCGTTTTCCAGATTGTGCCGCCCGGGGATATGCAGTTTTTCCACAGGAAGTATTTCCACTTCCCTGCCATCCCGCGCAAAGACAATCTTCCCGTTCCGCACAAACGCGCCGTTTTCCACGCTTTGCCGCAGACTGAACCAAAACACCTGCGCCCTGACCTGTGCCGCAAGCTCCCGCACCGTATCGTTGTCGTAATTGAGCACGCAATAATCGTCCGCCATCTGATTTTTGAATATCTTCGCTTTTGCCGCGATATAGTTCTCCATCTTGCCATAGCGGTCCATATGGTCTTCGGTAATATTCAGTATCGCGCTGCCCTTCGGGCGGTATTCGTCGATCGTATCCAGTTGCAGCGCGGCCGTTTCCGCCACCACCACATCGCCCGGCTTTGTCCGCAAGGCTTCCTGTGTGATGGGCACGCCGATATTTCCCAGCACAAACGTATTGATGCCCGCGTTTTTGAATATATCGCCTACAAGGGCCGTCGTCGTCGTTTTTCCGTTCGTGCCGGTGATTGCGATGAAATCCGCCTTTGAGGCCGTAAACCCAAGCTCGATCTCGGCGATCACTTTTTTATTGAGTTCATAGGCGCGCTGTATAAAGGGAAGCCCCAGCGGAACGCCCGGGCTCAGCACCAGCGCGTCCATTTGTTCTATAGCGGGCAGCGGGTCTTTGCCGAGCAGGTCGTGGTAATCCAGTTCGGTCAAAGCATGGATCACCTCTTCGGGCAACTGTTCCTTCGCCTTTACATCATAAAGCCAGACGTCCGCCCCCAGCTCGCCGAGCAGCCTCGCGGCAGCCGCCCCGCTTCGCGCCATCCCAACAATCAATACTTTTTTACCGTCGTATTCCATATCCGCCGCTCCCGAATGTTATATCCCTGTAAAGACAATGCTCACCACGCACATTGCGCAAAGCAGCACCGTGATAACGACATATCCAAAAACAACCCGCGTCTCGGGCGCCCCCTTAAGCTCAAAGTGATGGTGCAGCGGCGCCATTTTAAACACGCGTTTGCCCCGCAGCTTAAACGAACCCACCTGTATGATGACAGACACCGCCGAAAGCGCAAACATAAAGCCGGTCAAAGCCAGCATGACCGAAAAATCAAGCGCGGCCGCAAGCGCCGCAACCGCCGCCCCCAGGGCAAACGAGCCCGTATCCCCCATAAAGACCTTTGCCGGGTGTTTATTAAAGAACAGAAACGCGGCGCACGCGCCAATCACAGCCGCCGCAAACACCGCGACATTCGTGATTTCCACGCCATGGACCACTTCGCGCGCCCCCGCCGCAAGCAGCGGATAGCCGATCAGTATCATGCACAGGTAAGCCGCCGCGTTCGTGAGCGTCAAGCTTGTCGCAAGGCCGTCCAACCCGTCCGTTAAGTTCACGCTGTTCACCATGGCAATAAACACAAACATCAAAAACGGTATCTTCGCCGCGTGCAGATCCACCGCAATATCCGTAAACGGGATGCGTTCATAAGAACTGCCCATCACCCGGTACGCCGCATAGGCAATCAATGCGGATACCGCAAGCTGCAACGCGATCTTCTGCCATGCCCTAAGCCCCAGCGACCGTTTTTGAAACAGCTTCACAATGTCGTCCCAAAAACCGATCAGCGCGAATAGCAGCATCGCCCCCAGCAAAAAAGCCACTGTATTTCCCGCCGAAACGCCCGGGTAAACCGATAAGAACAACGTCGCGGCCACCACGCCGATCACAATCATAATACCGCCCATCGTGGGCGTACCCTGCTTTGCGAGGTGGCTCTTTGGCCCGTCGTCACGTATATTCTGCCCGGCCTTTTTCTTCCTTAAAACCGGTATGATCAGCTTCGAGGCGACAAACGTCACAAAAAACGCGATAATCGCCGTCACTGCAATCCTTACGATAAAGCTCATAACTTCCTTTTAGCCCGCATTCTATCTTGACTTCCCCTTTTGAACTCTTTTTATCCCCAGCTCGTCAAATATCTCCTGCACCACTCTCTTTTCATCAAAGTCGTGTTTCACACCCTTTATTTCCTGATACGTCTCGTGCCCTTTGCCCGCCAGCAAAATAATATCCCCCTTTTGCGCGGACTTTATCGCGTGCTTCATCGCTTCTTTCCTATTCTCAATGCAGATATAGTTCTCCGTCACTTTCTTCACGCCTTCCTCTATCTGTGCGAGGATCACACCCGGTTCCTCATACCGCGGGTTATCCGATGTGACCACCGTATAGTCTGAATACTCCGCAGAAATTGCCCCCATCTGCGGGCGCTTGCCCGCATCGCGGTTGCCGCCGCACCCGAACACGGTCACCACGCGCCCCGGCGCGTATTCACGTATGGTCGCAAGCGAATTTTTCAGGCTGTCCGGCGTGTGCGCGTAGTCGAGTATCAAAACAAAACCCCGCCCCCGCGTGTCCAAAAGCTCAAACCTTCCGTTCACTTGCTCCATTTCTTTTAGGCCACGCTCGATATAGTAATCGTCAATCGCAAGCGCCAGCGCCGCCACCGCGGCGGCCAGGCTGTTATACACAGAAAACATACCGGGGACAGGCGTCTCTATATGCAGTGATTTACCCGTAGATTCCAGGTCATAGCAAACGCCGTTTGCCTCCAGTTCCACATTCTTCGCGCTGAACTGTGTGGAATGGATCACCCCATATTCCATCACTTCACCTTTTGCCGCGCCGATCATATGCGCGGCGCTGTCATCGTCCACATTGACCACGGAAATTTTTGACTGTTCAAACAATATGCTTTTCGCCGCAACATACGCATCCCATGTTTTGTGAAAATCCAGATGATCCTGCGTTAAGTTTGAGAAAACGCCCACATCAAATTCTATACCGTACACACGTTTCAAATAGAGTGAATGCGAAGAAACCTCCATCACCAGCACTTCGCAGTTTGCGTCCGCCATCCTCTTCAAAAGCCGCTGTAAATCTATGGATTCGGGTGTCGTCCTCTCTGTTGGCAGCTCTTCGCTGCCTATCATGTTGAGGATCGTCCCGATGAGCCCCACTTTCATCCCGGCCTTTTCCGCGATGCTGCGGATCATATAAGTCGTCGTCGTTTTGCCGTTTGTTCCCGTAATACCTACCATCTTCATCCTGCGCGCCGGATATCCAAAAAACCGCGCCGCGCAAAGCGCCATAGCCTGCCTGCCGTCCTTCACGACAACCTGCGTAACAGCGAGTTCGGGCAAGCGCCTCTCCACCACAATCGCGGCCGCCCCGGCGGCCACCGCCTGCGGCGCGTACTCGTGCCCATCCGTCGCGTATCCGGAAATACAAAAAAACAAATCACCCTTTTTCGCGGCGCGCGAATCATATTTTAAATCTAATAGATCGACGTCGGCATTGCCGTATACAGTATGTCTTATATCCTGAAAAAGTTCCGCCAGCTTCATCCGCGCCTACCCTCCTTAGTAGCAATAATAGATTATAGCACAAAATATTGTGCTTTGGAATTCTTTTTTACGGTAGGCCGCTCACGTTCCGGTCTTCAATTTAAAGGTGACCGTCACAAAAGACCCCTCCGGCGCTTCCGATCCGGCCACCGGGTATTGCGCCGCCGCGACGCCCGCACCCTGCGCGTAAAAGTGTAGCCCACATCCGATTGCGGTGTCGCGCGCCCCGGCAAAATCCATCCCGGTAAGGTCGGGCACCGTCACCATCGGCGTACCGCCCTCTTCTTCCGGCTCCTGGCTCTTGTGGCTCATCACCAGATGTACCTTCGTTCCCTGTTCCGCCTGCTCTCCCGCGGCCGGGTATTGTTCCTGCACTGTTCCCGCACCGTCTTTAGTAAATCCAAGCCCCAGCGCGGCAAGCGTATCGATCGCGCCCTGCATCCCCATTTCCACAACATCCGGCACCGTCACGGTCGTTACGTCCGACCCGAGGAAGCCCGCCTCAAGGCCGCCGCCCGTGCGGTCCGGCTCCACGTATGTATATTTCAGTATCGATTCCAACACATTTTTCGCGTAGGGGGCGGCCGCCACATCCGACCCCTCGCCCGTATCAAGGCCGTTCAACGACAGCATCACCAAATATTTTGGATTTTCAGCCGGCGCGAATTCCAGAAAGACAGAAATTTCTTTTCCCTGCACCGGCAGGCCGTCCGCGTCATATTTCTGCAAAGACCCATACAGCGCGCCCGACGAGTATTCACCCATCGCCGCCTGTCCCGCGTCACCATACAGTACATTCTGCCTAAGGTACTCCCTCACTTGCGAAGCAGTTTCCGCACTAACCGGGTTTCCTTTTGCCTGCGCCTCATACCGCTCAATGACCGCACCCTCGGAATCGCCCAACCCGTACACAAGGCGCGGCTCATAAAGCGTCCCCCCGTTTATAAGCGCCGCCGCCGCGTTCGCGATCTGCATCAGCGACGCACTCATGTTGTAGCCCGCGCCTATTTTGGCAAGATCCGATTCCGACACATATTTCAGCGCCATCAGCTCGCCCTTTGCGTCCGTCGAAAAGTCGATCCCCGTCTGCTCGCCAAACCCGAAACCGCGCAGGTAACCAAGCAACTTTTCCTTGCCAAGTTCCGTCGCCATTTCGCTCGCGCATACGTTGCACCCATTTTGCAGCACTTGCTCGGGCGTCTGCACGCCATGCGCGTGGCCGCAAACGATTTCTTCCCCGTCCACCAGGCGTTTGCCGGTACATTCATAGCTTTCCCGAACCATTCCCGCGTCGATCGCGGCTGCCAATGTAAACACCTGCATAATGTTCCCCGGCTCGTACGAAGACGCTGTCACGATATTCGCGGAAAGCGCCGACAGCACCGCCCCATCCGAACGGGGCGGCTCGTTTAAATCAAAATCGGGCATGTTCGCCATGGCCAGCACTTCGCCCGCCGTCACATCCATCACAAGCCCCTGCACGCTTTCCACCGGCAACTCTTCCATCGCCCGGCCGCACTCTGTTTCCAGAAAGCTTTGCAGCACATCGTCTATCGTCAGTATCACATTACTGCCGTCCACCGATTCGATCAGCATCTCCCGCCCGTTCGGGATGTCGTTTCCATATTTATCTTTTTCCGCCACCATCCTGCCTTGGCGGCCTTCCAGCACGCTGTTGTAGCGGCGCTCTATCCCCGTCTGCCCTTCCCCGTCCATCGTGGCGTAACCGATCACCTGCGACAGAAAATCCTTGTTCGGGTAAAACCGCTTCGTATCGGCAATAAGCTTTACGCCCGGCAGTTCGTTGTTTTCCAGAAGCATATTGATCCGCTCCGTCTGCTCGTTCGTTATCTGCCGCTTGAGCCACACCTCGCCCAGCTTTACTTTCGTGCCGTCGTCGCGCGTCGTCTCTTTCGTCGTCACTTTTTCGTAAACGGCTTGCGGTTCCATCTCCAGTATCGCGGCAAGCGTGATCGCCACATTCTGTTCGTCTTTTTCCTTTATAGTATTCGGCATCAGCACCACCGTGTCGGAAACAGCGCTCTGCGCCAGCACATTCTGGTTCCTGTCCAGTATAGAACCGCGCTTTGCCGCCACCGGGGAGTCGGATATCCACTGCGTTTCCGCCTCCTCCTGCAAGTCTTCCCCGCGCACGATATTCCAATACCCCACACGGAAAACGAGCAGTACCATCAGTACTGCCAATAAAATCAAAAGAACTAATAAACGTTTTCTGCTTGTCAGCACATTACCAGCCAAGCCCTTATCTCCTTTTCTCTGTCAACTAACCCATACTTTACCCTATCAGCTAATCCTGTCAGCTAAACCACCCTTTTACCGTGTCCGCTATACCCGCGAAGAAGCTCCCGATTTTATCCAGTATACTGCTTTCCCCCGCCGTGCTTTCACCCACAACCTGCCCGCTTTCGGAATCAGTCACCACATTCCCGTTTTCCTGTGGTTCTTCAACTGTTTCTGTAACCGTTTCCGCCCCCGCGGCCAGCGACCCGGCAGGCAGGTACACGATCTGATCCCCCGTCGGGTGAGACATACCGAGTTCCGCCGCCCGCTGCTGAATCTGGTTTAGGTCCTGTGAAAGCGATATTTCCACTTCCAGCTTCTCTATCTCCTCCTTAAGCTCGGCAATTGTAGTATCCGCCTGCGCGTTTAAGTAGGTCGCCTCGCTCACGTCGGCATATTTCAGCAGCACGCCCGCCAGCATCACAAAAACGAGCGCAATGCACAATATTGTCGAAACCACGCCATTTTTCCGGGGCGTCTCCTGCTGCGCCGAATACCTGCCGACAACTTCCGCCGTGGTAGGCGCCGCGTTCATATCAAACCCCGGTATGCCCGGGCGCGCCACCAGCGTACCGTCCGCGTTCAGCCGGTAGCCGTTCCCCACATGCTTTCCATAATAACTGCGCTGCGGCTTCACCTCGTAAGCAGCCGTGATTTTCCTGCCGCGCGCCGGTTTATGCGCGGGTTTTTTCACAGGCTTCTTCTGCGCTTGCCGTTCCTGCCGCTCACGGTAATACTCTTCCTTGCGCTGCTCGTACCGCCGGATGCCGTCGGCGTCCGCGCGCCGCATATTATAATACATCTCCACATCGTCATAAAACCGGCCCTGGTCATAGCTGCGGTCATACTCGCGCTGCCGCGCCGCCTGTTTCTGCCTTTTAAGCAGTGAAAGCTTAGCCGCCCTTCGCTCGTCCAGGGATTCTATGCGCGCCACAGGCCGGGTGCGCTCCATCGCGGGGGTGGCCGGCAACTGTACTCTTTTATAATGATGTGCCTTTTGTGGTATCGCGTTCATTGCCTTACCTCTTTCGCCTGCCTGTTACCGCTTTTTAACCACCCGCAATTTAGCGCTCCTTGCGCGGGCGTTTCCCTCTATCTCTTCTTGTGCCGGCGTCACCGGTTTTCTTGTGACCAGCGTTACTTCACTTTTCTTGCCGCACACGCACACCGGGAAATCCTTCGGGCATTCACATGGGTCGTGCAGTTTTTTAAACGTTTGTTTTACGATTCTGTCTTCCAGTGAATGGAAGGTAATCACCGCCAGCCTGCCGCCCTCTTTTAGCGCGTATACATATTGCTCCAGCGCCGCCCCCAGCCCTTCCAGTTCCCCGTTTACTTCAATGCGGATCGCCTGGAATGTCTTCCTCGCCGGATGCGCCCCATCCGACCGGACCGCTCTCGGGATCGCTTTTTTTATGACGCGCACCAGTTCCTGCGTCGTCTCGATTTCTTTTGTTTTTCGTTCCTCCGTCACAAATTCAGCGATCCTGGCGGCCCATTTTTCTTCACCATATTCCCGTATCACGTTGCAAAGGTCTTCCTTCGAGTACCGGTTTACCACATCATATGCGGTAAGCGCGCCGCTTTGGTTCATTCTCATATCAAGTGGTGCGTCCTGATGATAAGAGAACCCTCTCTCCGCCTGGTCCAGTTGAAACGACGAAACCCCCAGGTCAAGCAGCGCTCCGTCCACCTTGTTTATATGCAGGCCGTCCAATATTTTTGTAATACTCTTGAAGTCGCTTTCTATCAGGACGACAGTACTGCCATACTCACGCAACCGTTCTTTTCCTCTTTTTATAGCCGCCGTGTCTTTATCGATCCCCACCAATAGGCCGCCCGGCATAATGCGCTCCAGTATGCCGCGCGCGTGCCCCGCGCCCCCGAGCGTGCCGTCCACCACCGTATCGCCCGGCTTCAGGTTCAGCGCCGCAAGCGTTTCCCGGAACAATACCGGCTTATGGCCTTCCCATGTCTCCATATTTTTATATCCCGAGGTCAAACAACCTTGCCTTCATCTTGTCGCGCCCCGCCTGCCTCTTTTCCTTGCGGGCGGCAAAGCCTTCCTTAGACCAGATCTCAGCGCGGTTCCGCACGCCGGTAATTACCATTTCTTTTTCCACGCCGATGTATTCGCGCAGCGGCTGCGGCAGCAATATCCTGCCTTGTTTATCCACTTCGCACTCACAGCCGTTCTCAAAAAACTCCCGCACAAAATCCTGTCCTTCTTCATCCGCAAACTGGATACTGTCCAGCTTTTCGGCGAATTTTTCCCATTCGGGTTCCGAGTATACCAAAAGGCACTGGTCAAGCCCTTGCGTCACAAAGAACTTTTCGCCCAGCTCGTCCCGCAGCTTCGCCGGCATAAACACCCTGCCTTTTGCGTCAATGTTGTGAAAATATGTGCCGTACAACATTGTCCGGTTTACTCCTTTCCCCACTATTCACCACAATCCACCACTTTTGGTGAGATTTAATAAAATATTACCACTTTTATACCACCGTTGCAAGCTTTTTAAGCATAAAAAAGCGCCTTGGAGAAAAGTTTTTTTTCACCAAAACGCGACTGTACAAGGTGTTGTGGCACGCCGTTTTTTGTACACTACATACAGGCGCGAGCGTTTTATACATGGGGAAAAATTAACATAGCCGGTGGCAAAAATATTGGTTCGCCGGGCGGTACAGACTTCTTATGTTGATGGGTTCAGCCTTTACCGCGCTGCGCGCGGAAAAGGTGATGGTGAGCCGTCCGTCACGCGCGCGGCCGGTTCATCAGGCGCTCCGTCATGGATAATGCAGGAAGAACACTCCGCTATGAGAAAAAACGCTGCCCTATGATAGAGTAATCCCACAAATAGAAAGACACGTTTTTTCTAATCCATTCTTCACCGCCCACCCGCGCGTCGAACGGGAAAAAATAGAGGAAAAAGAGAGGCGCCCGGCGTAAAGGCTTATAAATCCATTGGAAATGGCATAAACACATAAAAAAAGAGCATGACATCCCTGCCATACTCCTCTTGTTTTACAATAATTATTTCGAATTATTTCGCGTCCGCTTGCGGAACAACAAGCCTGCCGTTGTAATAGCCACAGTTTTTGCAAACCCTGTGCGCCAGCTTAGGCTGATGACACTGCGGGCATTCCGCCAGCGTGGGCGCGCTCAGTTTCCAGTTTGCCCTTCTTGTCCTTGACCGTTGTTTGGATGTTCTTCCTTTAGGTACCGCCATTTTGTTACACCTCCCCTGCCAAAACTATTTCAAATCCTTTAATACCGCAAACGGATTATTTTCGTCCGCGGTGTTTTCCTCACACACACAGCTTCCGCCGTTTAAGTCCGCGCCGCATTTACCGCACAACCCGGCGCAATCCGGCTTGCATAACACTTGCTGCGGTATCGCCAGCACGGTCATGTCGTAAACCATCTTGTCCAGGTTTACCGTCTCACCACAAAAGGTATAACTGTCGCCGTCTTCATCCTGCCCTCTCACGAACAGTTCCTCAAACGCACAGTGCACAGGGTACTTTACGTCCGCAAGGCACCGGGTACATGTTGCGGCCACCGCCGCATGGAACGTGCCGCGAAACCGCACCCCACCTTCTATTCCACTATACGCCGCACGCAATACCAGCGGCTCCAGGAAAGAGATTCCCTCAAAGCCCGGCGTGCCATCGTAGCTGAATTCATAGGGCACGCCCGGTTTTCTTATGGCTTGCGCCACATCGACACTGATCATAACCGCTCTCCCGCTTGAAAATAGCTACCAAATTATTATATTTTCCCCGCGGGCGCTTGTCAAGCCTTTTATTCCGCATTTGGAGCGGCCATTTTGCATATATTATTGTTTTCGCAACACAAACTGCGTGGATATTGTTATCGCCAGGTGGTACAAACTTCTTATGTTGATGAGCTTTGAACACGCCCCACGCTGTGGATAAAACGGAAACATTTTCCACCGTGGGTAGTTATGACGCTGCCGCTGGGCGTCAAGGGGGGCAGGGGGATTCGGAATTTCCACCCTTCGCCCCCCTTGACAATCCCC
>QMCD01002541.1_pt1 | contig 10848 bp, 4 predicted proteins | sample 1821841 | NCBI WGS metagenome assembly QMCD01 (sample SAMN01991225, study PRJNA193472) | Termite gut metagenome, whole genome shotgun sequencing project. | isolation source: worker | host: Macrotermes natalensis | reverse complement strand
GATAAACGATTTCATATTTTCCGTACCGCCACTTGCGCTGATACTATGTTCGTGTGTAACACCGGTCTGTGTAACAAAATCGGTCCAGTCGGTATCAGTTACTTTAGATCCATCCCATGTTCCGCTGTCCCAGCCTTTCATCACATTTGCCAAAGCAACTGGATCACTACCGTTAAAGAAAGCTTCATCTTGCTCTCTTGTCGGTTGGTTGCCTGGTGTATACAGGTTGGTGGCAGAGTTATAATATGCCCAGCGACGCCAAGTAATATAATCAGATGCGTTCATAGCAGGAGTATGATCATTGATGGTTTCGAATGTTGCAGATCCTGAGTAGTTTAACTGCATTTTTCCGGTCGTACCGCGCTTGGTTGATACTAAAACAACGCCATTTGCTCCGCGCGATCCGTAAATAGCTGTTGCTGACGCATCTTTCAGAATATCAATAGATTCAATGTCACGCGGATTTAAAGCTTCGATACCTCCTGATTGCAAGGGTACCCCGTCAACTACATACAAAGGTTCATTTGTCGCGCTCAACGAGCGGTTTCCGCGAATGCGGATGTCTCCTAATTCTCCCGGACGTTGGTTTGATGTAATGTCCACGCCGGCCACTTTTCCCTGCATGGCTTCGAATGCGTTCGAAACGGGTCTTAATGTCAATTCTTCTGCACTTACACGTGCTAAAGCTCCAGTAACATCGCTTTTACGTTGAACCCCGTAACCGACAACAACCACTTCATCGAGCGCTTGCGTATCTTCCGTCAATTGAATTTGTACATGTGTTTTCCCTGCTACCGATACTTCCTGAGGCATATACCCAATATAGCTGACTTTAATTTTTGCGTTGTCAGCTACATTCGATAACCTGAAGTTTCCGTTTATATCGGTTATGATTCCGTTAGTTGTTCCTACAACTGCCACATTGGCGCCTGTTACCGGTTCGCCTGTTTCGTCAAGAACAATCCCTGTTAACATTTTACCTTGTGCGGAAGCAACAATCGCTGCTAATGCAAACAAAGCGGTAAACATCAGTCGTGACAATAATGCACGAACCGGGCTTTTTTTTCTTTTCATACTGTTTTCCATAAATATTAATTTAAAGTGCTTGAGAATTTTAAATTTGCCGTTTAATGAGATACAAAAAAACGTAAATACAGTTGAGTATGAAATATAAAATTGTACAAAAAGATAGAAATTTGTTCGCAAACTTTGATTCTTGTTTTGTTGCATTTTTTTGTATGATTTTCCGGGTATTTGTATAATATTCCATTGGCGTAAATATGCTATATTTTATACTTTTGAACTCTTGATAATGTTAAATTTTAATTTTAATATAAAAGCGCCATGAAAAAAAATTATTTACTTTTCTTATTGGTTTGGTGTGTTGCGTTCAGTGCTTTTCCGGTAAATGCCCAGTCGCTTCCGGACCGTAGGGAAACCTTAAAAACGTTGATCCTTACCAATGATTATTTTATGAAGAAGTATGCGGATTATACGTTGCCGTCTTACCGTGGACGATTACGTCCGAGCAATATATGGACACGCGCCGTTTATTATGAAGGCCTGATGGCTTTGCATGCTATTTATCCCCGTTCCGATTATTACGATTATGCCTATAACTGGGGCGAGTTCCATAAATGGGGATTTCGCGACGGGAATACTACGCGCAATGCGGATAATCAGTGTTGCAGCCAGGTATATATTGATTTATACCGCCTCTGTCCGAAGCCGGAAATATTGAAAAACGTCCGTGCGAATATGGGTATGATGGTTAATACGCCGCAAAATGGCGACTGGACATGGATTGATGCCATTCAGATGGCGATGCCTATCTATGCGAAAATGGGCAATCTGACCGGAGACCGGAACTATTTTGATAAAATGTGGGATCTGTATCATCATACCCGGAATATAGAAGGGGGTAAAGGATTGTATAACCCGAAAGACGGGCTTTGGTGGCGTGACAAAGATTTTGTTCCTCCCTATAAAGAGCCTAACGGGGAAGATTGTTACTGGTCGCGTGGGAACGGTTGGGTATATGCAAATTATGTGCGCGTATTAAGTGAAATTCCTGAGGATGAAACGCATCGTGCCGCTTATGTGGCGGATTTTCTCGAAATGAGCAAAGCGCTGATTCAGTGCCAGCGTGAAGACGGATTCTGGAATGCCAGCCTTCATGATGCAAATAATTACGGCGGTAAGGAGACGACCGGGACTTCCCTGTTTGTCTATGGGATGGCATGGGGTATTAATAAAGGGATATTGGATAGTAAAACGTATCTGCCCGTAGTTGTAAAAGCATGGGATGCTATATGTAAAGAAGCGGTTCATCCGAATGGTTTCCTGGGCTATATACAGGGAACAGGAAAAGAACCGAAAGACGGGCAGCCGGTTACTTATGATAAAGAGCCTGATTTTGAAGATTACGGGCTGGGATGTTTTCTTCTTGCCGGCACGGAAGTTTACAAATTGAAATGAAAATGAGATAAATTTTCTATCAATATGAACATTTTTCTATTTTTCTAATGATATACAACGATTAATTTTGTACCGTAAAATTAGTAGTTGTATTTTTTTGAGTAAAAACGATCAAAATTGTGTGCGCATGGGAAAGAGAGACATTTATAATGTTTTAGTTTGTTTGTTTGCAGGGGTGACGATGACATCTTTTATGAGTCTTTCCGCTCAGGAGGGTTCCCGTCTTGATTTATCCGGCGAGTGGCGGTTTCAGACAGACCGCAATGACGAGGGCGAACAGCAGAAATGGTTTCAACATAAACCGGAGGATGTAATCAATTTACCCGGATCTATGCCGGAAAAACTGAAAGGTGATGATGTTTCCGTACGTACGCAATGGACCGGCAGCTTGTACGACAGTTCTTTCTTTTTTAATCCGGCCATGGAAAAATACCGTGTGGATGGAAATGTGAAATTACCTTTTTTTCTGACTCCCGATAAGCATTATGTAGGGGTGGCATGGTATCAGAAAGAGGTGGTTATACCCGCCTCATGGAAGGGACAGCGGGTCGTACTGTCGTTGGAAAGGCCGCACATAGAGACGACGGTCTGGATAAACGACAATAAGATCGGTATGCAGAATAGTCTTTGCGTGCCCCATGTATATGATATTACATCTTACGTGCAAAATACCGGAAAAGCTGAAAAGTGCCGGATTACGATACGTGTGGATAATCGTATCAAGGAGATCAATGTAGGCCCGGATTCGCATAGTATTACCGATCAGACACAGGGGAACTGGAACGGAATAGTCGGAAAAATGGAATTATTCGCAACTTCCGGTACGTATATTGATGATGTGCAGGTCTATCCCGATCTGTCAAACAAGTCGGCCAAAGTCCGTATACATATAAAGAGTAATCAATATAAAAGTGGGGAAGGCAGTATTACCGTTTCCGCAAAAAGTTTTAATTCTCCTGTAAATCATACTGTATCGCCTGTAACGCATCCGTTCCGCCTGGTTGAGGGGAGCAGTGAGACGGAGATCGTACTGGACATGGGAGAAAATATGCTGACCTGGGATGAGTTTGATCCGGCCCTGTACCGTCTGACCGTATCATTCGGGTTGGAAAAAGACCGGGGAGAGCATCAGGTACAGTTCGGCATGCGTGAATTTAAGATACAAGGTAAGTGGTTTTATGTGAACGGAAACAAAACCATGTTGCGCGGTACGGTCGAGAACTGTGATTTTCCGCATACCGGATATGCTCCTATGGATGTGGAAGCATGGGAAAGGGTGTTTCGTATCTGCCGTAGTTACGGATTGAATCACATGCGTTTTCATTCTTATTGTCCGCCGGAAGCGGCATTTATTGCAGCGGATAGAGTCGGATTTTATTTGCAGCCTGAAGGGCCGAGCTGGCCCAACCATGGCCCCAGGCTTGGTATGGGACAACCGATTGATGCCTATCTGATGGAAGAAACACAACGCCTGACGAAAGCGTATGGCAATTATGCGTCTTATTGTATGCTGGCTTGCGGCAATGAACCTGCCGGGCGTTGGGTGGAGTGGGTGAGTGATTTTGTGGCGTATTGGGAAAAGACTGATCCGCGCCGTGTGTATACGGGAGCGTCTGTCGGGAACAGTTGGCAATGGCAACCGCGTAGTCAATATCATGTGAAAGCCGGTGCGCGCGGTTTGGATTGGGCTGTGAGAGCTCCCGAATCAATGACGGATTTCCGGGGACGTATCGATTCCGTCAAACAACCGTACGTTTCCCATGAAACAGGCCAATGGTGCGTCTTTCCGAATTTTGACGAAATACGGAAATATACGGGCGTGAATAAGGCAAAGAACTTTGAGATTTTCCGTGACATACTGAATGATAATAAAATGGGACATCTTTCCCGTGAGTTTGTGATGGCTTCCGGGAAATTGCAGGCTCTTTGCTATAAGCATGAGATAGAAAAGACTTTGCGTACGCCGGATTACGCAGGTTTTCAACTGCTGGCCCTGAATGATTATTCGGGACAGGGCACGGCATTGGTCGGCCTTACGGATGTGTTTTTTGAACCAAAAGCATATATCAGTGCGGAAGATGTGCGACGTTTCTGTAATCCGACGGTACCTTTGGCGCGTATTCCTAAATTTACGTATACGAGTGAAGAAACATTCCGTGCCGGTATCGAAGCCTGTCACTTCCGGAAAGAACCGTTGAAAAATGCGCGTGTTACGTATGTTATCCGCGATGCTTACGGGGCTGTCAAGGCAGAGGGTGTCGTCAAAGAATCTTTTGCCCGGACGGTGAACGGATCTGCGGATATTCCTGTCGGTAATTGCACGGAACTCGGGAAGGTTATTGTTGATTTAAAGGATTTGAAAGCGCCGGCCCGGTATAACCTGGAAGTCCGTATTGATAGTGAATCCCTGCGGGAAGAAGAATATGCCGAAGCGGTCAATGACTGGGATTTCTGGGTATATCCTTCTGCGCCTGAGATTGAGAAAGGAGCTATATTCGTTACGGATACATTTGACAGTAAAGCGTTGCAAATGCTTGAAAACGGTGGAAACGTATTGATTACGGCGGCCGGAAAAATTCGTTTAGGCAAAGATATCGTACAATATTTTACGCCCGCATTCTGGAATACATCCTGGTTTAAGATGCGTCCGCCTCACACGACGGGGATCCTTGTGAATGAATATCATCCGGTTTTTGACGCATTTCCGACGGAATATCACAGCAACCTGCAATGGTGGGAATTGCTGAACAGGCAACAAGTTATGCAGTTTACCGGATTCCCGGACGATTTTCAGCCGCTTGTACAGAGTATTGATACCTGGTTTATCAGCCGTAAGGCAGGGATGATGTTCGAAGCGAATGTGCTGAACGGAAAACTGATCATGACCAGTATGGATATCACAAGTAATCCGGATAAACGGATTGTGGCGCGTCAGCTTTATAAATCCGTGTTGGATTATATGCGGTCAGACCGGTTCCGGCCTGCTTCTACATTGGATGCCGGGCTTATCGGTTCGTTGTTTACGGAAGATGCTCCCAAAGTGAATATGTTTACGAAAGATTCGCCGGATGAGTTGAAACCGGTGAGGGTAACCGTAAAGCCTAAAGATGCATATTATTTTACTTTTGACGGCAATAAAGTGTTGGCCGGCTATGAATGCCTGGCCGTAAGCCGGCCCTATTCGGACGAAACAGGGTACGGTTATGATTTTCAGGGTATACCTGAAAAAGATAGTAATAAACCGTTCTTTTTCTCTGTCGCCGTCCCGGACGGCGACTATCAGGTAACCGTCAGGTTCGGTTCGGCGGTAAAAGCCGGTGTGACGACGGTTCGCGGCGAGTCCCGCCGGCTGTTTATGGAAAATATACCTACCCAAAAAGGTGAATTTAAAGAACATACCTTTGTTGTGAATAAGCGCAATACGCTCATTTATCCCGATGGAGCGCGCGTACGGATCAAGCCGCGTGAAAAGAATAAACTGAACTGGGACGATAAGCTGACGTTGGAATTCAACGGGGATGCTCCTGTTGTTTCGGAGGTTTTGATTGAGAAAACGAGCAGTGCCGTTACCGTATTTTTATGTGGAAATTCTACGGTCGTGGATCAGGATAACGAGCCCTGGGCCAGTTGGGGCCAGATGATACCCCGTTTTTTTGACGCTCCCGTTAGTTTTGCCAATTATGCCGAATCCGGTGAATCCGCCAATTCCTTCATTGCGGCCGGACGTCTGAAAAAATTGCTTACACAAATGAAGGCAGGTGATTATATCTTTGTTGAGTTCGGGCATAACGACCAGAAACAGAAGGGCGAAGGTAAAGGCGCTTATACTTCTTTTACCGAAAGCCTCCGGGTCTTTATACGTGAATCGCGTACGCGTGGCGCATATCCGGTTTTTGTAACCCCAACCCAGCGGCGTAGTTTTGATGAAAAAGGAAGGATTAAGGATACGCATGAAGATTATCCCGATGCGATGCGCCGGCTGGCTGCGGAAGAAAATATACCTTTGGTCGATCTGCATGCGATGACGCGCACACTATATGAAGCGCTGGGTGTTGAGGAGTCTAAAAAAGCCTTTGTTCATTATCCTGCAAATACCTGGCCGGGCCAGACGAAGGTATTGGAAGATAATACACATTTCAATCCTTACGGCGCATATCAGATAGCGAAATGTGTGATTACAGGATTACGCAATCTGCAACGACAAGGTTATCAACTTGATTTTATGGAATACCTGAATCCTGATTTCATTCCTTACAGTCCGTCTATGCCGGATCCGGTAAAATTATTCAAATGGAATCCGAGCCCTTTTGCGGAAATGGAACAGCCGGACGGAAATTAAGAGCGCGCAACGTTTTTTTTGTACTGTGTAAATTTATGATGAAGTTTATGATGAAATATACACTATTGATATTCGCCTTGTCGTGCACTATATGCAGTTGTACGGATACACAACAGGATTTACCGTCTTTTGAATGGATGGAAGAGTCGGAGCGTCCCGATGTTGCATGGATCAGTCAGGTAGGCGCAAAAACATTTCCGGAGAAAAGAATCTATTCCGTAAATGACTATCATGCGGTTGGCGATGGCGTCACTTTTTCCGGAGATGCCATCCAGCAAGCGATTGATGCATGTCATGAATCGGGAGGAGGGACGGTAACCTTTGATTCCGGAAAATACCTTACCGGCGCTTTGTTCGTAAAAAGCGGAGTCAATCTCCGGATAGATAAAGACGTTACGCTGATTGCCACCGCCGACAGTACGGCTTATCCGGATATACAGACGCGTGTAGCGGGTATTGAGATGATATGGCCCGCGGCGGGTATTAATGGGATTGATCAGCATAATGCGGCTGTTAGCGGCGGCGGACTGATTGATTGTCAGGGCGAAGTATGGTGGGATAAGTATTGGGCGATGCGCAAAGATTATGAACAACGCGGTTTGCGCTGGATCATAGATTACGATTGTAAGCGTGTGCGCGGACTGCTTGTATCCAACAGTTCGGATGTTACATTGCGTGATTTTACGATGATGCGCAGCGGTTTCTGGGCTATCCACATTGTGTATTCCGGTCATTGCACGGTTGACGGCGTAACGATCCGTAATAACGTGGATGGGAAACACGGCCCGAGTACGGACGGAATAGATATTGATTCGTCGGATCGCATCCTGATAGAAAATTGTACTGTCGATTGTAATGACGATAATATATGCCTGAAAGCGGGTCGTGATGCCGACGGATTGCGTGTGAACCGTCCGACGGAATATGTTGTGATACGGAATTGTACCTCGTTGAAAGGTGCCGGTCTAATCACCTGCGGAAGTGAAACATCGGGAGGAATACGGCATGTTGTAGGATATAACCTGAAAGCGCACGGGACTTCCAATCTGTTACGCATCAAGTCTGCGCTTAACAGAGGGGGTGTTGTGGAAGATGTTTATGTGACGGATGTCGCCGCCGATAGTGTGAAAACCGTATTTTCCGTCGACCTGAATTGGAATCCCAGTTATAGCTATTCTACGCTTCCGCCCGAATATGAAGGGCGGGAAATACCTGCCCACTGGCATACCATGCTTACCAGAGTGGAGCCGGAAGAAAGAGGTTTTCCGCGTTTCAGAAAAATATACGCGTCGAATATTAAATCGGCGAATACCGGAACGCTTATCAGTGCATCCGGATGGAACGAATCTCTTAAAATAGAAGATATGGGTATGTATAATGTTGTAGCCGATGCTAAATCGGGAGGCCGTATAAGGTTTTCGGATCATTTCCGGTTGCAAAATATTCGATTAAAAACGGATCATAAGATTGTCTTTGAAAATAATACCGGATTGAAAAAGGATATAGCATATACGGATTTCTAACTTCCCGCGGAATCCATATCCGCACCGGTCTTGCGTTTTGTAATTTATCATAAATAAATTATATTTGTCCCACACTAATTAAAGTTGTGAGATAGATAAGTATGACTGTTGATATGGAAGAAAGGAATCGCTTCGTAAAGAAAAATACACGAATAGATGTTGCGGATGTTTTGCGCGGGTTTGCCGTGATGGGTATTATTATTTTGCATAGTGTCGAACATTTTAATTTTTATCGTTATCCGCCTGATGTTCCGTTTGAATGGATGAAGTTTACGGATAAGGCTGTTTGGGACGGATTGTTTTTCACTTTTGGCGGCAAGGCTTATGCTATTTTTGCCTTGCTTTTCGGATTCAGTTTTTTTATCCAGGATGATAATGAAAGTCGCCGGGGAGGTGATTTCCGGCTGCGTTTTCTGTGGCGTCTTGTGCTGCTTTTTCTGCTCGGACAGCTTAATGCCGCATTTTTTACGGCCGAAATACTGACGATGTATGCGATGGTTGGCATTGTGCTGCCTTTGTGTTGCAGGATGAATAACAAACTATTGATCACGGTAATCATTATCTGTTTGTTGCAGCCGTTAGACCTTGCGAATGTGGTGTATGCATTATTCAATCCGGATTATGTCGCTGCCGCCGCCGACGGTGGAATCAAGTATTGGGAGGCAGCGTTCAAAGCGCAGTCGGAGGCTTCTTTCATAGAAATGGTGAAGGTAAACCTGTATGAAGGCCAACTGGCTTCGCTGACATGGGCTTGGGAACACGGGCGTATTTTTCAGACTGCCGGATTATTCCTTGCCGGATTGTGGGTCGGGCGCAGAAAACTGTTTGTGAATACCGGTAATCATGAAACCTGTTGGCTTCGTTTTCTCCTTTTCGGCTTATTGCTGTTTTTCCCGTTGAAAGGATTACACGATATGATACCGGATTATATTTCGCGTCCCGAACTATTGCAACCTTTTCAACGTATTCTGCAATCACTTGCAAACTTTGGTTTTATGACGGCCATGGTTACAGGTATCATCCTGGTCTATTACCGGAGCCGTAATACCTCGTGGTTCATGTGGCTTGCGCCGTACGGCAAGATGAGCCTGACGAACTACCTGACACAATCCATGATCGGCTCGCTATTCTTTTATCATTGGGGAGTTTATCTGCATATCGGAATTACGTACAGTTTTTTGTTCGGGATAGCCTTGTTTATAGTCCAGTTCACTTTTTGCACTCTTTGGTTGAAATCTTTTTCCCATGGTCCGTTCGAAGGCTTGTGGAAACGCCTGACATGGATAGGCGTTAAAAGGTCGTAAGAAAAAAGGATGTTTTGATTTTTTATTTGCCAATCCGTGAAACGGCATATAGCGGATAAACTTTGACGTTTTGGTAGGTTCCGAAATTTTCCATTGAACAGCGGATGCCATACTGATAATTCTTTTCGGACAGAAACTGAAACATACTTTGCATAGCCCCTTTCGTACCCGATTTCACTTCGAGGGGAACAATATCAGTATTACACTGTACTACATAATCCACTTCGGCAGAACTCCCTGGTTTTTCGCGTTGCCAATAGTAAAGTTGTGTGGGATATGTACATGGCGCCGACTTCAACAATTCCAAACCTACGAACAATTCGGCCAAAGCGCCTTTGTTTACCTGTTCCAGACTTTCAGGGCTAAGTAGTTGGCCTAAATTCAAACGCAAAAAACGCTGGTATATTCCGGTATCCAGTTTGATATTCATTTCGGCAGCCAATGGCAGCCCATTGGCCGATGTATGTGTGACAGGATAAATAATCCCCGCCAATTCCAATAATTCCGTGCTTTCTTTTATTTGTAAACGGTTGGCATGTTGCGAAGCATGGGAATAAGTGAACTTTCCTCCTGTTTGCCGGATGACGGACGAAAATACTTCGCGCAGACGCGATGAAGGTACACGGTCTTTGTATTTGGAAAAATCGTCATACAACGAAAGCATTAAATCGTCCAACACTTGTTGACATTCGAGCATCGTTCCGCCGGAAGCGTGCGTAGCCACCACTTCGGGCATTCCTCCAATAAGCATAAAGCGTACCAATTCCTGTATATATCTGTTGTGAACCGCTTCGGAAAACGGTTTTTCAGGTGAAGCGTTTTGCAAGGCATCAGCAAGCATGACCAACCCTGTCGCACGTAAATATTCATCATACGAAAAAGGATACAGGAACATGGAACGGATGCGCCCCACACCAAACGAGGGTAGTTCCTGCAAAGCAAACTCCAACAATGATCCGGCGGCAATCACGTGTAATTCGGGGTATTCTTCGTAAAAATAACGCAATGAAGAAATAGCAGGAATACAATCCTGAATTTCGTCCAAAAACAGCAGTGTACACCCTGCAACAATTGGTTTACCGTATATGGTAGAGAGGTCATCACATATCCGTTTGGGATCAGATGTTCTTTCAAAGACCTCGTTTACATTATATTTCAGATTATCTCTTTCAAAATTGATTTCCACAAAAGAATCAAATTGTTT
>QMCD01002256.1_pt1 | contig 10848 bp, 5 predicted proteins | sample 1821841 | NCBI WGS metagenome assembly QMCD01 (sample SAMN01991225, study PRJNA193472) | Termite gut metagenome, whole genome shotgun sequencing project. | isolation source: worker | host: Macrotermes natalensis | reverse complement strand
TGCGGCCTCAACGGCGATATCCTCGTCTGGCATCCGACGCTCGGCTGCTCTTTCGAGTTGTCGTCGATGGGAATCCGCGTTTCGCCGGATGTGTTGCGAAAACAACTGGAGATTCGCGGTTGCCCGCAGCGGGCCCGGCTGCCGTTCCATCGGGCGCTTTTGAACGGTGAACTGCCGCAAACGATGGGGGGCGGAATCGGTCAGTCCCGGCTTTGCATGTTCCTGTTGCGCGCCGCCCATATCGGCGAGGTCGCCGTCGGCGTCTGGCCGCCGGAAATGATCGCCGCTTACGCCGAAAAAGGAATTTCGCTGCTGTAAATCCGTCGCCGTCGTTGCGTCGCCGTAAACCTGCTTGAAATTCGCGCTGAAATCATTTTGCCTGATTGGTCGATTAACACGAAAACCCGCCTGGGGTTGGCCATTTTGCTGTTTCTCGTATTCGCACTTACGGGGATCGGACTCTATTCGCTTTCGCTTTTCCGCGACGTCGTCCGCGATATCGCCTGGAGGACGCGCGTCTTGCCGGTCTCGGCCGAGCTGAACGGGAGCGTCGGGGAAATGCGAACGATCATCGGGGAACTGCGAGGAATCCGGCGTCTTTCGAAGCTGTCTTTCGCGCCGTTGACGCAATCCGATTTCGGGCTCCAAAGCAAATTCCTGCAACGACTCGACGAATTCAAATCGGCCTACGGGAAATACGATGCCGCCCTTCGGGAGCGGAAATACATGAGGGAAATCGATTCCTCGTTCCAGCAGGAATTCGATACGTTCCAGGATATCAAACCGCTCCTGATCCCGATCGAATCCATGGTCGATCATCCGAATTGGTGGTCCGACGACGCGTCGATCGGGGAAATGGAATCACGTTTGGGGGAACTCCGGGCGCTGGTCGAAAAACTTCCCGGTTACCTGCATTCCGGGCTGACGAATTATTCGAACGATATCCGGCGGCACTACAATTGGCTTGCCGGGATCATGGTCGGGACGACGGCGATCTCGCTCCTGCTTTTCGGATTGCTGCTCTGGCTTTCCTACCGTTGGATTTTCAAACCGCTCCGGATTCTCATCGACGGCTCCCGGATGATCGCCGCCGGGACGTTCCAGCACCGGATTTCCCTTCAAACGCACGATGAAATGGCCGAATTGGCCGACGCGATGAACCGGATGACCGCACGATTCGAGGAAATTCGTAACGACCTCGACCGGCAGGTCAGGATTCGAACGCAGGAAGTGGTTCGCAGCGAACAACTTGCGAGTGTCGGCTTCCTTGCCGCCGGGGTCGCGCACGAAATCAACAATCCGCTCGCTTCGATCGCGATGTCCGCCGAATCGCTCCAAGGGCGTTTACGGCCGATCCTCGAAAAGTGTGCGGAAAACCAAAACATCGGAAAACCATCTGAACCGGGAGGGGAAACGTTCGATACGACCGTCGTGTTCCGGTATTTGACGATGATCCAGGACGAGGCGTTTCGTTGCAAGGGGATCACGGAAAAACTGCTCGACCTCTCGCGTACCGGGAATAAGCGCCGGGAGAGAACCGACTTGGCCGCCCTGATCGGCGATCTGGTCGAAATGCTTTCACAGCACGGCAGTTACAAGGAAAAACATCTGTTGGTCGATGTTTCCCGACCGCTCGTCGTTTCGATCAATCCCCAGGAAATCAAGCAAGTCGTTCTCAACCTGATGATCAATGCGCTCGACTTTGTTCCCGTCGACGGCACGGTGCGGATCACCCTTGAATCGGTCGATGATCGGGCCGCCATCGAGGTCTCCGATAACGGGATCGGAATGAGCGAAAGCGTCTTGGCCAATGTATTCAAACCGTTTTTTACCCGGCGGCCGCAAGGGCAGGGAACGGGCCTGGGACTGTCGATTTCCCATCGAATCATCTACGATCACGGCGGCGTGCTCGAAGCGCATAGCGACGGTCCCGGCCGGGGATCGACTTTTCGTATCGAATTGCCGATGAACTGATTTCGTTGCACTGATTTCGTTGCACCGATCTCATCGGCGCCGCAATGTCAGCGCCGCATTGACAACGCCGCGGCGATGATTCATAATGGGCCTGTTCCGTGACCGCTCGTTCCACTTCACCCCGTCCCAACCATGCGATCTCTCCTGTCAAGCGGCTTGTTTTGGTTGTCGTTCCTGTTTCAGCCCGCCTTCGCGTTTGCGGCCGAAGATGAAAAGAAAGTCGAATGGGTTTTGCCGTACTTCATCATCATGGGTTTCATGGCACTGGGAACCATCGCCCTGGTCCGGCAGGCGAAACGCTCGGACACCTCGCTTTCGCTTGACGAATTGGAGGCGGAAAAAAGAGCGCAGATGAAATAGCGGTTCGGCCCCTTCATCCTGAAAGTCCGGTGCGGCAATGATACGCTGCCCATGATCGCCAATGCACGACGTCCGAATCATCCCGATCGGCGGACGACCGCTGGAATTTGAAACGGCAGAAACCCCGAAAACCGTGTTCGCGCCCGCGGGGGGCGGTTATTTCGTCGGCCCGGAAAATCGATTGCTCGAAACGACCGTGCTCGGATTGCTCGAACGGGACCGTTGCGTTCCCACGCGCAACACGCCTTTCCGTACGGTCTTGTTTCACGGTGTAAGCGGGGTCGGCAAAACGCACTTGTTGCAGGGAATGTACGCCGCCTGGAAGCAGTGCCGTCGAAAGCAGCGGGCCGTGTTCATCCGTGCGGTCGATTTTGCGCGAAAGTTGGCCGAGGCCGTGGAAACGCAGACGACGGAGGATTTCCAGGAGCGTTTTCGAAAGGTTTCCCTGTTGGTTCTCGACGACCTCGATCAACTCCGGGGAAAAGAGGCCGCCGTCGAGGAATTGCGCCACACGCTCGATGCCCTTGATGCCGAAAATGCCGTCGTCGTGTTGAGTTGTTCGCACAATCCGCTCGAAACGAATGATTTCGATGAACGTCTCAACGCCCGTTTCGAGGCCGGGCTGATTGTTCCGGTCGTTCTTCCGGGTGCCGAAGTGCGCCAACGGTTTCTTCGCGAAGCCGCCGCGGCGTTCCGTGTCGATTTGCCCCGCGGATTGCTCGACCGGTTTGCCTCGGCTTTTCCGACAACGCTCCCGGTCTTGTACGGCCGGTTCGCACGACTGTATTTTCTCACGCACGTCGAGGGACGAACGCTCGACGCGGCCGGAATGAAACGGTTTTTGGCCGAATCCGAAGAAACACGGCGCCCGGGAATCGACGAGATACTCCGGGTGACTGCGCGATACTTTTCCCTGAAACCGACGGTGCTGAAAGGTCGCAGCCGCCGGAGCGGACCGACCGAGGCGCGATCCGTCGCCGTTTACCTGGCACGCCAAATCGTCGAAGCCAGCTACCGGGAAATCGGCGCTCATTTCGGCGGTCGCGACCATAAGACGATTTCCTATTATTGCAGGAGCGTCGAAGAAAAAACGAACACGAATCCGGAATTGAAAAGGGCCCTGGAGGAAATACGGGAAATCCTGGACCGGGAGCATGCGCGACGTTGAAAGCAAGGATTGTCAACAGTCAAAAGTATGATATACTGGAAACGTGATGAAAACGGACATTTGGTCAAGTCTGCTTGCCACACTCACTCATCCCAATTCCATTCCAGAAAATTACTTAAACGGATCGTTCGAGCGGCAGACGATTGTGCGCGGAAACCGTTTCAGGCCGTAGTTTCAGGCCGTTTACGGTACACACCGGACCTGTTGCGCCTCGGGAACGATAGGAAAACCAAAACCAAAAAATGAAACGCGCGAAAATCAGTGTTATCGGAGCGGGCAACGTCGGGGCCACGACGGCCCATTGGTGCGCAGCGGCGGAGTTGGGCGATATCGTCCTGCTCGACATCCCCGAAGCCGGGACGATGCCCCAGGGAAAAGCACTCGATCTGTTCGAAGCGTCGCCCGTCATTGGGTTTGACGCAACCATTAAAGGAACAAGCGATTACGGCGACACCGAAAGAAGCGACGTGGTTGTCGTCACCGCCGGGATTCCCCGGAAGCCGGGAATGAGCCGGGACGACCTGCTTGCGACGAATGCGAGAATCGTCGGTTCCGTCGCCTCGACAATCAGGGAAACGTCGCCGGAGGCCGTCGTGATCGTCGTCAGCAATCCGCTCGACGCGATGGCCCAACGGGTCTACCAGACCACGGGTTTTCCCCGGGAACGGGTGCTCGGACAGGCCGGAGTGCTCGATACGGCCCGGTTCCGCGCTTTTATCGCGATGGAACTCGACGTGAGCGTCAATGATGTTGCGGCCATGTTGCTCGGCGGCCACGGCGATACGATGGTGCCGCTGTTGAGCTGTGCTTCGGTCGGCGGTGTCCCGGTCACGCAACTGATCGAGCCGAAACGACTTGCGGAAATCGTGCAACGGACCCGCGACGGCGGGGCGGAGATCGTGTCGCTTTTGAAGACCGGAAGCGCTTACTACGCGCCGGCGGCGGCAACGGCCCAAATGGTCGAGGCGATCGTCCGCGACCAGCGCCGGTTCCTTCCCTGCGCCGTCTATTGCGATAAGGAATACGGCGTCGGCGGTTATTTCGTCGGTGTCCCGATCATTCTCGGCGGCGGCGGAGTGCGGCGCATCGTCGAATTGACGCTCGACGACGAAGAACGGGCCGCCTTCCAAAAGAGCGTCGGCGCCGTCAAGGAGCTGGTCTCGGCCATGTCCGCCCTTACGGGAAAAGTGTAATCCCGTGATTCGGGTGAAATGAGTATACCGCAAACGGCCTGAAACGGTTTCCGCGAACAATCGCTTGTCGCCCGAACGAAACGCGCAAACCGATATTTACAAACATGTTGCGGCGAGCGAGTGCGACAAGCAGTCGTCACCGAACAACCAGGTTCACCGCGTTTCCGGTATAACACGATTCGGCGATTCTTTTCTTGGCCGGTTCCGATTCGGCAGTGCGCTGTCAATTCTTCCACTGTCAGTTCACCCACGCCTTCGTTTCGGCCGTCATGCGTTTCGTTTCCGGGCCTTGCCGGGATTTTCCGCCTCCGGTAAAATGGGAGTGTCTGTTTTTTGACTTCATTCGACCCGGGCGGTATCCATGCAAATCGAACTCCGCGGCGTTCGCGTCCACAATTTGAAGGGAATCGATCTCGATCTTCCGTATAACAACCTGATCGTCTTTTGCGGCCCCAGCGGGAGCGGAAAAAGTTCGCTCGCCATGGATACGCTCTATGCCGAGGGACAGCGGCGCTACATCGAGAGCTTTTCCTCGTATACGCGCCAGTTTCTCGAAAAACTTGAGAAACCGGATGCGCAGCGGATCGACGGCATCCCGCCCGCGATTGCCGTAACCGCCAGGCAACAGGGACAGATCAGCCGTTCGACCGTCGGGACCGCTACGGAAACCATCGAATACCTGCGATTGCTTTTCGCGAAGATCGGCCGGATCGCCTGCCGGGAATGCGGCTGCGAGGTGCGCGTCGACTCGCCGGAAAGCATTTGGAGCGCGTTGACCGGTTTGCTGACGCCCGAACAGCCGGAGCTGCGTGTCCTCATCGGGTTCGTTCCGCCCGTCGAAACGCTCGAAATGGAATACGGAGAATTTCGTGCCCATTGGCTCAAACTCGGTTTCATTCGCGGGTTACGGCACGGCGTTCCGTTCCGGCTCGATGAGGCCGGGCTCTCCAATGAGGTCAAAGAGGTTTATGACACCTTGCGAAAAAACGCGGGCTTGAACGGCATGGGCCTGAATAGCATGGGTTTGAACAGCGAGGAGTCGGGCACGGCGACAACGAGCGGCTCGGCAAATGCAACCGGCCAGGCTGATTGTGTCCAGGTTGATTACGCCCAAGGCGATTTCGAGGGAATGGAAGCCGAGGTTTTCGGCGACATTCTTCCCGAGGAACAGCCGGGGTACGTTCCGCCGCTTGCGGAAGACCTGCCTCCCGTCTCTTCTTCGGATGCCGTGGAAGACGATTTCGACGACGATCCTGAAGCGGAAACAAAAGCCACGTCCGGTTTTTTCCTTGGCGAGGACGGCCCCGAACTCCCGAAAACCGGCGGCAATGTCTTGCTCCACGGTAATCCGACCGACGACCCGGCCAAGGGTGTTGCGAGTACGGCGGGTTCCAATGCGGGGCCGGTCCGCAAGTCGCCGCCGGAAGCGAAGGACATTCCCCTGGTATTCCTCGTCGACAAGCTGACCATCGGCAAAACGGAACCGGGACGCATCCGCGATTCACTGGAAACGGCACTGGTCAACGGCGGCGGAAAATGCGTCGTGCTCTACCCGGATGAAACCGGGGACGTTCCTCCTTTTCGCCTGACATTCAGCGACCGGCTCGCCTGTGAGGATTGCGGGATCGAATATCCCGCGCTCGAACCGCGCCTGTTCAGCTTCAACAGTCCGCTCGGAGCCTGTCCGACCTGCGAGGGGTTCGGCAATCTCGTCATGTTCGATCTCGACCTGATCATCCCCCACAAGGGACGTTCGCTCAAAGAAGGCGCAATCGCGCCGTGGAATTCACCGTCGTATCGTCAAAAGCTCGACGAGCTGCTGCGAATCGCCCCCGGTCTGGGTATCCCGATCGACGTTCCTTTTTCGAAATTGACCGCCGATCAACGTACGCTCCTGCTTTACGGCAATGAAAACGCGGTCGCGACGAAAAAACGGGACCCCCGCGGAAAGGGCCGGGAAACAAGCAAGGAAATTAACCATGAAAAAAACAGGGCGGACGAACCGGTCGATTCCCGCGCAACACCGTATGCAACACCGCATGCAACACCGTATGAAATACCGCCCGCGTGGCCCGGATTGATCGCGTTTTTCGAAAAGTTGCAAAAGCAGAAATACAAGATGCACATCCGCGTCTTCCTGAGCCGGTGGCGCAGTTATCGCCCGTGCCCCGATTGTCACGGGAGCCGCTTGAGGCCCGAAAGTCTTGCCGTACGGATCGACGGAAAAAACATCGCCGACCTTTCCTCCATGAAGGTGGAGGACTTGCTCGATTTCCTGCGCAACCTGGAGTTGAGCGATTGGCAGAAAAGCGTTTCACGAACCGCCCTCGAACAGGCGATTTCCCGACTGGCCTTTCTCCGGGAAGTCGGGCTCGGCTATTTGACCCTCGACCGGACGATGCGGACGCTCAGCGGCGGGGAACAGCGTCGTGTCGGCCTGACCTCGGCGCTCGGCTCCAGCCTGGTCGACATGCTCTATGTGCTCGACGAGCCCTCGATCGGCCTGCATCCCGGGGATACGGCGGCGTTGCTCGGGTCGATCGGGAAATTGCGGGACCGGGGCAACACCGTCATCGTGGTCGAGCATGAAGAACGGTTTCTCCGGGCCGCCGACCGGATCGTCGAAATCGGCCCCGAAGCGGGGCAAGGGGGCGGACATGTCGTTTTCAACGGGAACCTCGCGGAAATGTTGACGAACGAACAAAGCCTGACGGGCAGTTACCTGAGCGGGAAACGAGGGAGCGGCAAGCCTTCGAAACGCCGGCCCGCCGATCACGGCGTTCTGGAACTGTTCGGCGCCTCGGGACGCAATCTCCGACACCTCGACATCGCTTTCCCGATGGGCGTCCTTTGCCTTATTACCGGCCCGAGCGGCGCGGGCAAAAGTTCGCTGATCCAGGAAACCCTTTATCCCGCGCTTTGCCGGAAACTCGGCAAGGAAAACGGCCCCCGCGGATTGCCGTGCGATAAAATCCTCGGGACCGGCCAAATCGACGACGTCGTCATGGTCGATCAGAGCCCGATCGGGCGTTCCCCGCGAAGCAATCCGATCACCTACCTCAAGATTTTCGACGAAATCCGCGGCGTCTTCGCCGATACGGTCGAGGCGAAGACGAAAAACTACACGGCCGGTTATTTCAGTTTCAACGTCGACGGCGGGCGCTGCAACACCTGCAAAGGCGACGGGTTCATCGCGATCGACATGCAGTTCATGGCCGACATGTTCATCCGCTGTCCCCAATGCCGTGGAACGCGCTACCAGAGCGAAATACTCGAAATCACTTATCGCGGCAAGACGATCGCCGACGTGCTGGAAATGACGGCCCGGGAAGCCTTCGGGTTTTTTCGCGGCCGGACGAAAGTGCAACAGCGTCTCAAACGACTCATCGACGTCGGGCTCGATTACGTCCGGCTCGGCCAACCGGCGAACACGCTCAGCGGCGGCGAATCGCAACGCCTCAAACTCGCGGCCTACCTTTCGAACGTCAAGCGGGGCCGCTGCCTGTTCCTGCTCGACGAGCCGACGACCGGGCTGCATTTCGCCGACATCGTGCAACTGCTCGATTGTTTCGACGCCCTGCTCCGGACCGGGCATTCGCTGATCGTCGTCGAGCACAACCTCCAACTCATGAAGGCGGCCGATTACATCATCGATCTCGGACCGGGGGCCGCCGAACGGGGCGGTCGCGTCGTGGCACGGGGAACCCCGGAGGAATTGGCCCGCAATCCGGAATCCGCGACCGGTCGTTTCCTGGCCGAAATCCTCGACGGCGAGACCGGTTGAACGGCACGCAGAGGGGAGAAGGGAGAGGGGAGAAATGAGAAATGAAAGATGAGAAATGAGATTTCAGGACACACGCTACTACAAAGTTAGCCAAACAGTATTCGTCACCCCCGCGTAGGCGGGGGCCCAGACGCACGAGTACGAACCCGCTTGTCTGGATTCCCGCCTTGCGCGGGAATGACGGAAACCCTGCCGCCTTGCGCGGGAATGACGGAAACCCTGCCGCCTGCGCGGGGGCGATGAGACCCACACTTGGGGTGTCGAACACGATTTTACTAACTTTGTACTACTTGGCCGCCACACCAAGGAATCCGTCTGCGTCCCCTCTCATTTCTCATTTCTCGTTTTCATCCCACTACCTTAAACGGAGCGCATCCAATTCCCAGAACAAGCCGCCCGACCTCAAAAACACGGATTGGGATACGGTCTCCCCTTTTTCGGGAACAATAGCGCCTTGAATAACACGACCGTGGAGATGGGTGTTCGAGCCGAGATTCGGATAGTTTTTCGCCGCCTCGCTCCCGGGCGGCAAATACTCGAACGCCCCGCCGTCGAACGGCAGTTTCGGGATTTCCTCCAAATAATCACCGACCAGTTCGTCGAGCGATTCCGGGAGCGTGTCGTGGTCGCAGCGCCAGAGGACGAGCCCGATCTCGATGATCCGGGCACGGCGCCGTATCTCGTCGATGAAGATGCCTTCCGCGGTTACCGCCGCACGATCGACGGGTGATCCGAGGACCGTATGTCTCATGTAAAAATCGTCGACGGGTGTACGTAAGTCGTCGTATCCCGGCCCGTTCCGAAAGATCGCGGAAATATCCCCCGTATTCGTTCGAATCGCCTTTTCCATTTCCTCGGCCTGCCGGCACAGTGTTTGAAACCGGTAATCAAGCAAACGGTTCGCCCGCGTGTGTTCGCCGGGATAGGAAAGCTGGAAATAACGGATCGCGTTTTCCCAGGGCGGCAAATGATAATTTCCGAGAATACCGTTCGGCCAATCAAAGTTCAGCGTTTGACGTTCATGGCGATAAAGCGTCGCGAGACGAACGAGGGCGGACGGCGACGCCGGTTCCCGGAGAAAGGCCAATTGTTTTTTCAATCCCCGCTTCGCGACATCGGCTTTCGCCTCCTGTTTCAGCCGGGCATAATGCAGCGTCTGGTGGACCAGGGTCGCGAAATTCGATTGCGTGTTGCCCGGCCCGCCGGAGTAGGCGTATCGTGTCGAGACGTAATTCCAATAATTTCCTACACGAATGAAACCGGGTTCACGGGGCAAACCGTCCGCACTGTTTTGGAAATATCCCTCGTACAACATCGAATACGTCGCGTCGGGGCGACCGGGAAACGAATCAAGGGGAAGAATTTCGGCGGTCAACGGTTGCAGCCGGTCATAGGGTGTGCCGGCGAGAATGTCGTCGACGTGATATTCATCGACGACCGGAACGGAACAGACACGGACGAAGGGAATCGCGACGAGGACGACGGGCAGCGGCGCCAGGCAAAGGCCGAGCGTCCGCAACCGGGTTTTCCAGGAAACATGTTCACGGAGCCAATCCCGGGTGCGCAGCCGGGAAGCGAGGACGGCGAACAACGGCAGCGGAGCCGTCGTCCAAAGCGGATTGAAGCCGTATTCACCCTGTAAAACGAGGGCGACGAAATAAAGGAAGCACGAATAAACGACGCTCACAGCCCCGAAAACGACGCTCTTGAAACAGTGCGAGGTCAGGATGCCGACGAAAAACGGCGTCCCGTAAGCGAAGAGGAGCATGCTCAGATTCTCGCCAACCTTGCCCGGCGAGGAGGTCTCAACCGCGAGGATCGTAAAAAACGGCAACGGAATCAAATAAACGCACAAAAACGGTAAAACGCGGGCCCACCACACGGTTCCCGGGGCGATGCCGTACCGGGACAGAATGCGGAAGGAGTCGTTTTTCCAATCCTGGCGAAACGGCCCGGCCCAGGCGAAAAGGAGCACGAACGCGACGGCGATTACTAGGAGAAACGGGAAACCGCGATGCGCAAAATCAAAGGGATTCCACGATTCCCGGAGAAACGGACAGGCGTCCAGTGCGATCGCAAGTCCGAGACCGCACAGGAGCACGGTTCTTGATTGACGCAGGGTGAGACGCAACAGCATAACCGGCGGCGAAGACCAAAACGACGGTTTCGTCAGCGCCAATCGTTCGAGCGCTGGCCGTTCAAGCGCCGGCCGTTTGAGGCGGGCATTGCGTGCCGTGAGAACGGATGTTTTGGCGGTCGCGCCGGTTGTCGTATCGGCAGGCGTTGCGCCGGTCGTAGCGCCGATGCTCTTAATTTCTTTCTGAATAGAATTTTGATTTGTTAACGTCATTCCCAAATATTTGAACTCT
>QMCD01005301.1_pt1 | contig 10851 bp, 8 predicted proteins | sample 1821841 | NCBI WGS metagenome assembly QMCD01 (sample SAMN01991225, study PRJNA193472) | Termite gut metagenome, whole genome shotgun sequencing project. | isolation source: worker | host: Macrotermes natalensis | reverse complement strand
AAGATCTGGGCGATTTGGTGAAGGCGCAAGAGCGTTATCTGCTGCTGTCCGCATTATTTCCCGACACGGCGGAAGCGGCGGCGGCGGATTTTCAGTGGGGCAATATCCAGCGGTCGCTACAGCATTCTCCAACAAACGCGCAGGCGGCCTTGGCGGCTTTTGACAGGGCGTTTGAAACATTGCGCCGCGAGCCAAACCTGTCCGCACTGGGCGTTTCGCGCGAAAAAATGCTGGATGTCTGCGAAGAAATGATTCAGGATAGCATGGCGGCACAGGATTTTCAGACGGCGCAGACACTGCTGCATAGCGTTCGTGGTGTCATGCCCGCCGCCCGACTCGCGCGCTTGCGAGGCGAAACCTACGAACACTGGTCCGAAAATTTGCGCGATCAAGCAAGCAACGTATTTGGTCCGGTTGGTGAAGAACTTTTGCGGCAGGCCAACGAAAAATCGCGTGTGGCGGGCGAAGCGTTTGACGAACTCGCGCAGCTGGAGTTTGCAACGGAGCAGTACGAACCTTTGCTGTGGCGAAGTGCGCAAAACTACCAGCTGGGCCAAGATTTCCGCCGCGGAGTGGCGCAATTTCAAAAATATCTCGAAATCAACATCACGGACCATCGGCCTGAGATTTTTACCAATTTGGCCACCATGTGTTTTCAGCTTGATCGACTGGATGAAGCGATACAATATCTTGAAGAATCTCTGCGAGAATATCCTGATCATTTTACTGTTCCGCAAACACGCCTGCTTCTGAGCCACATTCTTTACGAAAAAAAGGACTGGGATAAGGTGGGCGATCTGTTGCGTCAAAACCTTGTCGGTCAATACTCGCCCGATTCCGCCGTCTATCGTGATTCCATTTACGCGCTGGGCTTCCTGTTGGATGACCAAAAAGACGATGTCAAAAAGGCGGCGGAGGCCATTCTGTTTTTGGAAGACGCGCTGCTCATTCACCCCAACGCGATTCAGGCGGCGGAGGCCCATTATCGCTTGGCGAGAGCGTATGAAGCCCGCGCGGTCCGTGTTTCTGACGAACAGAAATCGGAGACCGAGGCCGATGTTCGCAAAATTTTGCAAAGTCAAGCGGATGCGGATTTGCAAAATGCCTTGCAACATTACGAAAAAATCGAGGAATGGCTCGAACGGCGGCGGCGCGATTTGGGCTTGACGGAATCGGAACAAAAAATGCTGCGCAATTCCTTGTTTAAGATTGGCACATTGCACATGCAGCTCAGGCAATATGGGGAGGCGATTTCGATTTTGAATGTTGTGGTCACGCGCTACCGTGAGGAACCGAAGGCGGTGGATTCGCTGATTCAAATTGCGGTGGCTTTTCGTGAATTGAATCAGCCGGATGAGGCACTCGCCACGCTGAATCGCGCGGAATCGCTCTTGAATCGGCTCAAAAAAAACGATACGATGTCGCAGAGCACGGAGCAAGAATCGCTCATCCGTGTTCAAAAGGATTTGATTCGCTGGAACAAGGAGCATTCCACTCAACCGCTGTAATCCCATGCCAACTCACGCCCTCTCCGTGCCACAGCCTGACACCTTCAGTGCGTTGATCCGCCAGAAAGAATATCTTTTGGAGCGGCTGGTTCCCATTTCTCAGAAGCAAATTGAGTTCGTGCGCCGTGCTGATTCCGATGAGCTTTTGCGTTTTTTGCAGCGAAAGATGGCCGTCATGGATGAATTTGAAGATTTGGAACGCCGCCTTACCCCGTTCAAAGATATTTCGCCGGAAGATCGCATTTGGATTGATGAAAAAGACCGTGAGGAAACGCGAAAAACGATGAAACGCTGCGAAATGCTGCTGGCCGAAATTGTGGCCAACGACGAAATCAGCACGGCGGAACTGGCCAGCATGACCGAAGAAATTCAGCAGCAGTTGAAAAGTATCCGTCAAAATGGCAAGCAGAACAGCTATGCCATGCAAAACGCGGTGGAAACGCCCAATCTCCGCCGCCTCAATATCGATGGCTAAGGCTTTCGCCAGAAAACGGCGGCACACTCTTGATTTTCCACGGAGTTTCCGATATGATTGTTCCCACGCATCAGTTCCGTGCCCTTTTTGGCAACACAACCGTGCCTGTTTTGGAGCAGGTTGTCAATTTTAATGAAGCCCGGCAGGCCCTTTTGGCCGGGAACATTGCCAACTTTGATACGCCCATGTATCAAGCCCGCGATGTCGATGTCGGTGATTTTAAGCGCAAACTGGCAAATGCCATCGAAGACAAACATCGCCATCCCAACCCGGCGGATCGTTTTGGTCCCGAATACCCATTCGAGCGGCAAGGCGATATTGTCGGGGGCGATTGGCCTTGGGATCAGCCGATACTTTACCATGACCTCAATAATGTGGGCATGGAACAGCAGGTTACCGAAATGGCCAAAAATAACATGGAATTTAATACGGCCTTGAGCATTATGCGGCATCAAATGTTGCTTTTGCAGACGGCCATTAGTGAGCGCGTGTAGTTTTTCGTGTTGAACTTTTTTCACCCCCTCTCACATGAAGGAACACCCATGTCAAAAACAAGAATAGCTCTCCTGCTTGCCGCCGTGCTTTGCCTGTTCGCTGGCACGCAGCGCGGTTTTGCCGCCGAAGGTCAACTGATGGCCGGTACCGCCAAAATCGACATCACACCCGCCGACGACCATCCCGATCGCCCACGAATGCCGGTGCATGACCCGCTTTATGCCCGAAGTTTGGTTCTTGAGGTCGGCGATGAAAAAGTCGCGCTCATCGCCTTGGACTTGGCCATGTATTCCAGTGAAGAAATCGCCGCCCAGATTCGCGAAAAATACGACATTGACCTTGTGCTTTTTGCTTCATCGCACAATCATTCCGATTACAGTGGTCGCCGCAATTCCAAAAATGGCGAACTTTGCATCGAAGTTGTCGGCAAAGCCTGCGAAAACATGATCCCGGCCCGAATTTCTGGCGGCCAGCGTGAATTTCCCGCTTTGGCGTTCAATCGTAACATTATTCGCGAAGACGGCCATGCCCGCGAATCATGGCACGCGGACAAACATTATCGCTATGAGAATCCTGACCGCATCCCGTTTGGTCCGACCGACCCGGAGGTGGGCGTGCTCAAAATCGAAGACATGGAAGGCAACGCGAAGGCGATTGTCGTCAATTATGCCATGCACACGGACATCATGTGCTTCAATGAAGAAATCACCGCCGACTTCGCTGGTGTGACCACGCAAAAAGTCGAAGAAGCGTTTGACGGCGCAAACTGCCTGTTCGTCAACGGGGCTGCCGGAAATCAAGAATCGCTGCAAATCAGCCCCCGCGGCCGCGAAGTTCGCAACTACGACATTATGGATCGCGTGGGTGAACTTTTGGCCTTTGAAGCCATTGCGCTGGCCAAGGAACTCAAAGCGACAAGCGACACCACCACGCTCCGGCAAATGCAAACACCGTTGCAATTTACAGGACGCTTCGATAAAGAGCGAAAATTTTCGTTCGATGTTGCGACCGTTCTCATCAATGATCTTGCGATTGCCGTCACGCCGGGCGAACTTTTCGTACAGCATCAACTGGAATGGAAGCGACATGCTTCGCTGGCCAAAGTCACGCCCTTTTTCTTCGGTTACACGTGGATTTCCGGTCGCGCGCCAGGCTACGTTCCCGACATTCGTTCGGCGGCGCTGGGCGGTTTTGGTGCCGATCAGAGTGGCGGCATGATTGAAAACGGTGCCGGTGAAAAAATCGTCAACACTCAGCTTGAAAATTTGTACAAATTGAATGGCCTGATGCGGGACAAACCGTACAGCCCGTGATGTTGACTGAATCACATAAAAAACGGCAATGAACATACGTTCACTGCCGTTTGAATGCAAGGTCGGATTGATGACAATGTTTTACTGGCAATTTTCGCAGCCCGCCACACAAGGCATGGCAGAGCGGAAAACCCGCACGGGAACCTGATACGTCACGACTTTCGGAACTCGCACCATCTTCGTGTAGGGAACCTCGCGGCTTTGAAGTGTGAAACAAGTGACGGTCTTTTGCATCTTTACCGGCTTCAAAACGGTGTAGGGACAGTCCTTGACTCGCTGCTCCGTCATCATTTTGCAGACTTGGTAAGGCACCACTTTTTGCCGTGTCTCCACCGTGTTGCGGCACACCCCATATTCCACGGTTTTGAAGTGGGTTTCAGGCATCATTTTGCAGATGGTGTAGTCGCAACTTTTCGTTTCAGGAACCATTTTGCACACTTGATACGTGCAGGTTCTTACACGCTGCTGCGGAACCATCTTGCAGACTTTGTATGTGCAAACTTTGGTTTCGGGCACCATCCTGCAAACCTGATAGGTGCAAGTTTTTGTGCGAGTTTCAGGCACCATTTTGCAGACGTTGTAATCGCAACTCTTGGTTTCGGGCACCATTTTGCACACTTGATACGTGCAGGTCTTTGACCGCGTTTCAGGAACCATTTTGCAGACTTTGTATGTGCAAACTTTGGTTTCGGGCACCATCCTGCAAACCTGATAGTTTACCGTTCGTGTCCGCGTCCGCGGTTCGGGTACCATTTTCGTGCAGTTGACGACTTTTGTGCGAACTTCAGGAACCCAAACCCGTTTTTGGCACGTTACCGGCGCGCCGCGAACCATCATTTTTTGGTAACACACGGACGGAGTACAAGCCTCGTCACACGCTCCGGGGTCACAGGGATTGGGGACGGCCACCATCTTGCAGATCATCGGGCCGGGAACTTGATAGCACTGCGTCTCCCAGTGCCCCGTCTGGTAGGAAACGGTTTTTTGATAAGGTTGCGGCACACAAACGGTGTACGCCACTTCTTTTGTTCGCGTTTCGTACACCGGTTTGTTGACGACGTATTCCCGCTGGCGCGTTTCCCAAACCGGCTTCATCACGGTAAACGGAACTTGCTTCGTGCGCGTTTCGTAGACGGGCTTCATTTCCGTCCATGTCCGCGTTTTGGTTTCGTAGACAGGCTTGTTTACCGTAATCGGCACTTGCTTCGTGCGCGTCTCGTACACCGGCTTGTTCACATTGTACGTGATCGTCCTTTCGTGGGTTTCCCAGACCGGCTTGTTGACGTTGTAGACAACCTGTCGTGTTCGCGTTTCCGGGATGTATTGGCAATACTCCACGGTTTTAGAAACGGGGACGCGCTCAAAAATCGTTCGCGTGCAAGTCATCGGCTGCCGCTCATACACGATGCGCTGGCAAGTTTGCATGACCGGTTCGCACGATGCCACGCAAGAATTACAGGGATCACAAGCTCCGATACCGCAGAACCCAGCATTTGCAACCTGCTGCATCGCCAACACGGACAGAAACAGGGCACTTGCATACAACATTCTCGTACGCAACATTTTCAACCAGGGACGATTCATAATTTTTCTCCTTTGGCAAACACGTTCGTCGTCAGCATTTTTTCAGATGATTGTCAATACTCGCCGTCATTGGCTGCTGGCCCAAAATCACCATCAAAAAAATTCTCAAGGCCAAACATTTTTTGACCGCAACATTTCTGGCCACCACACTGTTGGTAACATGCCGTTGCCGTATTTGCCAAGGTGTTCACAGTTAAATATATCGAGAACACACCTAACTCCGGTAGTATCGGCAATACGGTTTAAGGACTTAAGGGAAAACGATGTTAAAACGCAAAATAAAAACAAGCATTAACAAATAGGAAGGCAAAGCAGAATATGTGTGCTTTGGATGTTTGCGTAGATTATACGTCCAGATTCAGGTCTGTGTAAAGACTCTTGGCCAAAAAAAAGGAAATAAACGCAAAATTTTTTTCCACGGTCCATCATTTGTGTGTTTTCTCTTGTCTGTTGTAACGATTAAACAGGTTTTTAGGGCAAATGAATCACCGCAATGCAACGCGTCCTGCCAGCCCGCCGCCGATTTTGGAGACTTTACAGGCGGAATAAAATTGGGTAGACTGATTTTAGTGCTCCTGTAGGTTGCTTTGGGACTCATTCCATCGCCTTTGCCTCAAATTACCTATTTTCATATTGTACCTCATGCTACGTTCATTCTTTCACTGCCTCATCGTGGTTCTCTTCGCACCGACCATCCTGTGCGCTCAATTCGATCCGCAAAAGCCGGTCAAATATGTCTTTCTCTTCATTGGTGATGGAATGTCGGTTCCGCAACGCATGATGGCCGAAGAGTTTTTGCGAACAACAGCCCCGTCAGATTCGGAACAGTCCGGCCTGAAAATGAATCACATGGAGAGCCATGCACTGACAACAACCCACTCGGCCAATTCGTTTATCACGGATTCCGCTGCCGCAGGGACGGCCATCGCTTGCGGCGAAAAAACGAACAACGGTTTTATCGGGGTGGCTGCGGATGGAAGGCGACTTGAGTCCGTTGCGGAACTGGCCAAAAAAAATGGCCGGAAGGTTGGTATCGTCACCTCCGTCACGCTCAATCACGCCACGCCTGCCGCGTTTTATGCCCACAACGTAAACCGAGGAAATACCTACGACATTGGGCTTGATCTCATCAATAGCGATTTTGATTATTTCGGCGGCGGCGGAATTGACGGGGCCGCTGCTGTTCATGCGGCCAACTTCCAAGGAAATCTTTACGATTTAGCCAAAGAAAAGGGTTACGTTGTTGCTAAAACCGAGGAAGAAATCGCGGCAATCACACCGCAAATGAAAAAAGTCATCGCCGTGGGAAGTCCCGGTGCGTTACCTTACGCCATTGACGAAAAAAATAAACCTGAACAAGAAAGGTCGCTACGCCTTGCCGATTTTACCAAGCAGGCGATTGAGCAACTCGATAATACAGCAGGCTTTTTTATCATGGTGGAAGGCGGCTCGATTGATTGGGCTTGCCACGCCAACGATGCGGCAACGGCACTCCATGAAATTTTGGAATTTGACACCGCCTATCAAGTGGCACGAGATTTTCAGAAAAAACACCCTCACGACACGCTTGTTGTTGTAACAGGCGACCATGAAACCGGCGGCTTGACCTTGGGAAATCGGAAAAGCGGCTATCATTTGCAAATCGAGCTTCTCCGGGAGCAAAAAAACTCCAAGGACACACCGGCGGCTCGCGCGCTGGCCGAAAAGGCCGGTCTGGGATGGGCAACGGACGCGCACACCGCCTTGCCGGTCAGCACTACGGCAACGGGCCTGACATCCATCTATTTCAACGGAGAGCTGGACAATACGGATATCGCTGAAAGACTCAAGCCTCTCGTCGGGGCATGGAAATGAGAAAGTCCTTGTGTTTTGCCGAAAGGAGTGTACAATTCCGGTCTGGTTTTTTCTGTTTTTACCTTTGTTTGTTTCTCGCTTTTTGGAGGTTTCCCATGAGTTTTGACGTTTCCGTTGTCGAGTTTCCCGCCAAGCGTCTCGTCGGTATGAAAGTTCGCACCAATATGCAAAATGCCCATAAGGATTGCTCAGCCCTCTGGCAAACTTTTGGCCCCCGCTCCGGCGAATTGACGCAAGGAAAATGTGCCGATCAGCCCGGCTATGGCGCATCCATTATGGTCAACGAGGAGGACTTCGATTACTGGGCCGCCAATGAAGTCATTGACGAAGCCACCATGCCAAACGACATGGGAACCTTTGACATTCCCGCCGGTTTGTATGCAAAAGTTCGTGTGGACAGCTTGGCCCAAATGGGTGAGGCGTATGGCTACATTTACTGCCAATGGATTGAAGGACAATCTGAATATGCCTTGGACATGCAGGGAATCGGATTCGAGCTCTATCCGCCACACTGGGATACGCAATCTTCCTTGGACATCTATGTGGCCGTCACCAAACGCTAAGGCTTCTGCTGTTTGAAACGAGAAAATACGGTGTTACCGCAAGCCGATGTAATCGGTACTCCGGTGCGTAGGCGTTTCACACTGTATGAAGTCGTGGACACGCAGAAATCGATTTCAGCTGAGACCAACCCCCCGCCAAAGCACTGAAAGAGCTTGGTCGCATCTTTGATTACATTGCTCAGGACAAGCCCATCGCTGCCGGGCGTGTTGTTGAGGGAATCAAAGCGAAAGTGGAGATTTTGGAAAAACAATCCGCGTCTTGGCTGGCGATACACAAAGAATCCACGATCGTGAGATACGCATTATTTTTTACGGCAATTCTCAAATTGTGTACCAGATCACCTCATCGCAATTGATTGAAATTGTCGATGTGATTCACGCCGCGATGGATATCGAACAACGGTTGAAATAATCATCCAATGGAAACCACGAGCCGGGAACTGTGTTCCCTGTGTCTACACTTTTAATTTTATCCGGGGACATCGTCTCCGTAACGTAACATTTTTTATAACAATCTCATGGAAATTCGACCTTTTTCTGCTTATCGCTACAATTCTGACAAAATTGCCAATCTGGACGATGTCATTGCGCCGCCCTACGATGTCATTGACGATGCCCAGCAAGAGGAACTGCTGCAAAAGCATCCGAACAACGTGGTACGTTTGATTCTGGACAAAATCCAGCCCACCGACGATGCCGAGAATAATCGTTACACGCGAACCGCTAAAACGCTGGCGGACTGGAAAGAAAACGGCATTCTCGTGCAGGATCAAAAGCCCAGCATTTACGTTTATCACGAAATTTTTGAGGCGGACGGCAAGAAGTTTACTCGCAAAGGTTTTATGTGTGCTTGTAAGGCCATCCCTTTTGGTTACGGAATGGTTTATCCGCATGAAATCACGATGTCCGGCCCGAAATTGGATCGACTGATGCTGACAACGGCCTGCAAGATGAACTTCAGCCAGATTTTCGGGCTTTATCCCGATTCAACCAACTCGCTGCAACAAAAACTCGAAGATGCTGTTGCCGCCCAAAATTTGCCCGTCCACGAAGCCACGGACGATTTGGGCGTGACGCACCGCATGTGGATTGTCGATGATGGGACAATCGTGAATGAAGTTGTGGCGATGATGGCCGACAAACCCATCTTTATCGCGGACGGTCATCACCGCTACGAAACCGCTTGTAATTATCGGCGAGAAGTGGACGATATGGGACTTTTGACCAGCACGCATCCCGCCAATTATGTGCTGATGGTTTGCGTTGCGATGGAGGACCCCGGTTTGATTGTGATGCCGACGCACCGTTTGTTCTCTGGGCTTGTGGATGGCGAAACTCTCGACAGCGAGTCTCTCAAACAGAAACTGGGCGAATGCTTTTCGCTTGAAGATGCTGGAAGTGGTCCCGATGACGCGCAAAAAGTTTGGAGCCGCATCGAAGCCGAAAAACGGCAAGATGCCATCGGACTGTACACGCCGAAGGATGGCAAATGGCATCTCACAACGCTCACCGAGGCGGGCCGGGAAAAAATGGCGGCGATTTCGCCCGACCATCATCCTGAATGGCAAGAGCTGGGCGTCAGTCTTTTGCACCGGCTCATCGTGGACACCTTGCTGGCATCGCAAGACCATCCAAAGCCCACTTACGTCCATCTGGTTTCCGAGGTCACGGAGGAGCTGAAAATTCCGAGATTAAATGAAAGCGGCAAAGAATACGATTTGGCCGCCCTCGTCATGCCTGCCACGGTCGCGCATATCAAATCGCTCAGTCTTTTGGGCGACCGAATGCCAGCAAAGAGCACGTATTTTTACCCCAAATTGGTCGCCGGTTTTGTGTTCAATCCGCTGGAGTAGTGTAACGCAATGGGTCGGGAGTGTAACTCCCGGTATTTTTCATCGCAAAAATCATCGAGGTTCCTATGAAAAACACCGACCAACCCAAGCACTACCTCTACATCGTTCAAGCGTCGCTGGAGCCGGCCAAGTGCAAAATCGGCAAGACGAGCGACCTCGACCGGCGACTCAAAGAGTACAACACCATGACCGGCAAGTCCAAGGACAATGTGTACCAATATCTTTTTTCCGCCGAGGTCAAAGATGCGGCGAAACTGGAAAATGCCGTCAAAACGGAGTTTGTCCACCTCCGCGAGAATAAGAGTACAGAAATTTACTTTTATAATGATATTCTGTTCCAAAATTATCTCAAGTTTATCAAGTCGCATAAACTTTTTGTTAAGGAAATCGTCAACAAAACAAAGGAAACACAGCCGGTTGTCAAGCTGATCAAAAAGATTGCACCATCACTTGCTGAACGCGGTATTTCTACCAAAGACGTGCTTCAAAAGGCCCAAAAAATCGAGGATGACGAGTTTTATACGTTATACGAAGACGTAGAAAAAGAACTCGCCATGTATCCGAAACGGATTTGGAAGAACAAAGTGGTGTTCTGCAACTGCGATGACGCGGTGGACGATGATGACCGGCGAACATCGGCGTTTTCCTTGTTTTTTATCCAAAATTTCAAGGAATTGTGTCTCAAGAAACTAATCTGCACGCATTTCAGCGGTGTTGTCGACTTGTTCAATCAGGGAGCGAGAGGTTATGTTTTTACGAAAACTGGCTACAGCGAATTTGGCAACAAGGAATATCCGAAGGGTTATAACGGCAGTTTTGACCATCCCTTATCGCTCAAGATTTTGCACGAAGAGGCGGACATTGTCTGCACGAATCCACCGTTTTCGCGGGCGGCGGATTTTTGGCGCATTGTGATCAAAAGCAAAAAAAAATTCTTGATCATCTCGAATATTGCCAATCCGATAACCAAAGCGTACATTCCTTATTTCAAAGCGAACAAAGTTTGGGCAGGGTATAACAGGATCGATTTCTTTTTGAATCCGAAACGACAATTGACCGAGGCGGCAGGACATTGGTACACGAATTTTCCGATAAAAAACCGCCCGAAATCGAGACTACTGAAGATCATGCCGCTCAAAGACATCCCGGAGAAGTTTCGGAAATTCGACGATTCAAAAGTATTGCTTGTGGACAATTGTTACATTC
>QMCD01009348.1_pt1 | contig 10853 bp, 5 predicted proteins | sample 1821841 | NCBI WGS metagenome assembly QMCD01 (sample SAMN01991225, study PRJNA193472) | Termite gut metagenome, whole genome shotgun sequencing project. | isolation source: worker | host: Macrotermes natalensis | reverse complement strand
AACTGCCGTAAAGAGTATTATTGCCCGCATTGCCGACCAAGTAGGAGCCGCCCGTTTCGGCGTACATCGTGCTCTCGGAATCGATCATCAATTTCGGCCGCTTTGCAATATCCGCCTGTTCCCACACTGTGCCGTCGGCAAACTCAATAGCCTGTATGCTGTTGGAATTCTGGTGATTGGTATAGGTGCTGGACAACCCTTTCCACACGGTAAGTGTCTCGCCGGTGGATTTGATGCGAATTCCGAAGTTCATATAACTGCCGTTACGGTTGAAAATAAGCAGTTCAATGTCGTCAACACCGAGGCCCTCGCCGAGGCGAATCACATTCCGACGGCCGGAGCGGGAATCAGACTCGGTAATCGTGTCATTCCCGTCGCCGATGCCAAACACGTAAACGTCATCGCCATTGGCACCCTGAAGGGAATCGTTCCCAGCTCCGCCATGAAGGACATCATTGCTGTTACTGCCGAAGATGGTGTTATCGCCCGCATTGCCGACCACATAAGAACCACCCGCCTCGGTGTACATCGTAACATCGGAGTCGAGCATGACCTTCGGCTGATTTGCAATGTCAACCTGCTCCCACACCCTGCCGTCAGCAAACTCGATCGCTTGGATGCCGTAAGAATTCTGCTGATTGGTATAGGCACTGGACAACCCTTTCGACACTGTAAGCGTCTCGCCGGTTGACTTAATGCGAATCCCAAAGTCCATATAATTGCCGTTACGATTGAAAATAAGTAGCTCAATATCGTCCACGCCGAGACCCTCGCCAAGGCGAATCACATTACGACGGCCAGCGCGGGATTCAGACTCCGTTATCGTGTCGTTCCCGTCGCCGATGCCAAACACATAAACGTCGTCGCCGTTGCCGCCCTGAAGGGAATCATTCCCGGCTCCGCCATGAAGGGTGTCATTGCCGTTACTGCCATAGAGGGTGTTATCGCCCGCATTGCCGACCACATAAGAGCCACCCACCTCGGCGTACATCGTATCCTCGAAACAGCTCATGATCTTCGGCTGCCTTGCGATATCCGCCTGCTCCCACACCGTGCCGTCAGCAAACTCAATCGCCTGGATGCTGTAGGAGTTCCCCTGATTGGTATAGGAACTGGACAGCCCTCTTGACACAGTAAGCGTCTCGCCGGTTGACTTGATGCGAATGCCAAAGTCCATGTAATTGCCAGAGCGGTTGAAAATGAGCAGCTCAATGTCGTCCACGCCAAGCCCTTCACCGAGGCGAATCACATTCCGACGGCCGGAACGGGAATCGGATTCGGTGATCGTGTCATTCCCGTCGCCAATGCCAAACATGTAAACGTCGTCGTCGCGTGAACTGCCAAAGATGTCATCATGCTTCGAAGGATCAACAAGCGGTTTATTATTTTCAGTCCTTGTCATTTCTTTAATTTCAGACCAATTCATTCGCGTGCCGTCGGAGAATTCAATGAACTGAATCCCGGAGTTTACTCCCTTCAAACCGTCACGAACCGTGATGGACTCGCCTGTGTCTTTGATTTTAACAATGAAATTGCCCCTTACGTCGGCAATAAAGTCAACATCATTTTTTGCCAAATCAATAAGCCTGATTCCATCACTATTTCCAATACTGGCATCAGAGGAAATGATGACATCATTCCCATCTCCCCTGCCGAAGACATAAACATCGTTTCCAGCGCCACCCTCAAGCTGATCATTACCTGAACCGCCCCGGAGAATATCATTGCCCGCTCCGCCGAGCAGGGAATCATCACCCGCGCCTCCGTGCAGAGTGTCAGTGCCTCCGTTGCCGTAGATGGTATTATTACCCGAGTTGCCAATAATGAAAGATCCGAGCGTATCGGCACATACCTGATTTGAGCCATCCATAATTGTTACTGGACGCTTCATCACGTCCGCCCATTCCCACACCGTACCATCCACGAATTCTACTGCCTGGATAGAGTAATAGTTGTTTGCGTTCGCAGTATTGCTCCAAATCGCCTTGTCGACCGTCAGCGTCTCGCCCGTATCCTTGATCCGGATGACAAAATCCGTATAGCTCCCAGAGTTTTGCTTCAGAATGATTTCAATGTCGTCAGCGCCAATCCCTTCGCCAAGACGGATCACATTTCGCTTGGAAGAACGGCCGGACTCGTTATCATAAACAACGTCATGACCGTCGCCCCGGCCAAACAGATAAGCGTCATCCCCCTTGCCGCCCTCAAGACGGTCGTTGCCCGCACCACCCCAAAGAACATCGTTGCTGTTGCCGTTGTCATACAAGGTGTCATTGCCCGCGCCGCCGTGCAAAATTTGCCCAAACTGCCGTGGATGATATTATTCGCATCATTGCCAACAAGCATGCCGCCCTCGGCAGGGGAATACCCGCTGTTGTTGTATGATCCTTCCGCTATTTGCAGCGGCTGCGCAAGAATGTCGCTCCATTCCCATGCCGTACCGTCTGCAAATTCGATAGCCTGAATGGCTCCCGAATAGGAAGCATTGGCGAGATCCCGATACATTCCATTCGATACAGTGAGCGTCTCGCCTGTATCTTTGATGCGGATAATGAAATCGCTGCTGCTATCGTCAAGCGCCTTGATGAGCAGCTCAATGTCAGATGCGCCTATCCCCTCTCCAAGACGAATCACATTCCGGCGATCGGCTCGCGTCTCCACTTCTGCGATGACATCATGACCATCGCCGCGCTTGAAGATATACGTATCGTTGCCTTGGCCACCATAAAGCTCATCGTTCCCTTTGCCGCCCAGGATGATATCATCTCCCGAAGTGCCGATAAGCTGATCATCAAGGTTTGTTCCGTTGATAATTGGGATAAATTCTTGTGGATCCTGTAGTTCCTGGTTCCCGTTTCCATTGTTTATACGATTTTCAATTTCAGCCCAATCCATCCGTGTTCCATTGGAAAATTCGATAAACTGGATACCGGAACCAACTCCATTCATGCCATCGAGAACCGTGATGGATTCGCCCGTTTCTTTAATTCGAACAATGAAATCGCCATGTTCGTTGGCAAGCAAGTCAACATCACGACTCGTCAAGCCAACCAGCCTGATCCCATCACTCTTCCCAATATCGGCGTCATCGGAATCGACGACGTCATTCCCATCTCCCTTGCCGAAAACGTAAACGTCGTCCCCTGCCCCGCCATCAAGACGATCATCACCTGCATCACCCCAGAGAATGTCGTTGCCAGCTCCGCCAAACAGGGTATCATTACCGGCATCGCCGTGCACAATGTCATTGCCGTTGCCTGCGGAGAGCGTGTCGTTCCCCGCTCCACCGTAAAGCACGCCGCCGCCATCTTTGCCATACAGCGTGTCAGCGCCATCTCCACCATGCAGAATGCTGTCCCATTCCAATACCGTGCCATCCGCAAACTCTATCGCCTGAATTGAGTAATAATTATTCGCATTGGTAATGCCGCGGCCAATTGCCTTGTCGATCGTCAGCGTCTCGCCCGTATCTTTGATGCGGATAACCAAATCCGTGTAACTTGTGGAGACGTTCTGCTTCAAAAGGAAGTCAACATCATCGACGCCAATCTTTTCCCCGAGACGGATCACATTGCGCCTGTTTGCGGTGCGGTTGGGGTCATATTCATACACCACATCATGACCGTCGCCACGACCAAACAAATAAGCATCGTCGCCGTAACCGCCTTCAAGACGATCCTTGCCTTTTCCTCCCCAAAGAATGTCGTTGCCATTGCCGCCGTACAGGGTATCATTCCCGCCGCCACCATACAGAATATCGGCTGCTCCGCTGCCGTTTATCGTGTTATTGGAATCATTACCCTGAATGAAGGAACCTGAAACATCACCAGATGCACTTGTCATGCCGTCAGACACTATGAGTGGACGCTTTAGAATATCCGCCCACTCCCACACCGTGCCGTCCGCAAATGTGATCGCCTGAATCGAGAAGGAATTATTCGCGTTTGCGTAATTGTTCTGAATCGCCTTGTCGAGCGTCAGAGTCTCGCCAGTATCCTTGATGCGAATGACCAAGTCCGTATACCCGCCCGAAGCATTCTGCTTCACGAGGAACTCGATATCGCCAGAGCCAATGCCCTCGCCAAGACTGACTACATTCCGTTTGCCTGAACGACCGTATTCATAGTCGTACACCACATCGTGACCGTCGCCACGGCCAAAAAAGTAAACATCGTCTCCAATGCTACCCTCAAGACGGTCATTCCCCGCACCGCCCCATAGAATGTCGTTGCCGACACCGCCGCTCAGGATATCATCGCCAGCGCCGCCATGCAACACGTCATTCCCGTTTTCACCGGAGAGATAATCATTGCCGGTATCGCCATGCAGAACATCATCTCCATTCCCGCCGTAGAGAGTGTCGTCGCCGTCGCCGCCATACAGCACATCACTGCCGACTCCGCCATAGATGATATTATTCCCCGCATTTCCAATGATGAATGATCCAAGAGTATCCGCATACACAGAGCCAGAACCATCCATCACCGCCACAGGACGCTTCACAATGTCCGCCCACTCCCACACCGTGCCATCCGCGAACGTGATCGCCTGAATCGAGAAGGAATTGTTTGCGTTTGCGTAATTGTTCTGAATCGCCTTGTCGAGCGTCAGAGTCTCGCCAGTATCCTTGATGCGGATAACCAAATCCGTATAGCCACCCGAAGCATTCTGCTTCACGAGGAACTCGATGTCGTCAGCGCCAATGCCCTCGCCAAGACTGACTACATTCCGCTTGCCCGGACGATTGTATTCATAGTCGTACACCACGTCGTGACCATCGCCACGGCCAAACAGATAAACGTCATCGTCGATGCCGCCTTCAAGACGGTCATTCCCCGCGCCGCCCCACAGAATGTCATTGCCGGCACCGCCGCTCAGGGTATCATCGCCCTCGCCGCCGTGCAGTACGTCTTGGCCGTTGCCGCCATAGATGATATTATTCCCCGCATTGCCGATGATGAATGATCCAAGAGTATCCGCATACACAGAGCCAGAACTATCCATTATCGTCACAGGACGCTTCACAATGTCCGCCCACTCCCACACTGTGCCGTCCGCGAATGCGATCCCCTGGATCGAGTAGTAATTGTTCGCATTCGTGATATTGCTTCCAATTGCCTTGTCGATCGTCAGCGTCTCGCCTGTATCCTTGATCCGAATGATCAAATCCGTATAGCTGGAAGAATTCTGCTTCACGAGGAGTTCTATGTCATCAACGCCAATGCCCTCGCCAAGATTGACCATATTCCGCTTGTCCGGACGACCGTATTCATAGTCGTACACCACGTCATGACCGTCGCCACGGCCAAACCGATAAACATCGTCGCCGAAGCCACCCTCAAGACGATCATTTCCTGCGCCACCCCACAGAATGTCGTTGCCATAGTCACCTCGGAGAGTATCGTTGCCACCACCTCCATGAAGGACATCATTCCCGGCCATGCCATAAAGGATATTGTCGCTAGAGTTACCGATCAAATGGGAACCGTTGGCCTCGGCATATATCGTGAGATCGGAGTCCCCCATGACTCTCGGCTTCTTTGTAATATCTTCATATGTCCACACGGTTCCATCAGCAAACTCAATCGCTTGAATGCTGTAAGAATTATGTTGATTCGTATAATAATCGGATAATCCCCTCGGCACGGTAAGCGTCTCGCCAGTGGATTTAATCCGAATGACAAGATCCATATAATTACCGTTGCGATTAGTAGTGAGTAAATCGACATCATCTGGGCCAAGGCCTTCACCAAGACGAATCACATTCCGCCTGTCGGAGCGAGAATCAAACTCATAGATCGCGTCATGCCCGTCGCCTCTGCCAAACAGGTAAACATCATTCCCGTCTCCACCCTCAAGACGATCGTTGCCCGCGCCGCCCATTGCCGTAAAGAGTATCGTTGCCCCCTCCGCCATAAAACGTATCGTTCCCCGCTTTGCCATAAATGGTATTATTAAGCGAACTGCCGGCAATGACTGAACCACGATAGTCGGCTTCGGTAACCTCCACGTTCTCCGTCATCTGGAGCGTTTGTTTGAGGATATCCTCTTCTTCCCAAACGGTGCCGTCAGCAAACTCGATGGCTTGAATCCCAAACAGATCATTGGCAGTATCTCGGGAAAAGCATCTTTCAATAGTCAGCGTCTCCCCTGTCGATTTGAGCCGAATAGTGAGGTATATCCATGCGTTGGATCGAGTCGCAATCAAAAGTTCAATGTCGTCAACACCGATGCCTTCACCAAGACGCACCACATTGCGGGGCTGGGAGAGGGCATCGTATTCATAAATTACGTCATGACCGTCGCCCTTGCCAAACAGGTAAACATCATTCCCGTCTCCACCCTCAAGACGATCGTTGCCCGCGCCGCCATGAAGAATGTCCCATTGCCGTAAAGAGTATCGTTGCCCCCTCCGCCATAAAACGTATCGTTCCCCGCTTTGCCATAAATGGTATTATTAAGCGAACTGCCGGCAATGATTGAACCACGATAGTCGGCTTCGGTAATCTCCACGTTCTCCGTCATCTGGAGAGTTTGCTTGAGGAGATCCTCCTTTTCCCAAACTGTGCCGTCAGCAAACTCAATCGCTTGAATGCCAAACAGATCATTGGCGGTGTCTCGGGAAAAGCATCTATCAATAGTCAGCGTCTCCCCAGTCGATTTGAGCCGAATAGTGAGGTATATCCATGCGGTGGATCGAGTCGCAATCAAAAGCTCAATATCATCAACACCGATGCCCTCGCCAAGACGCACCACATTGCGGGGCTGGGAGCGGGCGTCGCCTTCAGAAATAACGTCATGTCCGTCGCCCTTGCCAAACAGGTAAATGTCGCTCCCATCGCCGCCCTCAAGACGGTCGTTGCCCGCGCCACCCCAGAGTATGTCGTTGCCAGAGTCACCCCGGAGCGTGTCATCGCCCATATTGCCATAGAGGAAATCATCACTTGCGCCACCGGACAGTGTGTCAGCGCTATTCATTCCGGGAATCCAATGCATCCATCCAAAGGACATATCTTTTATGAATTCATCCTCTGAATGCGGATCAGAGAATGCCTCTTTCAGAATATTTGCGCAGGCAATGCCCTTTGAATCATATTTTCGCAGTGCGTTGATAAAATCGGCGATCATAAATTTGGCGTTTAAGCCGTCTGATGCATGAATCGCGCGCAACACATTCAGCAAAGGCTCATAGGCGCTCACGTCCTCGGAGATTTCAAATACCGCATTGCCTGCAAGCGCAAGGTTGTAAAGCGCGTTGTACCGTGTGGAGAGAAGCAGGTACGCGCTGACTTTGTCTCCCCAATCATTGTAATATTCCTCTAACGCAACGTCATCAAAGCCTGAGAAACTGGTATAGGCGCGTGTACTGTCGTCGGGAACGCCAAACCGGCTGCCCGTCAGGCGCTCAACAGCCAGAAGCATTCGGGAGTCGTCCCAATACTGGGGATAAAAATCAGGAGAAATGTCCGTCACGCCAGTCCACGCAAAAATAATATCCCAAACCAGCCCCCGCCCTGCAAGAGTATCGGACGCAAGGTACTGCTCCATGAGCGCCTTCAATCTGCCCGTTTCATCCGTCGCCATGACCTGATGCATGTCGCGAACGCTCCCCCAGCCCTTGAGATTGGGAAGCATTTTTATGTCATCGGGTATTTCAACGTCATCCAAGTATTCTGTATCGATGGAATCTCTAGCAAACCACACATCGGTCATCGTCCCGACAGAGCCATCATCGCGGATGAAAGAACCAACTTGCCGGTGATCGTTCCCATTCTCATCCTTGTGGCTCTGATTTACATACCGGACATTGAGGCCGGAGACTCCGGCTTCCTCAAGCGTCAGCAACTCCCCGTCATCGATCTTGCCGTCGCCGTTCCTGTCCTGCCAGAGCTTCAATTCTGACCAGCGCCCGTCCTTTTGGTTGACAACGCCGTCACGGTTTGAATCGAACTCCGCCAGTGCAACAAAACCGTTTGCGGCTTTTGAGTCGTTGGAAAGTATGGAATTGTTTCCGAATAATTCACTCCCATCATCAATTATACCATTTTTATTTTTGTCAACTACAAGGAGCGCATCGTTTGGATCCACCCAACCGGATTTTTCGGCAAAACGATCGCCGCCATGATCGAAATAGACTCCATCTTCAATCCCGATTGTCTTCACTCCGTCATTGTTCAAATCCAAGATCAGAGGGCTTCCGGGGGATACTGGCCGAGGAGTGGGGAGAGCACCGGGTTTGGGTTGCCCAAGATCGGGATTGGATTGTCCGAGATCAGAAGAAGCGCATGAGCATCCTCCAGAAGGCTCTGGCATCGGATGAATTCCAATTATTTTTTCAAGGTTTCCTTGTTCAATCCATTCATGCGTAGGAAAAAAGCTATCCGCTCGATCCTTGATTGCCTTGTTGATAATATCGTCGTAATCTGAAATATACCTCTTGGTATTATCTGCAAATGATAGGTTTATTTCATTTTTTAGTCTTTGGTATTCTTCAATTTCACTGCTTGATCCAACTGCTTCTGCAGCAGCGATAATTAGGCCTATTTCTTTCATGCATTCATTCGACATTCGCTTCAGTTCATTAATGAATTCTTGATTGATTTCATGGGTTATCTGCTCGCCATACTCATCCCTAAACCAAGAATTATAATATGCATCAATCCAATTTACCATGTTGATATAATTTGCATTTCTAATCGAGTCGTAATTATTTTTTGCATTTTGCACGGAATTATACAATGAATTAAAACTGTCTAGGCAATGGCATTCATGACTCTTGCTTCCGCATTCACATTCCGGTGAAACTAATGGAAGATGCCCATATAATTCCTCATATCGATTTCTAGCGTCTAAGATTTCATCAAAAAATGGGTTATATGCAAACCATGCCTCTATGTTCGGATGAATATTCAATGCTATAGTGATTTTCTTATATATATTCCATGCTGTATCGAAAGGAATTACCATGTCGGCAATTTGAATTCCCAATTCTTTTGCAGCTTGCAATCTCTCATTGACACTATATCCAAGATATTTGTTTTTAGGCATTATCTTCTCCAAAAAGTAATTGACATGGGAAAAAATCGAAATATAATTCCATAATGAATTCTCGAAAGCAAATGGTTCATGCGCATGGAGAAAATGATGAAACTAAAATATGCTGCCATAATTACAATTCTCACTATTGTATCCGTTTTTTTTGTCTTTCGTTTTCTCAATAACAGGAAAAACCATGAAAACAAAATTTTAATTCAGGCCGCAAAAGAGATTACGAATGAATATAACGTAAAAAAAGTACAAATTGAATCTGAACATGCCGAATCTGATAGTGTTGTTTTAGAAAGAAAACTTCACGCGCTAAATTCAGCATATCTTTCAAAAATATCGGAGCTTCTTGCTGAATACGAAAATCCTGGAGAATGATATTCAGAGTGGATTTCCGGGGACAGTATTCCCCCCCCACTCGTCATTATCACCTCGTCATTATCACGACGATCTGCCATACTCTTCCTTTTTCCAAACTGTCGAAATCCACCCCAAGCCAGTGCGGCACTCCCTCAAGCGCGATGGCTGTAAGCAGTTCACCAAGGCATTCGAGAAAACCTCCGCCCCGAAAAAGCACCCAGCGCGACAGAAACTGCCGAACCCTCCCTTTGACGCTCGGTGCCGTGGACGGAGCGCCATGAATGACACCCGGCTCCAGAAAGCAGATCAGGGCGCCGGCACCACAGCATTGCCCATCGTCTTCACCGCAATGTACCTGCAACCACTTTTCCAACAGGAAGATAAAGTCTATTTATCAACAAAAACGTCGCCTTCCGATTTTTATTGATACAATCGCTGTAATATTATGCAAATACTGCAATTAAGAGAAATAGAATTCTGCTTTTGAGCGGCAGAATATCAAATCCACGATTGCTGTCAAGGCAAAAATCCACGCCAACAGGAAACTTCAAGGTAATTATGGAGACATGACGTGTAAATACGCTAAACACCGAGACATAAATTTCTTAAATTATCCTGAAAACTGGAAAAATCGATGACCACAACCACGCCGCGACAATCAGCGCCAACACCATCATCCCCACGTTCCCCGCGAGCATCCACAGATAATACCTTCTGAACTCCTCCTTGAACTTCTCCGTCGCCGCCGCCAGTTCCGCCTTTTGCTTTTCCAAAGCGCCGCTCATGATTTCGTGCAGAAGATGCTGTTCCCGCTCCCGCACGATCGTCATGACCTTCTCCGCGCCCTCGCTCATGCTCTTCGCCATCACGTCCTTCCCGGCAGTGAGGGCGGCGTCGATGACTTTGTTCACCTGTGCCGGAGTGTTTTTACGCCAGCGATTCGCCATGCTCTCGTGTTCGGCGAGATGGTGTTGAAGCGACTCGTCCATCGTGGCCTGCCAGACCTCGCCGATTACCGTCATGATCGTGATGAGCGCCATGATCGGATCGTCCGCTTCGACATGCTGACGGTTCGCGAGAGCCACTTTCGTCACGATTTCCTTGACATTGATAATCATTGCATCACCCCCGATTGCTGAATCGCGTCATAGAGATACCGCTTCGCCATTGTCAAACGCTGCCGGGACATCAAGTCAAACATCCCCATGTTCACCGCCTTCTCAAACGTGAGCGCTTCCTCCAGCATGGCCGCGACGTTGACCTGCATGTCGGCCCGCCAGAGCGGGATGTGCGTCACGCAGCGGATGCGCGGCTGGTACTTCTCGTAGCGATCCGACTCCTCGAAGGTCTTGCCCTGATACTCAACGCGGCCGTTTTTCTGGTTTATCCAGACGGCGATTTTGGCGGGAGTGTTGGCGACGACTTCATCCAGCGTTTTGAGCGTCGGA
>QMCD01002368.1_pt1 | contig 10854 bp, 9 predicted proteins | sample 1821841 | NCBI WGS metagenome assembly QMCD01 (sample SAMN01991225, study PRJNA193472) | Termite gut metagenome, whole genome shotgun sequencing project. | isolation source: worker | host: Macrotermes natalensis | reverse complement strand
TTGATAAACACAGGTGAGAAATTTTCCCACCATTTCTTCCGGCGATAGTGCGGTCTCCAAACCGAACTGAGCATGAAAGGCAGTTGCCCCCAACTCGTATCGGAAACGCTGGGACGCGAATTCCATTGGGACACGGACGATTTGGCGTTACAAAATATCCAAGCTCGCGTTCGTGCCCCCGGAATTTGGCTCCTCGCCAACGCTCGTTCGCTCCTCTTATTAACGGCAGGAAATCGCAGTGAAGCAACGCTCGGTTACACCACGATGGACGGCGATACCTGCGGCTCCCCGGGCCCCCTTGGCACGGGCAAAGAGCTTTTTGCGGGAATGGCTTTTATGGCTGGAAAAGGAAGGACCAACAATTGACGGTGTACAAAAACCGTGGCCTTTTCTATCCGTGATCAATGACCAAGTACCCACTGCGGAATTGCGACCTCGCGAGACCGACACAGAGCAAACCGACACTGTGCAGGTTGCCTCGTCGCAAACCGACGAGGTGGACATGATGCCGTATCCTATTTTGAACCGCATCGAGCAGCTTGCCATTATTCAGGGAAAAAACGCAACGGAAATGTTGCATACGCTTCAGACCGAGTTTCCTGAACACGATGAAACGCTGCTCGTCGTTTGGATTGACCGCTTTTTTACGCTGTGGTTTCGCAATCAGTGGAAACGAAAACGTTACGCTATGTCGTTTTTTGTGGACGACGAATCCTGGCCCGCCGAGCGGATGCAAATGTTCCCCGTGTTATCCGGCAATAATCGGTAGATTGAAACGAAAACAGACCCATCATCCGCTTGAGCTGCATTCTATGAATGCAGACCTGCGGTCAATAGACCGCAGCTCGTATGAAATTTTCCATTTTCCATTGTCAATTTTCCATTTCTGGCTTTTATGACAACACGTTTTGAAGAATTTTCCGGCTTATCCGTTGCACTGGTCACGCCTTTCAAAAATGGCGAGGTCGACTACGATGCCCTGCAAACGCAAGTCGAATTTCAAATTCAGGCGGGTACAACCGCCGTTGTTCCGGCGGGTACGACGGGCGAGTCACCCACCCTCTCTTTCGATGAGCACGAACGAGTGCTGCAAGCGGTCATCGAAGCAGCGGCGGGCAAAATCAAAGTCCTCGCCGGAACGGGTGCCAACAGCACTCAAGAAGCCATCCGACTGACGCGTTTTGCCAAAGATCATGGGGCCGATGCCGCACTGATCGTTGCGCCGTATTATAATAAACCCACTCAGGAAGGTTTCTTTCAGCATTACAAGGCCATCGCGCTGGCCGTCGATATTCCGATTTGCATCTACAATATACCGGGCCGGTGTGCCAAAAATATCGAACCGGTAACGATTATTCGATTGTCGGAAATTCCAAGTATCGGTCTGATCAAGGAAGCGTCCGGGTCGATGGATCAAGCCTCGGCCATCATGGCACAGACGAACATGACGGTCTTGAGTGGCGATGATAGTTTGACGCTGCCTTTGATGGCACTGGGAGCGCGTGGCATTGTGTCGGTGGTTGGCAATCTTATTCCGCAAGACATGATCGCGCTTTGCAAGGCGGTGGATGAGGACGATTGGACGGCGGCGCGGGCACTTCATTACAAAACGTTTGCGCTCTGTCGGGATATGCTGTCGCTCTCCACGAATCCCATTCCGGTCAAGGCGGCCATGAAAATGCTCGGACGCGACACCGGTGAGATGCGTTTGCCCATGACTCCGCTGACAGAGGAGGAAGAAATCCAGTTGCGCAAAACCTTGCAAAATTACGGAATGCAGTTCTCATAATTTTGATGACCGCCACTCTCCTCGGCTTGAATCAAAGCAGTAATCAAGTCCGCATTCGGCAACTTTATGCTCACCACGATTGCAGAGTTACAAAATTGGTCGCAGCAACAATCGCGAGCAGGCCAGCGGATTGGTCTTGTTCCCACGATGGGCGCACTGCATGAAGGCCACCTGAGTTTGGTGCGCGCCTCACAAAAACTTGGCTGCCGCACAGTGGTTTCAATCTTTGTGAATCCGACTCAATTTGCTCCCGGCGAGGATTTTGAGCATTATCCTAGGCCTCTTGAACAGGATTTGCGGCTTTTAGAAACAGTGGGCTCGCCTGAAGTTTTCGTGCCGTCCGTTACGGAAATGTACACCGACACTTTTGATGCCACGGTTCACATTGGCGGCGTAACAGAAATGCTTGAAGGGGAAGCTCGCCCCACTCATTTCGATGGCGTGGCAACCGTGGTTTTGAAACTCCTGCTGGCATCCCGGGCCGATGAAGCCTTTTTCGGACAAAAAGATTATCAGCAGACTCTTCTGGTGAAAAAAATGGCAAGAGACCTCAATCTTGCAACAAAAATTGTCGTGTGTCCCATTGTCCGCGAAACGGATGGACTGGCCTTGAGTAGCCGAAATCAGTATCTTACACCGCGCGAGAGACAAGTCGCGCCTTTGCTTTTTCAAACTCTCGCAGAAGGCCGAAGGTTGATTACGCTCAAAAAAGTTCAAGACGCATACGAATTAGAAGAGAAATTGCGTGCAAAAATCGCCACCACGCCGGAATTTTCGCTCGATTACCTCGTCGTGCGTCACCCTGAAACGCTAAGGCCGGTACAAAAAATGGTGCCCACCCTTTCGGAAGTGGTCATTCTTGTTGCCGCCAAACTGGGCACGACACGACTGATTGACAACATGCTCGTTTCTGTTCCCAAAACTACCGTTCCGAACACTCCTTTTTAACCCAGTCATGCCAAAATTCCTGTTCCCGCTCGTTTCCGTTGTGATGATGCTCTTTGCCGCATCGCTCCCAGCTCAAGACACAGGGGGCTCTGAGCAGGAACAGTCCGAGCAGATACAGACACGAATCACGACCCTCAAAAAAAGAGCTCTTCCCTTGGTGGATTATCACATTCATTTACGTGGAGGCATGACGGCGGAAAAAGCCTTCGCTTGGCAAGAAAAAACAGGCATCAAGAGCGGCGTGCTGGAGAATCATGGGACGGGCTGGCCTCTTTCGGACAATGAAAAATTGGCCGCCTTCATTAAAAACGCGCGAAATTATCCTGTCCTCGTAGGCGTGCAAGTGAATGACCGCGATTGGTTTCAAAAAATTAGTGACGAAAACCGAAAAAATCTGGATTATATTCTCGCGGACACGATGATCATGGCTTTGACCGATGGTGGGAAGCCTCAAAAACTTTGGCTGGAAGATGAGTACAAAATTGATGATCCAGACGCTTTTTTTGAACGCTATCTCAAACATTGTATGATCGTAGTGAATGAGCCGATTGATATTCTGGCCAATCCCACCTATCTTCCAAGTCCGCTTGCGAAAAATGACGCACGATATTGGACGGAAGAACGAATGCTCACGCTGATTGATGCGGCCATCAAAAACGATGTCGCCTTTGAAATTCAAGCGAATTCAGAATTTCCCAGCGAAGTTTTTTTGAAGCTGGCTCGGGATCGTGGAGCCAAATTCACCCTCGGTCGCAATAATTTTAACGACAAAAAAGAAATGCTTGCAAGGCCGTTATTCTTGCTGGAAAAATGGGACATCAAGCCGGAAAACATGACCATTCTGCCCAAAGAATCGTTGCGATAATTCTTCTCATGTTACAGTATGTTACAGCAAATTCTTGACACACACGGACGGCAGAAGGATTCGCTCATCCCGATTCTTCAAGCGATCCAAAAAGAATACCGGTATTTGCCACGAAAAGTCTTGCTCGAAGTTTGCAAAAATACGGACATCACGCAGGCCGACATCGTGGGAGTCGCCACGTTTTACGATCAATTTCGCTTTGAACCGATGGGCGAACACACGATTTGCGTTTGCACCGGAACCGCCTGCCATGTCAAGGGAGCTGACCGCGTTTTGGAGGCCTTTCATCAAACGCTTGAAATTCCTGATGGACAGGACACGGACAAAAAACGCCAATTTACGATACAAAAGGTTGCCTGTCTGGGCTGTTGCACGCTCGCGCCGGTGGTGCAAATTGACGGCGTGACTTATGGTCATGTCACCTCGGCGGCTGTACCAGATGTGATTGAAGATTTTTTGCAGCGCGGCGAGCCTCAGGCATCAAAAAAGCCCGGCGTCATCCGCGCAACGGATATTGGCACGGTGCGGCTGGGACTGGGGTCTTGCTGTCAAGCGCAGGGCAGTGCTGCCGGGGGGGATGAAGTGCTGCAAATCATCGACAAAGCCGCTTTAGACGTCAATGTCGAGCCGGTGGGCTGCGTTGGCATGTGCCATCAAACGCCGCTTCTCGAAACCATTTCAAAAAAAGGCGTTTCGACTTTTTACGCCAAAGTCAAACCGGAAGATGTCGCCAGTATTCTGCTGCGTAATTACCGTCCCAAAAACTTTTTGAAACGTCTTGAGCACAAATGGGAAAAGCTGTTGCACAATTTCTGGAGTGATGAATTTCCTGACCCGGCCAAACAAAAGCTCATTCAACTTGACGAAGGCCCCGTTGCTTCCTTTTTGGAACGGCAAAAGCATTTTGCGATGGAACATTGCGGTGAAATCAATCCCACCGACCTGGAGGATTACAAAAAACACGGCGGTTTTTTGGCACTGAATAAGATTTTGCACGAAAAGTCAACCTCGGCGGGCATGTCCTCCGAACAGATGATTGAGCAGCTCAAGCAATCCGGACTTCGCGGGCGCGGCGGGGCCGGGTTTCCCACGTACAAAAAATGGGAAGCGGTTTTTCATGCTCCAAATGATGCAAAATATGTGGTTTGTAACGGCGATGAGGGCGACCCCGGTGCGTTCATGGATCGAATGCTTCTGGAATCATTTCCGTTTCGCGTGATTGAAGGCATGACTCTGGCAGCCCGGGCGGTTGGTGCGCGGCAAGGTTTTTTCTATATTCGTGCGGAATATCCCTTGGCGGTTGCACGCATTCGGAAAGCTCTCGCAATTTGTTACGAAAATAACTTGCTGGGCAAAAACATTTTCGGCAGCGATTTTTCATTCGATTTGTCTGTCAAAGAAGGTGCCGGGGCCTTCGTTTGTGGTGAAGAAACCGCACTTTTGGAATCGATGGAAGGTCGTCGCGGAATGCCACGATTGCGCCCGCCATTTCCGGCACAAAAAGGATTGTTCGATAGGCCCACACTCGTCAACAATGTTGAAACGTATTCCGTCATTCCTTTTGTTTTTAAGCATGGTTTCGAGGCCTTCGCAAAATTCGGTACAGAAAAAAGCCGGGGAACCAAGGTTTTTGCACTGGCTGGCAAAATTCGGCGGGGCGGACTAATCGAAGTGCCGATGGGCATGACGATTCGTGACATCGTCGAAGAAATTGGTGGTGGCGTGGCGGGCGGCAAAAAACTGAAGGCCGTCCAAATCGGTGGTCCATCGGGCGGCTGTGTCCCCGCCAGTCAAATGGATACGCCCGTCGATTTTGAATCTCTCGCCAACATCGGGGCCATCATGGGTTCCGGCGGCCTTGTCGTACTGGATGAAGAAGACTGCATGGTCGACATTGCGAAGTATTTTCTTGCCTTCACACAAGAGCAGAGCTGCGGAAAGTGTACGTTTTGCCGTGTGGGTACGCGGCGAATGCTGGATATTCTTGAGCGGCTTTGTGCGGGACAAGGACAACCTGATGACGTTCAGCAGCTCGAAGTGTTAGCGGAACAAATCAAAGCTGGCAGTCTTTGCGGACTTGGAAAAACAGCCCCCAACCCCGTACTTTCCACGCTCAAGTATTTTCGCGACGAATACGAAGCCCATCTACAAAGACATTGTCCGGCGGGAAAATGTCTGGCCCTCATTTCGTACAAAATTAACGATCATTGCAACGGTTGCTCATTGTGTACGCAAGTTTGTCCCGTGCAGGCCATCTCGCCAAAACCGTACAGAAAGCATGACATCGACGCGAATTTGTGTACGAAATGTGATGCGTGCCGATTGGCCTGTCCGCACGGCGCGATTGAACGTTACTCGTCCTAGCGTCTGGCGGGAACCTAATCCTGCAATCGTTTCATTTTAACATGTTTTGAGCCAAGAATGAGGCTAAAGGCCGTTTCTCCATTTTCCATGTAGGAAAAAAATCACGCCGACACAACACGGAATCACGGGAGAAACCGACTCGGCCACGCAAAGCCCGATAAAACCATATTGAAACGGAAGAGTTAAGAGCAAACTCAAACCCAGTCGCACAACGACGGAGTGCAATATCGTATTCCACATCGCCACGTAAGGTGCTCCCACGCCAGTCGCGAAATTGTCCAGCAGGTTCATCACAACGTAGGGAATGAAATTGACGGAACAGCATATTCGCAAATAGGTCGTTCCCAGCGCAATGACTTCCGCATCGGTGGTGAAAAGTCAGAGAAAGGGACGAATCCATAAATGGATCAGGAGTAGAAACGCTCCGTTGACTATCAGCCCCACCGCGATTCCCCGCCGCGCGATTTTGGCCGCCCGGTCAGGATTTTTGGCTCCCATACAGTGGCCAGCCATGATGCTGACCGCCATTCCCAAAGCCCAGGAGGGCATGGCAACGAAGGTATTGATCTTTAGGCCAATTCCCGCGGCGGCGGCAGCGGCCGTGCCACAATTGTTAAACAGGGCCGTCACGACAAGGTAACTGAGATTAAGGGCTGCTGAACGAAAAGCCGTTGGCAAGCCCAGATGGAGCAACTCGCCGCATAGCTTTTTATCCATCTTGAGGCAATGACGGTCAAATTGAAAGACAAAAGCCGTCTCCACACGTTTTCCGGCTCGATTGTCCACATTTTGTCCTTGTCGCCGCAATGATTCCACGGCCGCCATGCACGCGGCGGCTTGCGCGAGCACGGTGGCCAGAGCGACACCGTAAACTCCCCAGTGAAAAAAAGCCAAAAAGATGTAATCGAAAACAACATTGACCACGGCGGAAACCGCAACGAAAAAGAGTGGGCGACGTGAATCCCCAAGTCCGCGCATGACGGAGCAGACGGCGTTGTAGCCGAACACAAAAACATTGCCGATGCAAATGATGCTCATGTACTGTTTGGCATAGAGCAGGGCATCGCTGGGCGTATTCATCCACCGCAAAAGCGGAGTATACAGGACGTAATTGAGCACCGTCAGCGCAATACCGCCGATCAGAGACAGGGCAAAAAGTGTGCGGATCGTCTTTCGTTGTGCGTCAACATCTCTTGCGCCACGGTATTTGGCCACCAGAGCATTGCCGCCCACACAAAAACCGATACAGATGGAATTACTGATGAAGCAAATCATGGTCGTGTTGCTGACGGCGGCCAAGGCTTCTCGCCCCAGAAAGCGTCCCACCATGGCCATGTCGGCGATGTTGTAACAGGATTGAAGGATATTTGCCAGCAGCATGGGTAAGGCAAAGACACAGAGTTCGCGCGTGAGGAATGTCTTCGTTTTATAATGAGTAGGTTGATTCATTGTGATAGAATGGGTAGAGAGATAGGATAGAGAAACCGCAAGTACGCGGACCACGAACGGCATTGTCGTGGCAATTCTCTATCCAAAAACGGTCTCTATCCAAACGGCGCAACCCCAGCGCAAGCAGCTTTTACCTACAGTGCCACTGGAAACGTCGATGAATCAGGCGAAAAGACTGCCTTTAAGAATCAAGCTCCGAACAATGCCTCATCTAAGCGAGAGCGCGGAGCAAAGTTTGATACAGAGTTGCATGGGATTGACCAATAATGATTGAACAAAGAGAAAGAATCGAAAACTGGGCACTACAGGAGTCGAACCTGTGACCTTCTGGGTGTAAACCAGACGCTCTAACCAACTGAGCTAAGTGCCCACAAAAGACTGCATTCTAGCCGAAAACCCACGCGCGACAAGGGGAATGACGCGCTCACATTCTGCTCACATCTCTGGCTTCGGAAGTTCTCGGGCACGGTTTCGTTTTTTGCCGCGTCTGCCCGGCGGTTGCCCTCCTTGGGATTTCTGTTTGCCGAAATCCATCATCTTGGAACTTTTGCCGATGTGCTTTTGAAGTTCTTCAATTTTGTCACGCAAAATGGCGGCCCGCTCGAACTCCAGTTTTTCGGCGGCATCCAACATCTCCCTCTCTAGATCGTTGATGAGTTCTTGCGTGATGAAAAGTCCGTCGTCCTTCTGGCCCACCGCGGCGGCCATCTCTTCGCGGGCATGAGCCTGCTCTTCAATTCCCTTGGCGATATTCTTCTTGATCGTTTCTGGCGTGATGCCGTGTTTTTTATTGTACGCAATCTGAAGTTTCCGCCGCCGCTCCGTTTCGTCAATCGCTTTTTGCATCGATTCCGTCACTTTATCGGCGTACAGAATGACTTTCGCGTTGACATTTCGAGCACTTCGGCCAATTGTCTGAATCAGCGATGTTTCGCTCCGCAAAAAACCTTCCTTGTCCGCGTCGAGAATCGCAACCAGCGACACTTCCGGCAAGTCCAAGCCTTCACGCAGCAAATTCACGCCGACGAGCACATCGAACACCCCGGCACGCAAATCTCGCAATAGCTCCACACGCTCAAACGCATCCAGTTCGCTGTGCAGCCACCGGCAACGGAGTTCCTGCTTCTCAAAATACGCCGCAACATCTTCGGCGTTGCGTTTGGTCAAGGCCGTGACGAGAACGCGTTCACGCACGGCAACCCGCTCTTTGATTTGCTCCATGAGATGCGGAATTTGTTTCGCGGCGGGCGAAATTTCGACCACGGGGTCAAGCAAACCTGTCGGTCTAATCACTTGATCAACCAAGTGCCCCTCGCATTTTTCCAGCTCGTAAGGGCCAGGCGTGGCAGAAACGAGCACGGCCTTGTTGATGCGGGCTTCCCACTCGTCAAATTTTAACGGACGATTATCGAGCGCGCTGGGCAGACGGAAACCGTGCTCAACCAGATTCATTTTTCGTGCCCGGTCACCGTGATACATCGCCCTGATTTGCGGAATCGTCACATGCGATTCGTCGATAAACAGCAAATAATCATCCGGGAAAAAACTGAAAAGCGTGTCGGGCACGCTGCCCGGAGGGCGACCGGAAAGCGGGCCGCTGTAATTCTCCACGCCCGGACAATGCCCCATCTCCTGCATGAGCTCAATGTCGTATTTGGTCCGCGCGGAAAGCCTTTGTGCTTCGAGCAACTTGCCTTCATGCTTGAAAATTTTCAGCCGCTCCGCAAGCTCCGTTTCGATTTTTTCAATGGCCGATTCCAGCCGCTCTTCGGGCATGACAAAATGCTTGGCCGGATAAACATAAAATTCCTTTTCACGGCGAATCGTTTCCGCAGTTAGGGGGTTGATGCACGAAATTTGCTCGATTTCGTCACCCCAGAATTCGACACGCACGGCAAATTCTTCGTAGGAAGGCCAAATATCCACGCAATCGCCCCGCACACGAAAATGGCCGCGTTCAAAGGCGACATCGTTGCGTTCATACTGAATGTCAATGAGTCGGGCAAGCATTTTGTCACGCAAAACCTCTTCGCCCACCCGAAGAGTGAGCATCAGGTTACGATAGTCTTCGGGATTGCCCAAACCGTAAATACAGGACACGCTGGCTACGATGATCGTGTCCCGGCGCGAAACCAAAGAACTGGTCGCCGAAAGCCGAAGACGGTCGATTTCCTCGTTGATGGACGCGTCTTTTTCGATGTAAATATCCCGCTGCGGAATGTAGGCTTCCGGCTGATAATAATCGTAATAAGAAACGAAATAGGCGACGGCGTTGTTGGGAAAAAACTCCTTGAACTCGCTGTAAAGCTGGGCGGCCAAGGTCTTATTGTGCGACATAATCAGCGTGGGCCGATTGAAATGCGCGATGACGTTGGCCATCGTAAACGTCTTGCCGGAGCCGGTCACGCCCTTGAGAACCTGCATTTTTTGGCCCGACTCGATGTTTTTGATAAGCTGGGCAATGGCCTGCGGCTGGTCGCCGGATGGTTTGAATGGGGCTTGGAGGTCGAACACTTTTTAGAGGAAATTTGAAAATTAACAAGGGAGCATATCATTCCGCACTCTGAGAAAAAATCGTCACCAGTTGATATGTAATATACCACGCTTCATGGAAGTCGCAAGAAACAGGCAGAGCTGGCCGTTTTGGGCTACGAAGCAGGGCGATAGAATGTTTCCAACACCTCTTGCCAATCGGCGGCGGTTTTTACCTGCGCAAACGCTTGCCGGACGGAAACCGGGGCAGGATGGAGCATGGCGTATTTCACACCGAAAGCACGCATCGTCGTGGCCGCTCGTTTTTCACCGTAGAGTTCCACCGACAAACGAAAATGCTCCGCAATCACTTCCGCCTGCTCCAAAAGACTGGGTGGACAGGGCTTTTCCTTGCCCTGAAACGCGGCCAAAACCTCTCGAAAAAGCCACGGATTGCCAATCACACCGCGAGCCAACGCCACCCCATCCACGCCGGTGTCATGCAATCGTTTCACGCAGATTTCCGCTGAAAAAAGATCGCCGCTCCCAACGAGCGTGATGTTTTTGTGACCGTGATTGAGTAAATACTGCTTGACTTCCGCGAGAAAAGCCCAATCGCTCTGGCCTTCATACCGCTGCTTAACGGTTCGGCCATGCAGCGTGAAACCACACACGCCCACCTGAATTGCCTCGTCAAGAATTTGAAAAAATTGCGGACGGCTTTCGGGACTGTCATCGAAGCCTTTGCGAAGCTTAACGGTCAGCGGAATTTCGCGCGGCAGTTCTGCTCGAAGACGCTTCAAAATTTTACCGGCCATCACGGGGTCACTCATCATGTAACCGCCTCGTCCGCGTCCCAGCACTTTGCGGACAGGACACGCAAAATTAACATCGATGAGATCAAAACCTTCTTCGACCAGCCGGTGAGCCGCCCGCACGAACTGTTCCGGCTCGTTGCCCATCAGCT
>QMCD01002715.1_pt1 | contig 10855 bp, 10 predicted proteins | sample 1821841 | NCBI WGS metagenome assembly QMCD01 (sample SAMN01991225, study PRJNA193472) | Termite gut metagenome, whole genome shotgun sequencing project. | isolation source: worker | host: Macrotermes natalensis | reverse complement strand
ATGGGAAACATAATAAAGACAGGAATAGGCGCGGTCGGCGGGGCAATAAGTTACTTCTTCGGAGGGTGGGATACCGCAATACACACCCTCATAATCTTCATGGCGATTGATTTTGTCAGCGGACTTATAGTCGCGGGAGTGTTCAAAAACTCAGGGAAAACAGACAGCGGAACCCTTTCCAGTTTGGCAAGCTGGAAAGGGCTGTTTAAAAAAGTTATGTCCCTGCTTTTTGTGGCGGTTGCCGTCCGGCTTGATATGCTGCTTGATACTACATTTGTCCGTGACGCGGTCATTATAGCGCTCATTTCCAATGAAAATGAAGCTCTCAGTATCCTTGAAAACGCCGGGCTTATGGGGCTTAATCTCCCTGCGCCGATTATAAAGGCGATTGAAATACTTAATAAGAAATCAGATGGAGATAATTTTTAAGAAGGCGACAAGATACTGCATTTCTGTTCATTATATATGAACAGAAATGTAACGGTTTCCTCAAAGCAGGGATTCATGAACAAGGCTTTCCCTATAAAATTATTTTGCCAGCTTATAAAGAATGAACTGGTTTAAACTGATTCCCTCTTGTTTTGCGGCTCTTGTTAAATCCCTGTGCAATGTTTTAGGTACTCTAATAGATATTTTCCCGCTGTAATCCTGTGTTGCTCTCAATGCATCCATTTCTTCAAGGGATACCCTGCTTTTATCGGTTTCTTTTTCAATAGTCTCCAGCATTTGTAAATCCCATTCATCAGGTTCTTCTTCAGGAATCGAAGCCAGCTTTTTCTCAAACTCATCAACAGTTAATTTTTTCATCTTCTAACGCTCCTTCTTATTTCTTGTATGCGCCGCCCCGCACATCAATTTTATTAATCGTAATTATTTTTGTCGCCTTGTCATATGTAAATATTACTCTGAAAGGCGGGATTTTCAGCCTGTATTCATCGCTCCGGCCTTGAAGTTTTTTTATGTCACCCTGTAAATTTTCTAAGCCGTCTAAAGCTTTTTTAATTTTAGCATAATCATTTTGAGTGCATTTACTCAAATATTTTTTTGGTTGTTTCATTAAATCTATATGCATTTTATTTTCACTTCCTTGTATGTATATATAATACCATATACGCAGTCAAATGTCAAGCGATTTTCAAAAATAAACTGAGAGGACAGATAAGAATGAAAATTAACGAGCAATTCCTGACCAAAAACGAATACAGCCGTCCGGGAATCAAAAATTAACAAGTGGACTAAGGTTGCAATCCATTATGTTGCAAATCCCGGCAGCTCGGCTCAGGCGAACCGAAATTATTTTGAAAACCTGAAGGACACGCACACTACAAAGGTATCAAGCCATTTTGTTGTCGGTCTTAACGGCGAGGTCATACAGTGCATTCCGCTGGACGAAATCAGCTACTGCACCAATCAGGCGAATTCATATGCAATAAGTATTGAAACCTGCCACCCGGACAGCTCTGGAAAATTCAATCCCGCAACGGAACAGTCCCTTGCGGAGCTTGTTGCATTTTTGCTTAAAAAATTCGGCTTGACTGTGAACGATATTATCCGGCATTATGATGTCACGGGGAAAATATGCCCTAAATGGTATGTTGAGGACAGTGCGGCATACTCGCGGTTCAAGTCGTCGGTGGCTTCCCTGATGGCAGGCAAGACACAATCCGCGCCGGAAGATGACACCGTTTCACCGGTTAAACTGTTTTATGTACAGGTCGGGGCTTTCTCAATCCGTGCCAATGCGGAGGCATTTCTCGGAATGGTAAAGCAGAAATACCGCGACGCTTTCGTTAAGAATTACGGCGGGATGTATTATGTACAGGTGGGGGCGTTTTCCTCACAGGTCAATGCTGTTACTTTTCTTGCCGATGTTAAAAAGGATTACAGGGATAGTTTTATTAAGGTGTTTTAAACATATTTCCCCTGGGAAACGCTGGTTTTCACGTTTCTCAGGGGAGGTTTTTTCTTAAGTTCACGAAAAATAATTTAATGCTTTTAAATAAATGCTTACCATTAATTATTTTACGGATAAAAGTCTTTTTGCTATTTCCTTTGCTTGTTTTTGTACGGGATTATCCTCGGAACTGATTATTTGTTCTTTAATTTTGTCCGCGTCATCGGACATATCAATTATGTATGACCTTGAGGGGGTTTCGCTTACCTCTATAACGGACAGAAGCCATCCGTTTTCCCACAATATGGAGCTGATTGTATTTTTAAAATGTTCGGTAATATTTTCAAGGGTGGGGTTTATTGTAGTAAAAGGTTCAATTTTATTAATATCTGCGTCCTGGAATACAGAAAAATAATTGTCAACCTTTTTTTCAATCATGTCGAATTGAACAAAATCATCCCTGATTTTAATAGTATCAAGAATAATCTCCCAGGTATGCGGATGATTATCACCCAATACTCCGCCTAAATATATGGCATGATTTGCATTAATATAGAATTTGAATTTATAAGCGCTGAATTTCATATTTGCCATCCTTTCCGGATATTTTTTCCGCACAATTCTTAATCTTTATAGACTAAATTTTACTATCCCTTTACTTAACAGAAATACAGTTAAGCCTGAAGTTCCTTGAGCGCGTCAATAACAGCTCTTTTTATATTTGCGGCTTTAATATGCCTGACCGATGTTATAACTTCCACTGACGGTATAGCCGCTGTAAGTTGCCTTAGAATATTGTTTTTTATAAATTCGGCATCATTATACATTGTCATTATCATAAAAATATCATTTGAAAACCTAGCAGCTATATCAGATTCGTCACAGCTGACCGAGATTATTCCGGCGGTTGTTTTCGCAATTAATTTTGCGGTTTCGGGACTTTGCGCATAACACATTTCATCATAGCCGCATAATCTGATCAATAGTAGTGAAATCCTGTTACTGCCTTTGCTTTCATATATCTGACCTATCACTGCGTCAAGGAAATCACGGTTAAAAACACCCGTTATATCGGTAGTTTTACTCAAAAGCATTGTCGCTTCGGGATTGATACTGTCGTAAAGCTGCTGTATTTTCCGATTTTTCTCGGTAATATCATTTTTATATTTTTCTCTTAAATAATCATGTTTGTTATAATATATTAATGAGATTACAGATGCTCCCATTGTCATAATAATAATTGTCCCCAATAAAATTCTGTTCCTAATACTGTATTGTTCGAAGTTAACCGAAGAAAAAACAAACGCTTTTGTGATTGATTTTCCTATACAATACACTGAATTTTCCACCGTAATAAAACGTACGCTTATTATTTCGTCACCGATGCTTTTATCCTTTGAAACAATAGCTGTAAAGGGTGTCTTACTGTCAATACGGGTAAAAAATTCATTAATTCCTGAGCCGCCCTTGCGGATAAAATAATCGGGAAGATTTTTGTAATTAATCCCAAGTAATCGTTCGGTTTCATTTACGTCTCTTTCAAGGAGGACGCGGGTATCCGAATATACGAACCAGTATTCATTGCCTTCAGCGTTTAAAGCCAGTTCGTTGCATAATGTGTTCAACTGACCCCTTGTGCTTATACCGCCGGCAGCAAGCTTAATGCTTTCCATCTGGCTGTCTGAAATAAGCTTTATTATATTGTCGGCAAAACGGTTCTGTAAAATAACCGACAAAAAACCTGCGGCAGCAATAATTATCAAAATACATATTCCGCATATTATACTGAATGTCCTTTTTTTACTTTTATTCATGCTGTTTCTTATCCATTTCTAAAGGGAGATTATTGCAGGATATTTCATGTACTGTTTAAGTTATTCACTGTAATTTACAAAATTATGTATTCTCGTAATAATTTTTTTCAAAGGGAAAAAATCCTTCTTGACAATATCCCCGAAGAGCTTTCGCTCATCTTTAAAGGCAAGGGTTTTCCATGAGCTTTTACGTTTAATGCTGTTGACAATTCCCGCAAACCTTATCCAGAATATATACATATTATAAAGTGGCATTAATAGCAGCAGATAGAATTTTTTTGCATAATACTTTCTGAGATTTTTCATATTCTTTAAATACGAAATAATATTCAGGTAAAAAAGGAATGCTGAAAATGTATATAATGCGTAAAGCACCAGTACGGAACCGGCTATCAGAGAAAAAGGATAATTCATCATCGCAAGGCATATTAGGGCAAAATACCATATCATACGAGGGAAGGCAAAGGTATGGTCAAAACTGAGGATGCGAATCAGGAAATTTGAGAAAAAACCAGCCGTCTTGAGTTCATTCTTCAAGAACATATTGGAAACTTCAAGTTCTCCTATCTGCCATCTCTGCCTTTGGGTGTAAAGCTTGTCAAGCCCTTCAATGGGGTCCACATAGAAAAGCGCATCCTCGCATAAATGAACGTTTTTCTTCATAATCTTACGGATTTGAAAGGTGACATGGGTGTCCTCACAGACTGTGTCTGTGTTATACATTCTTGTTTTAAGGATAACGGATTTTCTGAATGCGGAGAATGCTCCTGAGAGCGTATATATGCTGTCCAGCTCCGATTCGAAATTCCGTCCGGCAAGGAAAGCCTGGCAGTATTCAAGAAATTCGCAGCGCCTGAATATACGCATGAAAAAGTTATCGGTTTCTTCTATTAAATCAGGGTCGGTAAGAACGACTCCCGTCAGCGAATGTATATTGGGGTTGGCTTCAAATTTTTCAACGATATGGCGTATTGCTGTCGGTTCAAGCTTTCCGTCGCTGTCAATATGGATAATATATTTGCCCTCGCTGTTAAAAAGGGCAAGGTTTAAAGCTTTTGATTTTCCCTGCATAGCGTTCATCCACTGCATCTGAAGTCCGCTGAATTTCTGCTGGCATAAACAGAAGATTTCAAAGCTGTTATCCTTACTGCAGTTGTTTACAAGCATAATCCTCATGCTGTCTTTCGGATAATCCGAATTATTAACCGACTCCAGACAACCCTCAAGAGTTTCCGATGAGTTATAAATGGGTATTATAATAGTGATTTCCGGGAATTTAACAGGAGCAGCGGCTTTTTTCATTGTAATGCGTTTTTTTAGCAGTATGAAGAAGTTGCCGACTGCGGGAATTATTTCAATAGCAAGAGGGATTATTACCCAAGCCATCCAGAAAATCATATGTTCAATAATACTATTAAGAAATGCACCCATTATAATTTTAATCCTTTCCTGACATCTGCCCTGACATCAAGTATCATAATTTATTTTCCGGCTATGCAGAACCCTGGTTTTCCTGTTAATTTCCAGCGAAACAACCGGTATGCTGACAATTTATGATTATGCGGTAAATTAAATACTCAATTGCATCCTGAAGCGTTTATTTAATGTCTGCCGGACAATTGAAAAACGCCGTCGCCGTGCGACGGAAAAGCATTTTTCAATTGTTCTTGTGCAAGGATTTTAAGTAAAAATACTTAAAATCCTTGCACCTATAAAACAGTTTTCCCGGAAAACTGTTTTATAGGCAGACATTATCAAGGAGTATTGCGAAAAAGCAGCGCTTTTTCGCACCCAGAAACAGACTTGTCTGTTTCTGGGAACAATTACACAAAATGTGTAATTGTTCAGTACGCATTATTTATCTTCAAAACTGAATTTGCCAACCCTTTGCCGGATTATCTGGGATTTAGTGAAGACATTGAAATAAAGCATAACGGATAATCCGTAAAATACAATACGCCCGAATATTGCATGAGCAAAATAGTATATGCTGTCGCCGAAAATATATACCAATACGCATATGATAAGCAGTCTTAAAATGTTTGAAAGAAAAATCCATACTATTCCGGCCATACCCACAAGAACCTTTTCCAGAATATTGTAAACCGGGAAAAAGCAAATCAGCGCCAGATAAGCGAATATCTCAATGACCCCTGAACACTCATAATCTATATACATAGAAATTGCGCTTTCACCCGTTTCGATAAAAATCAATGAATACTGATGATATGCGGTGAAAAGCCGGGTAACCTCACCCAAAACCCCTGCGGAAGCGGCGACAAGCCTGGACAGAGGCACTGTTACTAGCGGCTGGAATACAGCCATCATCAAAATAAATATGCCTACGCTTCCGACGAGGAATTTAAAGAAGGTCAGCTTCGCACGGTGAAATACTGTGAGAAGGTATATCCAGATTATCATACATATAATGATTACGATATACATTTACTTCTTTTTACCTTTCTTTTTTATAGCGGCAACCGATGCGCCTGCGAATAAAAGCCCCGTAACCGATGCGATTACCGGCATTGTAGGGGTGCCTGTTATGACAAGCGGGTCACCTCCCAGGTTAGGCGTATAAAAAGTAATTTCATTTATCATATCAGGGTTATCCGAGAAAAAACTAAGCGGGATTCTTATTTCAGCTTCATCTGAAAGTCCCGATTCTGCTTGTTTTAACACAAAACCCCCTGAACTTTCAATTATGCCATAACCGTTTTCATTCCTTACAACAAGAGGAGTTATGCCTTCCGTATAATTATATCCGTCTGGAGGTGTGACAACCACATTCATTGTGACACCGTCTACAGTAAATATATAATTATTTCCGTTAAAAGCCTGATAAGTGTCATCCGACATTTTTATATGCAGATACACATATTGGTCATCTCTTATTAATGAAGCACGGTGAGGCGTATTATATTCCTCCTGCCTGTCCCAGTCTATTTGGGTATGCGGTTTATCCTCCCAGTCGTCAAAATTCCCGTCCGGAACGATCGGTACACCGTTTCCGGCTTCTTCTTCATCGTCTGTCAGGTCAAGGATTTCATCCTCTTCGGTTTCTTCAGTTTCTTCAGTTTCCCCAGTTTCGGTAGTTTCTCCAGTTTCTGCTGTTGTTTCCTCGTTTTCCTCGGGAACAGAAGTCTCCGCTGTTGATTCCGTTTCCTGCGCCGGTTCAGTGATACTGCCTGTATCCGTAATAACCGGAGCGGTCGTTCCGGGGACTTCGGTAACTTCACCTGAAGAACTGTCAGGTTCGGAAACGGTTGTCACAGCAGCTTCCGTTTCGCCTGCTGTATCTTCGGCTGCGACAGGTATACCCGTTAATAAAAGTGATATGCAAATTGTTAATACCGCTGTGGTTTTCCTGTTGATTTTCATATGAATACTCCTTTCATCTGATTGCTTATTCGTTCATGAACCCCTTTTTATATAATCATTTATAGGAAACGTTTCTGCTTTTCCTTGAAACACGTGTTTTCTTCGGTTTAAGCATGAAAAAAACTATAAAAACTTCGGTAATTATTCCTGCCGCAGTAATAATTATTCCTCTTGTGAAGTACGGGTAGGTTATATCAATAACGGTAGCGCCTTTATCCACAACCAAAAGATTGCGTACATTCCTGATTTCAGAATCGCTGGTAAAATTATCCTGATAAGCAAGAGTTGTGTTTACATTATCCTCTGGTGAAACTATAGTTATTTTGTTACCATTATATGTTATATCCAAAGGAACAGTGCTGCGTTCAGGAAGAGAATACTCGTCAAGGTATATAATGTCGTTAAGAAGCCCATAAACCATGCTGTCGCCGGACGAAAGCGAATGATACAACAGGTTGAATCCTATGTAGGTTATATTGTCATACTCACTGTCCCTGCCAAGGAAATCAAGTTTCTGATTTTCAAACCAGGAATACCCTATCGTGGTTCCCAGCTGATTGAGATAAACGGTATTCCACAATTCATGCTCGGATACAAACGGCTCGCTTGTAACGACTTCCTCATTCATAATAAGTTCCGGATACTTCTCTGTAAAAGCTATAGGCTGCGCCGATATGTCAAGGAATGTCATACGCGTTGTCAGCGGGTCCGAGGGGATGTTGCTCATATCGATGAAAATCTCAACGCCGCTTTCCGCAAGCCTGCGCACAAGCTCTTCCGCATATGATTTATTACGGTAAAAGAATCCGGAAAGATATAATTTTTTATATGACGATAAATCCTCGAATTTATATTCGTCTATGTATTCATAATCCCCCGTCCCGAAGTAAGGGAAAAGCTGAGGGACAATTGCGGATGTCGTTCCTATTGCAAGTCCGCTGTAGGTCGTCCTGACTCCGAACATCCCTTCTGCGTCAAGCGAAAAAAGTATTGCACTGTCACTTTCGCTTACGGGTCTGTAATCCAGCTTTCCGGCTGAATCATACAGCTTCCCGTAATAATCCGGTTTAATGAGGTTTTTATATATTATTACCGTATCTGCGCCTAATTCTTTGTTTCTGTCAAAGAGAAAATCGAAATTCTGATTCTCAATAGCCTCGTTTATTTCCACGATATTTTCAGCGGTGGCGGCGCCCTGCCATGCCCAGCCGAAAACATACGGGGTTTTATTTTCAAGCGTACCGAACGCATAAGAGGGCATAGGTCCCATTAAACTTAAATCCATGAGAGAAACCCGTTGTTTGGTTATTTCCTTTGCCTGGGTATACAGGTTATTTTCCATTTCCTGAGGTATTGCATTCAATCTCCCGGGGAATCCCATATGCTTGTCAAATTCTTTAAGGTTTGCCGACGGTATGCAGTCAATAGTTATTAGCAGGCAGAGAAAAACCATAAACGGTTTTTTAAGTTTTTTCCACTCAAATAACCCTATTATGAATATCGCATATCCTATAGGAGCGAACCGGCGAACCCAGAACAATTCGCTGAACGGTATTTTCTGTATGAGCGGTGTAAGCGCGGTTGTAGTACCGGCTATGACAATAAGGAGAGAAACAAAACCCGGTGAACTTTTTTTATTGGAAAATAACAATCCGATTATAGCCGTTATGGCAATACTTAAACCAAAATACAGCTCCGTAATTCCATTTTCAAGTCTTAACAACGGGTTTAATGAAATTGAAAGCTTTGTGGCAAGTGATGCCATTAAATCCGAAGTGCCTCCGGAATCCATTGCGGTAATCCCGCCGACAAGCCCCGGATAAACCCAGATTCCGCATACGGCAAATGAAAACAGCATAGCAAGTATTGTAAATGACGACTGTCTGTACTCTTTGTTTTTTACCGAATAAATTAACAGGAACACAAAGGTACCGACGCCGACCATTGCTGAAATCATAAGGTGTCCGAATACGGCAAAGACCATTATGACAATAAGCGGTATAATCATTTTATCTCGTTTATAATAGACAACCTGCCATATAAAGTAGAAAATAAGAGGCAGCAGCATTGTTATGAACATTCGCGGAAGGTTTCCCTCACCGAAAAAAACACGCATATTATCAGGTAATAAAAACCAAAGAAACGCCATTAAGGCACCAAGGACAGGACGGTTAAGCTTCTTTCCGAAAAGAAGCCATCCGAATCCCCCAATTGAAAAGCTTGCCCAGACAAAACCCAGATAAGCTTTCATAACGTCTCCGCCGCTTAAAAATTGCAGAACTGACATAAAATAATATGGCATGGGAGGCCAGTAACGATAAGGCTGGAGACCGTTATACCAGTACTGGGTATAAAGCGGATAAAGGTTTCCTTCCTTTATTTCTTGATACATAAGGTCAGATTTGAAAAGGTGTCCGTGAATATCAAACCCCAGCGGATAATACCCTGAATTCTTAACAAGAAGCATGGCAATAAATCCGCCTAGTATAACAAATATGACCATTACTGGGAAAACATACGGGTTTACAACGTAATTTTTTAATATACTACTTTCCAGTTTAACAGCTGAGCTGTTGATGCCTTTCCGTTCCATATCAGGTTTTTTATGTAAAAAATCAGGTTTGTTAGGTATATAACCGGTTTCCTCCGGCACAGCTTTTTCATTAACATCATTTACTGCGGCTGGCATTATCATTTCCTGCCTTGCTTTTTCAAGCATTGCCTTTTTTCTTTCTGTCAGTTCAAAATCGCAGACGCTGTATATACGGTTTGGGGTTTCGCTGATATTAAGCTGAAATAAACAGAAGCCATATGCCGCGATTTTAGTATATATATCGTCAAAAAATATATTCCCGATATTTTCAACAGTCGGATTTATCGAATCAAAAGGAGGTATATCATTAAAGCATTTACCCGAATACCGGTTAATCTGTTCATTAATAAGTGTTTCCACTTCATAAAATGCCTGAAAATCATGTTCAGGTTTTATGAATAAAGCTATTTCAAAAGTATGACTGTGAGAATGTTCCGCATTATCATTGGTTTTATGGGAGGCATTAATTCGGAATGAAAATTTATATCCTTTAAATCTCATGATATGCAAACACCCTTCGCCTAAAATTATACAGTTATTAATGTAATAATAGAACCTTTAATCATCACAATATTTTATATATAATTATTATAACATATCTCCAATGATTTTTCAAACTTATTTTAATATAAATATACACAAATTTTTGTACCAAATCATATATATAATCATGCTATAAAGCACATAATGAAGAATTTTCGCAGGATACAACATCTCTTTTAAGTAATCTGAAAATATATTTAAATTCAATATCTGTATTAGAAACATTACCCACATCATTACCCACATATCATGAAAACATCCACGTTAATCATAACTGTTTACAGTAATAAATAAGTGTAAAGTAAAAAACAAAAACACCGCCAGTCCTTATAAACATAGGATTCAGCGGTGTTTTTTCTATGGTCGAGGTGACGGGATTCGAACCCACGGCCTCTTCGTCCCGAACGAAGCGCTCTACCAAGCTGAGCCACACCTCGGCACCGGCGTATATTTGATATGCCGCTTAATATTATATCATATTAATACTAAAAAGTAAATACGTAAACGATAAGTTTATTAAATATTTTTATCGGCGTAAATTCCCAAAGTAAGTTCCACAGTGGACGAGGGGATGGAAATTAACGCGGGAAGGCGGATGTGGTAGAATTAAGTCAGGGAAAAATTCTTGAC
>QMCD01002255.1_pt1 | contig 10857 bp, 12 predicted proteins | sample 1821841 | NCBI WGS metagenome assembly QMCD01 (sample SAMN01991225, study PRJNA193472) | Termite gut metagenome, whole genome shotgun sequencing project. | isolation source: worker | host: Macrotermes natalensis | reverse complement strand
TACAACGGAGGGAGAAGCCGTACCCGACGTTGATGGTAATCGTCGTATTCGTGGAGCCGGCATTGAAATGGAACCTCCGCGCATACGCAGTAGACGAAGCCGAGAGCATCCAATAGCGTCCGTCGGTAGCATGACTGAGCAGCTGACCATCGGAGTAGTTACGGTGCCCCGCCGCGGGGAGGGATTACAACTCCCAGGCGAGAGCGGAGGCCCCGAGGATGGCGGCATCGGAGGCGGGGAGTTCGGAAAATTCCACCTTGATTTTACCACGCCACAAACTCAGGACGTAGCGATCGAGTGCCTCCATGAGTGGTTTTTTCAACAGGTCACCGGCTTTGGTCAGGCCGCCGAACAGTATGATCGCCTCGGGAGACGAGAATGCCACAAAATTGGCCAATGCCTTGCCGAGCATGTCTCCCGTGAAGTTGAAAATATCTATCGCCACAGCATCTCCTTGGAGGGCGGCCTTACACACATCCTCCGAAGTAATGGCGTCGGCGTCCACGCTGCGTAGCAGCGAAGGTTGCTCGCTCTCGGCGAGCAACTGGCGCGCGGTGCGCGCAACGCCGACGGCCGACGTGTAGGTTTCGAGACACCCGCACCGCCCGCATCCGCATTGGCGTCCCCCTTCATGCACCATCACGACATGCCCCAACTCACCGGCAAACCCGTCGTGACCATACACCACGTTACCTCCCACCACGATACCACTCCCGACACCCGTGCCGAGCGTAATCATGATGAAATCCTTCATGCCGCGTGCCGCCCCGTAGGCCATCTCACCCATCGCCGCGGCGTTCGCATCGTTCGTCAGTGCCACGGGAAGCCCCGTTTCACGTGTCACCAGTTCGGCCAACGGAATGGAGCCCTTCCACTCGCCACCCCATTTGAGATTCGAGGCGTTTTCGACCGTACCGAGGTAGTAGTTGCCCATCGGCACGCCGATCCCGATGCCGCGGACAAAACTCATTCCACCGACGTGTTCCGCCAAATCGCGTATCGCCGCAGCCAGGTCACGCACATAGAGTTGTACGTCTTCATGCGTATCGGTACGTATCGTGCTCTGCGACAGGATATTGCCACGTGCATCGACCACCCCGAGTTTCGATGTCTGTCCGCCTATATCGACCCCGATTACATATTTTCTATTCATGTGCGACCTTCTTTACCCTCGACCCCGAGAGTGCGTAAAACAACATGTAGCCCATCCCCGCCACAACGACCCAGTAGCTCGTCAGGTAACCCAATCCGAGGTCGACAATACCATTCTGCAACAGCGGAAGGATACCGCCGCCACAGACAAGCACCATGAAGTATCCCGATGCCTTTTCGGTGTATCGGCCCAGCCCCTCGACGGCGAGATTGAAAATCGCCCCCCACATCACCGACGTGCACAATCCGCACAGCACCAACAGCATCGCGTTGAGAGGCACCTGTGCTGTTCCGAAGAAGGGAGCCGTGTTCAGGAAGACGGGCATCGACGTCATGCCGCCTCCGGGTATCAGGATGGCGCACGCCACCAATCCCATCGCCACTGCCGAGGCCCATCCCAACATGGCACGTGCCGACACCTTGGCGCCGATCGCCACGCCGATGAAACGCCCGACGAGCATCAAAAACCAGTATGTACCCGCCACGGAACCGGCAATCGCCTCGGCATTCGATCCGAACAGCCCGACCAACCCGGCATCGTTCTGCAACCACTTGTTGAGCACGTTGGGGATCCCCACCTCGACACCCACATAGACAAAAATGGCGATTGCACCCAACACGAAATGGGGATACTGCAAGGGACTACCCCCGCTTTTTATGGCTTTCTGGGCAGGGGTTTCAGGGATTCTCGTCAGCGCGATCACCACGAACGCGAATGCGAAAATAGCCAATGCCGCGATCATCAACGGAAATACATCCGCGATGCGTGCCTCGGTGATGCGTGGCAGCAGAATACCCGTCAGGATCACCACCGACGTCGCCGCCACCGAGTTGAACACCCCGCCCAACTGGATGAGTTGATTGCCGCGGTTACCACCTCCGTTCGTCCCGTCGCCACCCAACTTGTTGAGCATCGGGTTGACGACCGTGTTGAGCATGCAGACCGAAAATCCGCCCGTGAAAGCTCCCACTAAATAGACAACCAGAGCGGTGTCGGAGTGAATGAATCCCGAGAGGGTCTGTATCCCGACGCCCGTGAATCCGACGGCGATCGCCGCCAGTGCGGTACGTTTGTATCCCCATCGTTCGAGCATCATCCCGGCCGGGATCCCCATCACGGCATAGGCGATGAACGTGGCGAAGACACCCAACGTCCCTATCCAGTTCGACACGGTGAATTGATGCCTCAGGATGTCGCCCATGGGAGATGCGAGGTTGGTCACGAAGGCGATCATCGCCATTAGGAAAAGCATCGCGACGACTGCCGGTGTATTTTTTCTCATCGTTTCAAGATTTTAGTTCCATGTAATTCCGTGCATCCCGTGCGTGCCGCGATCTGCTCCACGTTCTCGAACGTCACTCCCGCACCGGCCATGATCACGATACGTCCCGCGGCCTGACGAACAAGGGCGGCGATCACCCCGGCACCCTCTTCAGCGGTCTGCGCGCCGCCGGAGGTGAGGATACGTTCGCACCCCATCGCGATGATCGTTTCGAGCGCCGTCGGCATATCCGCCACGACATCGAATGCCCTGTGAAAAGTCACACCCATCCCGAACTCGCGCGCTATGGCAATGAGCTCCGTGCAACGCGGCACATCGACGGTACAGTCCGGATTCAGGATCCCGATCACCACCCCGTCGCACCCCAACTGGCCGCACACCCGCACATCGCGACGCATCGCATCGAATTCGGCATCGGTGTAACAAAAATCACCGCCACGCGGACGGATGATCGGATAGAGTTTTGCATCGACACGCTCCCGCACCACCGCAATGGCACCGTACGACGGTGTCGTACCGCCCTCGGCAAGGTTGTCGCACAGTTCGATGCGGTAGGTTCCCCGCGGTGCCGCCAATGCCGCCCCTACGCTCCCCACACACAATTCTTTGATAAGCATCCCACGAAAGTAATAAAAATTCTATATTTGCGGCATGAAAAAGCTGATTTTTGTCGTGGCGGCATTCCTGCTGTGCGCTTGCAATCCCGAGAGAGAGGGAATGGATTTCCTCGTGAAATATATGCCCGAGGCCGATCGCGTGCGGTTGGAAAGTGGAGACTCCGAGTTCAAAGCGATGTTGGAGAGCAACGTCCGGTACGCATACCGTGCCCGCGAGGAGTTCGCCTGGACACGCGACCTGCCTAAAGAGATCTTCCTGAACGAGGTGCTTCCCTATGCGTCGTTGGACGAGACGCGTGAGGATTGGCGTCCCACGCTGTACGCGATCTTCGCCCCCCGCGTGAAGGGTGCCCCGACGATGCGTGCGGCGATAGACTCGGTGAATCGTCACATTGCCGAAGACGTGGCGGTGGATTATAATACGGCACGCGAAAAGGCGAACCAGAGCCCTTCGGAGTCGATGCGTACGCACATGGCCTCATGCACGGGTCTCTCCATTCTGTTGGTCGACGCGTTGCGGTCGGTCGGAATCCCGGCACGCTTCGCCGGCACCCCCGCGTGGCATGACAACCGTGGCAATCACAGCTGGGTGGAGGTGTGGCTCCCCGCCCAAGCAAACACCTCCGGCGAAAATGGCGGTCAGTGGTACTTCACGGAGTACTATCCCGATGCGGAGGGATTGGATCGTGCATGGTTCCTGGCCGACGCGGCACAGGCCGATCCGAACGACCCTGAGCACGCGATCTATGCCATCTCCTACAAACCGGCGGGGGATCGATTTCCGTTCCATTGGGACGATGGCAGTGTCGCAGCTTTTGGTGCCGAGAACGTGACGCAACGCTACATCGACGTGTGGCGTGCGCTGACGTCCGCACGTGTCGAAGCAGGGACTCATGTACCGGTACGACTGATCATGTACAGGGACAAGTCGTCCGAAGGCACCTCCGAGGGACGTGTCGCGGTGAACGTGGATGTATTCCGAGGATCCGAACAGATGGGCGGCGGACGCACCTCGGACGCACTGAAAGATATGAATGACGTACTGACGTTCCAGCTGGAGAAGAACCGAGCCTACACCTTCCGCTATTGGGACGACGCCGGCACCCCTCACGAACTGACCCTCAACCTCGGCGACACACCCGAAACAGTGGTTGCCTATCTGAACTGACGATGACTAATAGTAGGTTATCAGGCACTCCGAGATAATTGTTTCGCCCCCTTCGTTGTTGCCATAATCCGTCGTGATGATGGAGGTCGGATAGCCCTCTGCATTGAACGTATACGAATAAGAATACCTTATCGTACCATCCTCACTTATTTCTTTTAGAGGAAGGTTCTTCGACGACATACCTCGAAACTTTATATATGGATCACCTGTTTCGTGGCTGGATAAATACGACGCCTCGAAAGGCATGAAGAGATTCACTTTATTTTCGACATCCGAGTATTCGATCTCGACAGACTCCCATTGATCCGTTACTTTCGTGATGTTACCGTTCTCCCACGTATAGAAATTCTCGTAATGATCATCGCCAAGCGGGTATACGTGTACCCTCTTGGTGATATTCCCATCGGCATAGATATACTTACCTTCATATGGAATATTCCACGAATAGATGTAATTTGTTACATACCCATCAGCATCCAGCGTATACGTTACCTCACAGTATTCAGAACTTTCGACAATGCTGTGATCAGTATAGACATACGTTCTCATATCGATCGAGTTTTGCGGTCTATACAGTGATGTGACTTTTTTCAACCGTCGCATGTCATCATACTCGAATTCTGTAAAGTAACAACCTTCACTGATCGTTTTGACCAACATCGTCTCCGACGACGCTGTTTCGCTGCCGCATGCGTCGATGGCAACGAAAAGAAATGGTAATGTGAGCAAGAATAGTTTTTTCATAACATCATATTTTTCGGTATCAATCGAAAAATCTCCATCCAAACACAATTGGATGGAGATTTCGGTGAGGTCTGAAGCGGATTCGAACCGCTGTAGCAGCTTTTGCAGAGCTGAGCCTAGCCACTCGGCCATCAGACCCTATTAAGGTGACGCAAAGATAGCAAAAATTTGTGCGGATGCAAAATCTTGACAATCTTGCGTCAAATTACTACCTTTACGCTCCGAACTCAAACTACACCCACGCCTATTCATGTCCGCCACGGTCGAAGATATTGCCCTTACGTTGGTCCCGCGACTGGGACTGAAGGGTGTGAAGCACCTGTTGGATCGTTTCGGCGATGCGGGTTCGGTGTGGAGTGCCACGGCGGAAGAACTTGTCGAGCGGGCGGATCTGCATGTCGATGTGGCACGGGGCATCACGTCACGGACGACCTTCGCGCAGGCGGAGCGCGAGTTGGCATATTGCGCCAAACACGGCATCACACCGATCGCGTCGACCGAAGCGGCCTACCCCGCGCTGTTGCGCGAGATTCCGGATTATCCGCACGTGTTGTATGTCCTGGGTCATGTGGAGGCGTTGCAACGGACGCTTCTGACGATGATCGGCACGCGTAAACTTACGCAACACGGACTGGCGATGTGTAACACGTTGATCGAGCAGCTATCGGTACGGATGCCTGGATTGACGATCGTGAGCGGTCTGGCGTTGGGTATCGACACGGCGTGTCACCGTGCGGCACTGGCCTTCGGCATGACGACGGTGGGTGTGATCGCGTCGGCACTCCCGGAGATCACTCCGGCACAGCATACGGCTGTGGCACGGGACATGATCGACAAGGGCGGTGCGGTGATCACGGAACTACACTCGCAGACGAAACAGAACGGCAATTACTTCCTGCCGCGCAACCGGATCCTGGCTGGATTGAGCGGCGGCACGGTGGTGGTGGAGTCCCCGATGGATGGCGGTTCGATGCACACGGTGGAGATGGCGGACGGGTACCACCGCACGCTGATGGCGGTACCGGGACGCCCTTCGGATTTCATGTCGAGTGGAGCTAACCGGTTGATTCGCGACCGTAGGGCACAGTTAGTGATGAGCGGCGAGGATATCGTGCGCGAGATGATGTGGGACGTGGATATACCGACGGAGGTGGTGGAACGCCCTCGCCCCGAAGCGGTGACGTTGAGTGACGACGAGGCACAGCTGATCGGTTGTTTCAAGGATGCGGAGAGCATCGACATAGAGGAGTTGGGCGCCAAATCGGGATTCAACTTCGGCAAACTGTCGGTACTGTTGTTGCAACTGGAGATGTCGGGCGTGATCAAGAAGTTGCAGGGGAACCGTTACGCACGCAAATAAGCACCTGAATAAGCGCAAAAACAGACGAATCATGAGCACACCTACATTGATAGACACCCACGCCCATCTGTATGTGGAGGGGTATGACCTGGACCGTGACGCTGCCGTCGCGCGGGCTGCCGATGCGGGTGTCACCCGCATTCTATTGCCTGCAATAGACAGCGAGTATCACGAAGTGATGCTCGCTGCGGCAGCCCGCCGGCCCGAAGTTTGCACCCCCATGATGGGAGTGCATCCGACGTCGATGAACGACAATCCACAGTGGCGCAGGGAGTTGGAGATCGCGGAAGCGTACCTGAAAAATCCCCCTCCGGGAGGCTTTTGCGCGATCGGCGAAACGGGATTGGATTTCTACCACAGTCGCGACTTCAAGGAGCAGCAGATGGAGGCATTCCGCATCCAGTTGGGCTGGGGATTGCGATACGACCTGCCGATGGTACTCCACTCGCGCAACGCCACGGACGAGACGCTGCACACGATCGCCGAGTTTCCAGGCACGCGTGGTGTGTTTCATGCCTGGTCGGGGTCGGTGGAGACATATCGGGCGATCAAAAAGTTGGGCGACTTCATGTTCGGCATCAGCGGCGTGGTGACGTTCAAGAACGCATCGCTGGCCGCGGTGGTGCAGCAGATGGAGTTAACGGATATTGTTTTAGAGACGGATTGCCCATGGCTGACTCCGACGCCCTTCCGAGGCCAACGCAACGAACCGAGTTATATTCCTTATATTTGTCAAAAAGTGGCGGAGTTGAAAAATTTGCCGATCGAGGAGGTGGCACGACAAACGACACGAAACGCGGAGCGGATGTATGGACTATAAGAAAAACTTATAGTATTTTTAAAAACGATAGTTTAAAACTAATGAATGTTAATAAGTCAAGGGTCTTAATTATCTACACAGGCGGTACGATCGGCATGAAACCCGACCCCGAAACGGGCGCTTTGGCGCCGTTCGATTTCAGCGGCATTTACGAAGAATTCCCATCCCTAAGCCATTTGGAGGCCGATTTGGAGGTACACACGATGGATCCGGTGATCGACTCGTCGAACGTGACGCCCGAAAACTGGGTGACGTTGGCCGAAATCCTGGCTGAAAACTACGATCGCTACGATGGATTTGTGGTGCTACATGGCACTGACACAATGAGTTACACTGCTTCGGCGCTGAGTTTTATGCTCGAAAATCTGGCCAAACCGGTGGTCTTCACAGGCAGCCAAATCCCGATCGGAGTACTTCGCACGGACGGACGCGAAAACTTGGTCACCGCTATTGAAATCGCCGCTGCACGCACCTCAGGACGCCCTTCGGTACCTGAAGTATCCCTATATTTCCAGAATCGACTGTTTCGAGCCAACCGCACCGTTAAACAGAGTTCCGAGGAGCTAAGTGCCTTTACTTCAATGAATTACCCTCCGCTTGCCGAAGTCGGGGTCAACATCACCTATCACAAGGAACATATCCTGCCCCTCCCCGTGGAAACTGCTCCGTTACGGGTAGCTAAAACACTCATTGACAGCATTTTAATTATCAAACTCTTCCCCGGATTGAACGAACGTATGTTGCGTGCGATGCTTTCGGCCCCGGGTCTGAAAGGCGTGGTGTTGGAGACCTACGGAGCGGGGAATGCACCGACAAGCGAGTGGTTCATCCATGCGTTGGAGGAGGCGATCGAACGGGGCGTGATCATCCTCAACGTCACACAATGCCAAAGCGGCACGGTGTCAATGGATCTTTACGAAACGGGACTCCGGTTAGAGCGTGCGGGTGTGGTGAGCGGACGCGACATGACGTGCGAAGCGGCCGTGGCGAAGCTGATGTATGTCCTCGGGATCGGACAACCGTCGCTGCTGGAAACTCCGCTGCGAGGTGAATTTTCCGTTTAATTTGCGGCGAAAAGTTGTGCCGAAAAAAATATTTGCCTATCTTTGACGGAACCGGGAATACAAAAAACATAAAAAAACACTTAAATTTAATAAAAACCACTATGAAAAAGTTTTTCTTGCTGCTGGCGGCCGCTTTTGTGATGACAGGTGCCGTGAGCGCATTTGCTCAAACGGAAGAAGCACCGGCTGCCACTGAGGAAGTTGCGGTTGTGGACGTTGTCGAGACGGCTGCTCCGGCAGACGTACAGTTGGCCGACGCTACTCCGATGCACCACGTGTTGGTTCAGAAATTTTTGGAGGGTGACTGGATCTGGATGCTCCTGCCGTTGCTCTGTTTGGTGTTCGGTTTGGCAATCGCCATCGAGCGTATTTTGTACCTGACGTTCGCAACTGTCAACACCAAGAAATTCATCGACAACATCGAGGGTGCGTTAAAAAAAGGCGGTATCGAGGCTGCCAAAGACGTGGCACGCGACACCCGCGGCCCCATCGCTTCGATCTACTACCAGGGTCTGGACCGTTACAACCAAGGATTGGATAACGTCGAGAAGGCTGTCGTGTCGTACGGTTCGGTGCAGACGGGACGCATGGAGTCCGGCCTGAGCTGGTTGGGTCTGTTCATCGCCCTCGCGCCGATGCTCGGATTTATGGGTACCGTTGTGGGTATGATCGGTGCGTTCGATGCCATTCAGGCGGCGGGCGATATCTCTCCCACGTTGGTGGCAGGTGGTATTAAAGTGGCGCTGTTGACGACCCTGTTGGGTCTGATCGCCGCCGTGATTCTGCAGCTGTTCTACAACTACATCGTATCGAAGATCGACTCGCTCGTTAACGACATGGAGGATTCGTCGATCACGTTGATGGACATGTTAACCGCACACAAGAAATAAGAGCAGTCATGAAAAAAATAATGAACCTATTGTTGGGAGTCCTGTTGCTCGTGACGGTGGCGTTGGCGGCCTACATGATGATCGCCGGCGGCAGCTGGGCATCGGCCAACGCCAACATCGTCTGGACGTACGTCCTGCTCGGTGGTGCGATCGTTGCCGCGTTGGGGTGTGCCGTTTGGGGCATGATCCAGCATCCGCAAGGCATCAAAGGCACGCTGTTCACGGTCGTGGGGCTCATCGTCCTGCTCGTGGTCACGTACCTGATCGCCAACGGACACCACTTCGAGGTACCCAATCTGGCTGACGGAGGCGTCTTCCCGCGCAACCTGACGGTCGTGTCGGATACCAGCGTGCTGATCGCCTACGTGGCGTTGGCGGGAGCGTTCCTCGCAGCTATCTTCTCGGAGGTGTACAAAGCCATCAAATAGCATATTACAATGGCAACAGATAAAAGAAAAATACAGGAAATCAATGCCGGCTCGATGGCCGACATTGCCTTTCTGTTGCTCATTTTCTTCCTGGTGGCAACCACGATGAATGTGGACACGGGTCTCGCCCGCAACCTGCCTCCGATGCCTCCCGAAGACCAAAAAACCGAAGACATGAAGGTGAAGGTGCGGAACCTCCTTCCTGTATTGGTGAACGGTCGGGGCGACATCCTGGTGGGACGCACGGGTGAACAGCAGATCGTGCCCATCGAGCAACTGAGAGAGCGTGCCGCGGAGTTTATTCTCAACGCCGCGGACGATGAAAATCAACCCGAGAAGGAGGAGCAGACGTTCGATCTGCCCGACGGATCCAAATGGACCTTCGGCGTGAGCAAGGGTGTACTGTCGCTGCAAACCACCAAGGAGACGCAGTACCAGGCATACATCCATGTGCAGAACGAACTCACGCGCGCCATCAACGGAATTCGTGACGAGGTGGCGATGGCTAAATTCGGAAAACCGTTCATGGAACTCTCCGAGGAACTGCGAGGCATAGTCGCCAAAGCGGTGCCGATGAGTATCTCGGAGGCTGAACCTAAAGACATGGGAGGACGCAAGGTATGGCAGTAATCAAAAAAAAGGGAGGCAAAGGGCTTCCCGCCATCTCTACGGCATCGTTGCCGGACGTGATCTTCATGATCCTATTCTTCTTCATGGTGTCGACGACGATGCGTGAACAGGAGTTGCACCTCCGTTACACGTTGCCTTCGGCGACAGAAGTGCAGAAGTTGGAGAAAAAGTCTCTGGTGAGTTACATCCATATCGGCGAACCGATCGGTATCTGGCGTGAAATGTACGGTCCCGCACCGCGTATCCAGCTCAACGACGCGTTCAAAACGGCACAGGACATCGGTCAATTCGTGGCCGCCGAGCGTGATAAGTTGAACGAGAACGAGCGTGCCTTGATGACTGTGGCACTCAAAGCGGACCAGAATACCACCATGGGACGCATCACGGAGATCAAACAGGAGCTCCGTCGCGCGAACGCCCTAAAAATCTCCTACTCCGCCGCCAAAGAGTACTAAGAGGCCAAGATAAGAGAGGGCACATGAAATGTGTTCATCACAAAAGAACCGCCCTTACGGACGGTTCTTTTGTTTGGCATCCTCTCCTCCCCGCGGCGGGGGCGCGTTGGGCAGACGATGGAAAACAAGACCGTCCGAATTTTCTCGGAACCTTTTGGCATGATCAGGCCTACTCTTCGGTAGATGCATTGCATTTTCATTTCTATGGAGATGGTACAACCACAACTTCCCCTCGAGGTGGTGTCT
>QMCD01007522.1_pt1 | contig 10860 bp, 8 predicted proteins | sample 1821841 | NCBI WGS metagenome assembly QMCD01 (sample SAMN01991225, study PRJNA193472) | Termite gut metagenome, whole genome shotgun sequencing project. | isolation source: worker | host: Macrotermes natalensis | reverse complement strand
ATGGTTTGGAACGACGAGAACCTGAGCGCCTCGCCGAATGAGGAGAAGGTGCCGTTCAGAGTGATGCTTGCGGCGATAATAAGGATCATCACCACAAGGCTCGCCACCCAATAGCGCACCACCTCCGAACGGAACATATTGTTGCGCCGCCACGTCAGGGTCGCGAATATCACCCCGAAGTGTAACCCCGACAACACCATGAAAACCATTGCTATGGCCTCGATAGCGGGGCTGTTCCAGTGGGCGATATTCATGTTGCGGGTCGTGAATCCGCCCGTCGCGATCGTCGACATGGCGTGGTTTACAGCGTCGAACCAATCCATTCCCGCTGCCATGTAGGCCACGCAGCAGGCGGCGCTGAGCCCCACGTAAACGGATATAAGGATGCGCATTATCTTTGCCGAGGTGTATTTATAGTCGTCGCGTGCAAGGGTCGACATCTCGAGTTGCGAGACGAGCATGCGGCTGCGTCCCAGCACGGGCATTATCAGCATGGCGAACATCACGACCCCCGCACCTCCGATAAAATGTGTACATGAACGCCAGAAGAGCAATCCGCGCGGCATCGTTTCTACATCTGCAATAATGGTCGAACCCGTGGTCGTGAATCCCGAGACGCTCTCGTACCATGCACCGGAGAGGCTGAACGGCGCACCCCACAGCAGATAGGGCAGCATTCCCACGACACACGAAGCGATCCAGGCCCCCACCACGATGCAGTAACTCTCCTTGTTGGAGATATTCTTTTCGCGCGGGAAGGCGATCACGGGCACGGCGGCTATCATGGCGGTTATCCCCGCGGCGGCAAGCAGCACCCACAGGGCACCGGTAACCCCTTCGGTGAGGCTCACTCCGGCCGACACCAACATGAATACCGCGTCCAACAGCAGTACCATGCCTATGTACCTGTATATAACTTTCGCCCTCATTTCGCGTGATAAGCAGGCATTTGCTTCGTTACTCTCGTCGTCAAAATCCTCACATACGCCCCGGTATGCTGCGGTTTTGCCTCCTCGAAAGCCTCGCGCTTCTAACGCGAAAAAGATTTTGACCGACATCGTTGTGTTCCCTTTATTTTATCGCTGCGGCCGTTGCCGCCCGTTGTAAAACTCTTTTGCGGTCATGCGGCGTTTGCCGGCTGGTTGCAACTCCCAGGTGGCGATCCACCCGCCCGCGCACGGCATGTTGAACTTCCCCGGCACCTCGGCGGCGGAAAATTCGGCGTCGAAAAGTTTAAGAGTGCTACCCTCGAGGTCCGTCCACGCGGCGGGGTAGGGTGCAAGGCCGCGAATAAAGTCAACAATTTCCTTGCCTGATCTGCTCCAATCGACGCGGCAGTCCTCCTTGAATATCTTCGGCGCGGGCTTGAGGCCCTCCTCGGGAATGTTCATCTGGCTCAGGGGAGTTACGTTCCCTTCGGCAATGCGGTCTGCCGTCAGCGTAACGAGTTCCGCCCCCGCCTCCATCAGCCGATCGTGCAGCGAGCCTGCGTTGTCGTCGGGGTGTATCGGCATCTCGACGCGGCCTATGATGTCGCCCTTGTCGATCTCGGCGTTGAGCATGAAGGTCGTCAGGCCCGTCGTGGTCTCGCCGTTCATGATCGCGTGGTTGATCGGCGCGGCGCCCCTGTATTGCGGCAAGAGCGATGCGTGGAGATTGAAAGTCCCCAGACGCGGCATCGACCACACCACCTCGGGCAGCATGCGGAAAGCGATCACTATGCCGAGGTCAGGGGAAAGGGCGCGCAGTTCGTCGAGAAATTCGGGCGCGCGCAGTTTTTCGGGCTGCAAAACGGGCAAACCCACGCTCGCGGCGTACTTTTTGACCTCGCTTTCGTGCAGTTTCTGTCCGCGGCCTGCGGGGCGGTCGGGAGCCGTTACAACCCCCACGACGTTATACCCCCCCTCGACAAGTCGCCTGAGCGAGGTGGCCGCAAACCCGGGTGTACCGAGAAAAAGTATCCTTAATGTCTTCGGCATTCAGTTGAAAATTGAAAATTGAAAATTGAAAATGATCTATTTTTCATCATCTCTGTTTTTCAACTTTTATGTTCGACTTCGTTGTTTTAACAATACTTGCAAGCAATCGAATTATTTCGCTACAATCGGTATGTATGGATGCGTATTCCATTGTTTTGAGAGAATAAACTCTTTTTTATCGGACGCCAACCACTTGTACAAATTGATAATTCGTAAGGCAAATGAATATGATTTCGGTCCAATAATGTTATCCATTCCCCATCATTTTCAATTTTCAATTTTCAATTTTCCACTGTTATCACACAGACCCAAAGTGTGCCCCATTTTGGTCTCCTTTGTTTCGAGGTAGCGGCGGCTGTGGGGGTTGGGCGGGATGACTATCGGCACATTCTCCACCACCGACAGGCCGTAACCCTCCAGACCCGCGCGTTTAAGCGGATTGTTGGAGAGCAGGCGCATCTTGGTGATGCCGAGTTCGTGCAGGATGCTCGCCCCCACGCCGTAGTCCCTCTCATCCACTCCGAATCCGAGCCTGACGTTGGCCTCGGCCGTGTCGAACCCCTCGTCCTGAAGTTTATAGGCCGCGATCTTGTTGAACAGTCCGATGCCGCGCCCCTCCTGATTCAGATAGACGACGGCCCCTCGCCCCTCGCGCTCGATCATTCGCAACGCCTCGTGGAGTTGGGGCCCGCAGTCGCAGCGGCATGAACCCAGAATGTCGCCCGTCATGCACGACGAGTGGACGCGCACAAGCACGGGGTCGCCGGGCGCCCATTCGCCCTTCGTGATGGCGATGTGCTCCAGGCCGTTCGACTTTTGGACGAAGGGGGTGATGCGGAAATCGCCCCACTCGGTGGGCAGGTCGACGGTTTCGCCCTTGACGACTATGCTTTCGTCGCGCAGGCGGTATGCAATGAGGTCGGCGATCGAGACGATCTTCATGTCGAACTTTTTGGCGATCTCCAAAAGCTCGGGCAGGCGCGCCATCGACCCGTCCTCATTCATTATCTCGATGAGCGCTCCGGCAGGTTGCAGTCCCGCAAGGCGCGCGAGGTCGATCGTGGCTTCGGTGTGGCCCGGGCGGCGCAAAACACCTCTGTTGCGGGCCCTCAAAGGGAAAATATGTCCCGGACGTCCCAACTGCGCGGGACGGGTGGCGGGATCGGCAAGGGCGCGGATAGTCTTCGCGCGATCGGAAGATGAAACCCCCGTCGTGCAGCCGTCGCCCAACAAGTCGACCGAAACGGTGAACGGTGTTCCTAAAAGCGACGTGTTGTTGACCGGCTCCATCATGCCGAGTTCCAATTCTTTGCAACGATCTTCGGTCAGGGGGGCACACAACACCCCGCGCCCGTGGTGGAGCATGAAATTGACCGTCTCGGGCGTTATCTTCTCGGCGGCGACCACAAAATCGCCCTCGTTCTCGCGGTCTTCGTCGTCGACCACGATCACTATCTTCCCGGCGCGGAAATCCTCCAGCGCCTCCTCTATGCTATTTAGTATGTTTCCTTCCGACATATCTCTTTTTCAGCTTTTGATACTGTATTATATACCACTCGACGTTGAGCAACCCCGAATCGTTGGTCGCTTTGTATGTCAGGTAAATTGCGATTGGCAGCAACACCAGCGTCGGGACCCATCCTCCCCAGAACGCGGGCCACGAGCCCTCTTTGGCGAGCTTGTCGCCCGTTATGTATATCACATAGTAGAGCACGAAGAAGGCGACCGATATGACGATCGGCATGCCGAGACCCCCCTTGCGTATGATCGCTCCCAGAGGGGCGCCTATCAGGAAGAAGACGATAACCGCCACAGGCAGCGACCACTTCTTGTGCCATTCGATCTCGGCACGGTAGAGCTTGGAGAGAGTCTCCTTGGCCGTCATCTCGTCCCAGTTTATGACATTTTTGGAGTTCGACGCAGCCACCTGGGCGTTGGCCCACAGGCGGTCTTTTTCCCTGTCGGAAAGGCGTGCGATGGAGTCGAGCAGCAGCGCGGGACGCCTCCCGCCAAGGCTCCGGTGTGCCTCCGAGGTGTTTGTTACCACCATGGTGTCGCGAGCGAAAAGGTGCTCGTAGAGCAACGGGCGGTAGGTCGTTGCCGTGGCCGAGTTCACCTCCCGGTTCAGCGAGTCTATGTCTATGCGGAGTTGCGCCACATCCTTGGTTCTGGCGTCGCTGCCGCCGAACAGGCTCTCGTCGGTGCGGTTGAAGTCGTAACCAGGGGTTAGCTCGAGGCTGCGCTGCTCCTCGAACGAGGTATTTTCGAGGGCATTCTCATCGTACCATCCCCGTCCGCGCGTAAAGCGGTAGTTCTCGCCGCCGAAAAGTTCCACGTCGAGGAACCTGCGGTCGTCCGTAAGGCGGATGTAGCCCGAGTCGGCCACCGTTACCTGCATCTCGCCGGCACTGCCGTTCCCAGTGTTGTATATCAACAGGTCCCTGAGCAGGCCCGACACGGGATCCTGATGTTCGACGCGTATCGACATGTTCTCGACGCCGTTGAAGAACTGGCCGTCTTTGAACTCGATTTTCTGTTTCTGCTCCCTCACGTCGTACAGGAGGGCGAATATCTTGCGATGGGAATAGGGTACGAGGTTGTTGGAGACAAAGAAGCTCGCCGTGGCCATAAGCGTCGTAACGATGAACAGCGAGAACATTATGCGCGGCAGCGACACCCCGGCCGATTTAAGGGCCAGCAATTCGTAGTTTTCGCCGAGGTTTCCCATAGTCATGATCGCGGCGAAGAGGGTTGCCAGCGGGAAACCCATCGCGATCATGAATGTCGTGCCGTAGAATATGAATTCGACGATCATCCCGAAGCCCAGCCCCTTGCCGACCAGTTCGTCTATGTACTTCCACAGGAAGTTCATCATAAGCACGAACAGCACGATGAAAAAACTCGCCACCATCGGGCCGAGGTATGATTTGAGGATGAGTTTATCGACTGTCTTTATCAGTTTCATTTCGTGCGAGCTCTTCTTACCCGTTTAACGAGCAAAGGTAAGGTTTTTACCGCAATTAACCCAATCGTAAGGACGAAAACAGTCGCTGCACCGGTCGGTACGTTCCAACTGTAGCTCGCCGCGAGGCCTGTGAGGTTGGCCGCCACCGCCACGACCGCCGACCACACCGCTATCTTCGGAAACGAGCGGGTGAGCGAATTTATTATCACGGGCGGGAAAGAGAGCAGCGAGATCAGAAGCACTATCCCAACGGCGCGGATCGAAAATACGATCGCAAGTGCGGTGAGGGCGGCCATGGCGCAGGATACCGTTCCTGTAGACACCTTCTGGCTGCGGGCGTACCCGGCGTCGAAAGCGACGTACATCAGCGGGCGCATCCACAGTGCGAAAACCGACACGGTTACCCCCGCGAGAATACCGCCTGCGATAAGGTCTTCGCGTGTAACGGTGAGTATATTTCCGAAAAGTATCGCCGTCAGATCGGGTGCGTATCCCGGAGTCAGGGCAATAAAGATGATCCCGAGCGCCATTCCGACGCTCCACACCATGCCTATTGCCGAATCCTCCCTCACTTTCATTCTGCGGCCCGCCAGTTCGATGCCGAGCGCCGCGGCGAGAGCAAAGATGGCCGCGCCCGGAATGGGGTTCCAGCCGAGGTAACAGGCCATGCCGATACCGCCGAACGATGCGTGGGTGATGCCGCCGCTGATGAAGACGCTGCGGCGCGCAACGACCCAGCTTCCGACAAGGCCGCACGTAACTCCCGAGAGTACCGCCGCCACGATCGCGTGCTGCAAAAAACGATANNAATCCCATTGAACAAAGATAATGCAAGCCGATGGGAAACGCAAGCGGGATTGCAGTTTCCTATCGACTTGCCTGTTTACGACAAAATCGGATGTAATGAAAAAATCGCCCGACAACAAACTTATCGGGCGATTTTTTTTTCTGCACAATCGTTCTGTGTCGTGGGCCGGAGATCAGGGTGTCTTCTTTGGTACTCTCCCGATATAAATCGAAACAAAAGTGTTCTCCTTTGCCGTTTCGGATGCATCAACCTTGATTCCAAACAGAGTTTCGATAGGGTCTTTCAATTCGCCGCCGACACGTGTTTCCAGATGGAGGTGCTTTGCCACTGACTTTCCTGTGTTGCCGACTATGGCTATGGGCTGTCCGCCTTTGACCGTTGCGCCCGGGGAGACGAGAAAACTTGCCAGATGCCCCCAGGTGGTTTCGAGACCGTCGTTGTGGGCGATCACAAGTTTGTTTCCCATCGCCTGCTCGAAAGCCGCACTCTTTACGACCCCGGAATAAGGAGCGCGAATTGTGTCGTTCGACGGCACGACGTCGATGCCGGAATGGAAAAACGTCTCGCCCGTCTCCGGGTTGATCCTCTCTCCGAAAAGAACGACCGGGCCGAAGGTGACGTCTTCTGCACCGTCGGGGGATGTCCTTTTTTCACCCTCGAACGGCATGTTGAGCTCCTCTCTTTTCGGTCTGGACATCATCATTATTTCGGGTTCCTCGACCGGCTTGTCGGCTGTAATCGTTTTCTGTACAGCCATATCCGCCGTGGCCGTTGCCACTTCGGCGGCGACATATCTGGTTTGGGCGAAGGCCGCCAGCGCAAGGGCGGCGAGAGGTAACAGCAACAGCGTCTTGAGCACGGCTGTGCGCGAAGTTTTTCGTTGCATGGTCATAATTCTTTTGCGAAGGTCGCTCGTGCGGAAATGGTTCGCTATCGGTAGCAACCCCTCCGCCCACGCGATCTTCGAGATTAATAGATATTGATATTTTTTTGCATCGATGCCACTTTGAATAACTCCGCTGTCCGCCGCGATCTCGTGGACCAGGATCAGTTCGCGCCGCAGCAGCCACACGAAAGGATCGAACCACAACAGCGCCGTCGCGATGTTTACGACTGCCAGATCCGCACCATGCCGCTCACGGATGTGCGTTGCCTCGTGCCGCAGGATCATGTCGGCGCCCTCGCCGTGCCATTCGCTCACCGACATCACGATCCTGCCGCCGAAGCTGAACGGAGGAACCTCGCCGTCGACCAACAGCACCTCCACGCCGTCGCCGGTAGTGGCCCTGCTTACCGCGCGCCTCATTATCTGTCGCACCTGCACCACTCCCGCGAGTCTGAAAGCCAATATCGCTACGACCCCAACAAGGTAGATGATCCCAAGGAGGATGAACAGGTTCTGTGTAAAGTCGCGGCGGGCGGGCGTAGTTTCCGCGGCGGGGAGTTCGGCGCGGGCGGCAAGGTTGCTTCCGGCCCCGCTTCCGGCTTCGTTAGTTGCTGTTCCCGTTCTCATTGTCGCCGGAACAAGATGGTCGATCCCCAATCCCACAACGACGGCGGGCAGCGCGGGCAGATGGTCGATGCCTAAGTCCACGGCCGTCTCGCGCTCGACGGTGATGCGGCACACCGGCAGCGCGAATGAGGCTGCCAACAGTGCCAACAACACGAACCGGCGCAGATGGTGCAGCGTGTCGCGTGAGAACAGGGTCTTGTAAACAAGCCACGAGCAGGCCGCCAGCACTCCCGCCTGGGCCGCGTATGTGATAATCTCTTTCATGGCCGTTCGATCTCTTCTATCAGGCGTTTGAGTTCGTCGACGGGGATTTTTTCATCACGCACGAGCGCCGAAACGATCCCGAGGTACGAGCCCTTGAAATATTTCGAAACGACCCCCGTCAGCTTCCCTTCGCGAAACTCGTCGGCCGACACGGCGGCGGAGTATTGATGCGTGCCGCCGAACTTTTTGTGGCGCAGGAAACCGCGCTCTTCGAGGGCGCGCACCATGGTCGAGACGGTGTTAAAGTGGGGGCGTGGTTCGGGATAGAGTTCCACGATCTCGCGAACGAACAGCGGCCCCCGCTCCCAGAACATCGACATTATCTCCTCCTCTTTCGGGGTCAGTTTATACACGGCGTTTCTACTTTTTGAGCGGTGCAATGAAGATCACATTGTTGTCCTCCTCTGTGATAGAGTCGTTGAGGTCGGTCGCGCGTTTCAGGGCGTCGGGGTCTTCTACTTTGCCCGAGGCTATGAGCTCTTCGAGTTGTGTTTTAAGGCGTATCGCGGCCCAGTTGGCGATGTAGTAGCCCTGCGAGAAGTTGTATCCGGCCGCAAGACCCCCAAATTCATCTACCACGAGGCTGTATGCCGCACCCTGCAACGTTTTTTTGTCGACAATGAAGTTGACGGGAGGCAGCCCCTGCGACGAATTTTCTGAGACCTGTTCCATTCCCGGAGTGTAGTGGCCTATAAAGTGGCGCGGCAACTCGATATATGAATAATAGGGCGGCTTTTTCGACTGAATGTTGGCGACGGTGAACACGGGCACCATCTTGCCCGCCTTGGCGTCGTAGTAGCCAAGGGCGTCGCTGTCGGGATTGTCGAACATCATAAGGAACGGGTCGAACCGTCCGGTATTCCTGCCCGCGAACACATCGCTGCTGAAGTTCATCTGCCGTCCGGCCGGCGCGGCGATCTCGTTCAGTACTTTGCCCGTTCTGTCCTGCGTCCATGCCCAGACCGGAGCATTGCCCATGGGAACTATCGCGAAGGAGAATGTTCCGTCGGGATTGATGTCGAACACTCCTTTACCTGCCCGGTAAGCGAGTTTCACAGGCTCTTTTATGGTGCCGTCGACCCCGAAAGCGAGCAACTCGGTCGCCTGCCACGGCATGATATAAATAGTTTGCGTGGCCTCGTCTATCGCTGCCGAGTAGATCATTCCGTATTCGCCGGGCCCGCGTCCCTCGTGGCCGATGTCGCGCAGGTATTTGCCCTTGCGGTCGAACAGCTTGAACGAACGGGGATTGGAGGTGGCGATGCCGATATAGTTGTCGGAGAGTGTCACCTTCCCATATTCAAACAGCGCCTCGTTGCTGTTTTCCAACCGGACGATCTCGAGTTTGCCGGCAAGTTCACTCAGCGGCATGGTAACGGTGCTTCGGAAGGCATTGACGTCGGCCGAAACAACCTCGACCCCGTCGATCTTCACCTTTTCGGCGACGGGTTCTCCCTCGAGACTCGATTTTCGAGAGGAATCGCAACCACAAAGTGTGGCGGCGGCACAGAGTAAGAACAGATGCTTTTTCATAATAGAAACAGATTAGAGAGTTAAATTTCTGTTGCAAATCTAAACTGTATTTTTTAGTTATGCAACTATTTTTTATAGTTTTGTTGTTTTCCCTCCGTAATTCGTAATTTTGCCGCGACAATGAGAAGAATATCATTTCATACGCTCGGCTGTAAGGTCAATTTTGCCGAGACGTCGACCCTGGCGCGTGAATTTGCCGCCGCGGGGTTCGAACGTGTGGGCGCGGGCGGAGAGGGGAATTCCGAGGGCGAAGAGGGCGAAGGATCGAGCGGCAGAATTCCCGAGGCCGACATCTACGTTGTGAACTCCTGTTCGGTAACGGCGGCGGCCGACAAAAAGTGCCGCAATCTGGTTGCACGGCTTCATCGCCGCTCTCCCGCCGCAAAGATCATCGTAACGGGCTGTTATGCTCAACTCGCACCCGGGCGCGTCGCTGCAATTCCGGGTGTGTCGGCCGTGTTCGGCAACAACTATAAGGGGGATATAGTCTCCTTAATTAAGAATTACGAATTACGAATTACGAGCGAAGCGAGTCAATCATCGACGGAGTGCCGACCGTCGCCAAAGGTGGTGGAGGCATCTCGCGAAGGAGATAATTATGAATTACAAATTACGAATACTTCCATTCACTGCGAATATTCGGAGATAGAGCGCTTTTTTCCGGCATACTCGGCGGGAGACAGAACCCGCTCGTTCCTGAAGGTGCAGGACGGATGCGACTACAAATGCTCCTACTGCACAATTCATTACGCGCGCGGAGGCAGCCGCAATGCGCCCATCGCCGAAGTGGTGCGGCAGGCGCGCGAAGTAGCCGCCCGCGGCGTGAAGGAGATAGTGATAACTGGCGTCAACACGGGCGATTTCGGCCGCACGACGGGAGAGAAGTTTATAGACCTGCTGCGTGCGCTCGACGCCGTGGAGGGGATCGAACGCTACCGCATATCGTCGATCGAGCCCAACCTGCTCACCGACGAGATCATAGACTTTTGCGCCTCCTCGCGTGCGTTCCAACCCCATTTCCACATTCCGCTCCAAAGCGGCTCAGACCGTATTCTGGGCTTGATGCGCCGCCGCTACACCACCGCGCGATTTGCCGATCGTGTGGCGCGGGTGCGAGAGGCGATGCCCGATGTTTTCACAGGTATCGATGTGATAGTGGGTTTTCCGGGAGAGACGGAGGAAGATTTCGACGAAACGCGCCGTTTTCTGGAGGCTCTGCGCCCCGCGCAGTTGCACGTTTTCCCCTATTCGGTACGCCCTGGAACGCCTGCCGCCGATATGCCGGGCCGCGTGTCCCCGAAAGTTGCAGCCGAAAGGGCCGCCGCGCTGGGCGCCCTGAGCGAGGAATTGCATGCCGAATTCACGGCACGTTTTGCAGGCACCTCTGCCGAAGTCCTCTGGGAGGGCGCGCAAAAAGAGGGGATGATGTCGGGTTTTACGGGTAACTATCTGAAAGTTACCGCTCCTTATGATCCGGCACTCGTCGGCGCCATAACTAAGGTTGTCCTTTAATATATTCTTCGGCAGCTTCGAGGGCTTCGAAGAACTCCTCGCCGAAACGCCTGGTGATCGCCTCGCGCAGCATGCGGAACATCGGCACGCCTCGCTCGCGGCCGAGTTCTCGCGCCCCTTCGCACACTGCCCAACGGTGGTAATTGAGCCCCAGCGAGCCGTCGCCGAACTTCGCCACGCGAATAGGGTAGAGGTGGCACGAGATGGGTTTTCTGAATGATGACCTACGGCCATTTTCTGCGTAGCCAAATCCGCCGTCGGCGTTCCGACCCCAAGCCTTTTCGAT
>QMCD01002254.1_pt1 | contig 10860 bp, 6 predicted proteins | sample 1821841 | NCBI WGS metagenome assembly QMCD01 (sample SAMN01991225, study PRJNA193472) | Termite gut metagenome, whole genome shotgun sequencing project. | isolation source: worker | host: Macrotermes natalensis | reverse complement strand
ATACGCGCGAGCAATTACGTTGTTCTCCTTGTTGTGAAAATCGGAGATTGCGAAGTAGATGTAAAAAAAGACGAAACAGTAAAACTATTTCGTCTTTTTTTATCTACCATCCACACAAACGCCCGTCATTCATTACAGATCAATACTGTAGATTCCAAGCGAATCGATGAAATCATTATGCCTCTGCTGCGGGAGCTTCCGTTTCTGCAATAATTTCAACAGCAGGCTCTTCTGTTGCTACTTCTTCCACAGCAGCTTCAGCGGCAGCAACATTAGCAGCAGCTTTTTTCTCTGCAACAGCAGCAGCTTTTGCTTTATTTACAGCTTTTTCAGCTTCTAACTTAGCTTTTTCAGCAGCACGTGCAGCTTCACTGTTTTTAGATTTAATCGCTTGTAAGGCTGTTTCCTTGGAATCCACCCAAGCTTGGAATTTTTTCTCAGCTTCAGCTTCATTGAATGCACCTTTTTTCACTCCTTCCAGTAAGTGTTTTTTCATCAAAACACCTTGAGCGGAAAGAATATTACGAGTAGTATCTGTTGGTTGAGCGCCAACTTGCAGCCAATACAAAGCTCTTTCGAAGTTCAAATCTATTGTAGCAGGATTTGTGTTAGGGTTATAAGACCCAACTCTTTCAATAAATTTTCCATCACGTGGAGCTCTGCTATCTGCGATCACGATGTGGTAAAACGCGTACCCTTTGCGACCATGTCTTTGCAATCTGATTTTAGTTGCCATTTTTTAAAATTGATTTATAAATTATAATTTGCATTAGCGGGCACAAAGGTAATACAATTAATTGAAAGTTGAAAGTTGAAAATGGGAAATTAACAGAACATTTTCAATTTTGAGTTTTAACTCCTTGCTTTATTGCTTAAAAGCCAAGCATCTTTGTGTTTGGGATAATCCACTCTGAAGTCATTCAAGAAACTTTCGGCTTCGGATTTATCTTGGAAAGAACGGATATAAATTCTGGTGCGATCGCTTCTCTCAATAATAGATGCAGTATCAAATTTCTCTTGGAAATACGGAAGCATTTTCTCTGCATCTCTCCTATTCGCGAAACTGGCTATAATAATAAGGTAACCTTTAGAGGAATTTACAACCGGAACAGCTTCTTGCCGGACAGGAGTAATCTTCTCCTGACTCTCTTTCAAAACAGTTGTTGTATCCGCATTCTCTACATTCCCAACAACCTGCTTTTCCTGCAAATTAACCGGAACAGAAAACATTCCCGCATATTGCATGGATACATCATCGTTGTCGATCGGAGTGGAAAATAGCATCAAAATCAGCGCAATAGCAGCTACCGAAGCCGCTGTAAGCAATCGCTTACTAAGCGGGATCATGATAACCTGTTTATTTTTCGATTTTTCTGTTCCTTCTTTCGCTTGAGGTGCAATAACATCACTCAACAGAGGCATGTAGAAGTTCTTGAATCCGAATTGGTCTGCATTGGCAGATAAATTCGTTGCAGGAGAAAAATTGACTTTATTATCTTCCGACAATCTAAAACGACCCACTTGCGGAATAGCAACCTCTTTCTTGTTTTTTAGCAAATCATCCAAGCAAACAGAAAAATCAGATACTTTTTTATTTGCATCATTATAAGAAATTTTCTGTTCACGCTTAATAGAATCAGCTAAAATACCGTCATTGTGTTTTAACTCAGGATTAAATCCCAACGATACGGCAGGCGACGCAAATACATCTCCATCCATAGCATTAGCCGGCATATATGAATGTACCAATGCACCGAACCCGGGAATAATCACGCATTCGTGTTTCGTTAAAAGATATGCTATATGTGAGAAAATATTTTGCATGATGCAAAAGTATGGAAAAAAATGCAAAATACACCTTTAAATTTCTTACTTTTGCAGTCAATTTATCATCAACTTATCAACAATATGGAAATCGCAAGTAAATATGATCCTTCGGAAGTAGAAGAGAAATGGTATAAATACTGGTTGGAAAATAATTTTTTTCATTCGGAACCGGATAATCGTGAACCTTACACGGTTGTTATCCCTCCACCCAACGTAACCGGAGTATTGCACATGGGACACATGTTGAACAATACGATTCAGGATATTTTGGTGCGCCGCGCCCGCATGATGGGCAAAAACGCCTGCTGGGTGCCGGGAACCGACCACGCTTCTATCGCTACCGAAGCTAAGGTTGTTGCTAAACTGGCTGCCGAAGGAATCAAAAAATCCGATTTAACTCGCGAACAATTCCTCGAACATGCTTGGGAATGGACCCACAAACATGGCGGAATCATACTTGAACAGCTGAAAAAACTGGGTGCTTCGTGCGATTGGGACAGAACTTGCTTCACCATGGATGAAAAACGTTCGGAAAGTGTTTACAAAGTTTTTGTCGACCTGTATAACAAAGGTCTTATCTATCGTGGCGTAAGAATGGTAAATTGGGATCCTCAGGCGAAAACCGCTCTTTCTGACGAAGAGGTTAATTACAAAGAACAACAAGGAAAACTATATTACTTGCGCTATAAAATTGTGGGCGAAAACGGTTATGCTGTAATTGCAACCACTCGTCCCGAAACCATTTTGGGTGATACTGCCGTTTGTATCAATCCGAATGACCCGAAAAATGCTCACTTGAAAGGAAAAAAAGTAATCGTTCCTGTAGCAAACAGGGAAATTCCTATCATAGAAGACGATTATGTAGATATTGAATTCGGAACAGGTTGCCTGAAAGTAACTCCGGCACACGATGTAAACGACTATATGCTCGGAGAAAAATACAACCTCGAAGTATTGGATATCTTCAATGACGACGGTACTTTGAATCAATATGGCCTACAATATGCTGGCATGGACCGTTTCGCCGTTCGCAAACAAATCGAAAAAGATTTGGAAGCAGCCGGATTGATGGAAAAAGTAGAGGCATATACTAATAAGGTGGGATTTTCGGAAAGAACCGATGTACCTATCGAGCCTAAGCTTTCCATGCAATGGTTCCTGAAAATGGAGCAATTGGCAAAACCGGCTTTGGATGCGGTTGAAGACGATACAATTAAATTTTATCCCGAAAAATTCAAAAACACCTACCGACATTGGATGACCACCATAAAAGATTGGTGTATTTCGCGTCAACTTTGGTGGGGACACCAAATTCCGGCGTATTATCTTCCGCAAGGTGGTTTCGTTGTAGCTGCAACCAAAGAAGAAGCATTGGAATTGGCGAATGCCGTAGGGGCGAATGGATTTTCGCCCAACAACAATACGGAGGCGAAAAAACATTCGCCTCTACAAATGTCCGATTTGCGTCAAGACGAAGACTGTTTAGACACCTGGTTTTCTTCCTGGTTATGGCCTATTTCTGTTTTTGACGGAATAAATAATCCTGATAATGAAGACATTAACTATTATTATCCGACCAACGATTTGGTTACCGCACCCGAAATTATTTTCTTTTGGGTAGCGAGAATGATTATGTCAGGTTACGAATATAGAGGAAAAGAATGTTTTAAGAATGTTTATTTTACCGGAATTGTTCGTGATAAATTAGGACGAAAAATGTCGAAATCGCTTGGAAATTCACCTGACCCAATTGAACTGATGAACAAATACGGTGCAGACGGTGTACGAATGGGGATGTTGCTTTCTTCTCCCGCCGGGAACGATTTACCTTTCGATGAATCCATGTGCGAACAAGGAAGAAATTTCAATAATAAGATTTGGAATTCGTTACGTCTTGTAAAAGGTTGGGAAATTAACAATGTAGACACTCCAGCAAAAAATAAACTTGCTATCAAATACTTTGATACTATTCTACAAAAAACGATTGCTGATGTAGATGATTTATTTGAAAAATATCGTCTATCTGAAGCTTTAATGCAAATTTACAAACTATTTTGGGACGAATTTTCGGCTTGGTATTTGGAAATCATAAAACCTGAGTATGGTAACCCGATTGATTCTTATACATACTCCAAGACAATCGAGTTTTTTGAAACACTCCTGAAGCTTTTACATCCGTTTATGCCGTTTATTACCGAAGAACTTTATCATGCTTTGAATGAGTCGGCTGAAAGCAGTATTATGTTTCAACCAATAACAAAATCCGAATATAATGCCGGTGTTATTGCTAATTTTGAAAAAACAAAAGAAATAATCACAAACATTCGTAATATTCGCGCTTCAAAGAACATTTCTCCAAAAGAATCATTGAATCTGCAAATCACAGGCGAACATAATTCGGAATTTGATAGTGTAATTGAAAAATTGGCAAACATCAAAAATATCGAACTTGTCAACGAAAAAGTAACAGGTGCCGTTTCTTTTATGGTCGGAACAACAGAATATGCTGTTCCAATCGGTAATTTAATCAACATCGAAGAAGAAATTGCCAAAATGGAGGAAGAAATCAAATACTTGCAAGGTTTTTTGAAATCGGTAGGCGCAAAACTAAGCAATGAGAAATTTGTTGCCAACGCTAAACCCGAAATCGTTGAAAACGAACGAAAAAAACAAGCCGATGCCGAAAGTAAAATCAAAACGTTGCAAGAAAGTATCGAAGCCTTGAAAAAATGAAGAACAAAAAGACATATCTATTTGTTTGGCAGCTAATGTTAGCTGCACTGTTCTTCGTTTCATCGTGTACAACCATTCATAATTTTGCTATTGAAATACGGGAACCGGCCAAAATCACCTTTCCGGCAGATGTTTCGAATGTTGTTGTTATCAACAATGCCGCATCTCCGGAAAGTGGAGATTTCAGAACGGAATATTACTTCAATAACAAGGAAATTTCTGCGCTTTCGACCATCAATTTCGATTCTGCGATATGGATTTCTGCAGCAGTATTGGCAGAAAACATACATGCAGAAGAATTCTTTTCAGGAACAATGATGTATTTAGAGCCTGTCAGGACAGATAATGCCAATCTGGAAATCCGGCAGATTCCTAAAGACATAAGGCAAACTATTTATGATACAACCGGTGCTGATGCAATCATATCTGTAGACAGGTGTTTATTTAGATACTCCCAAAAAGTCAATCAGCCAAGTTCTACCATATCCTATTACTCTATCGTAAATGCAAGAACAGATATTAACGCTACTTACAGCATTTATATCAGAGACAAGGAAAATCCATTGACTTCATTCGCATTGCAAGACAGCTTACTTTTTTCTTCAGATATTGTGGGCGATTCTATCATGTTATACGATATACTTCCCAATACATTGATAGAAGAAGCGGCCATTCACATGGGAGAAAAAGCGACCCCATATTTCGTTCCTTCATGGAAAAGAGTCGAACGTAATCTTTACACATCTCTTGAAGCGAGAATGAAAGAAGCGACGGCTTACGCTAAGGCAAATAAATGGATTACCGCTAAAGAGATCTGGCTGCAACTTTACGAAAAGAAAAACAGTTCAAAAACGCAAGCACGTTTAGCTAACAACATTGCCGTGGCTTTCGAAATGCAAGACGACCTGCATAAAGCTTTAGAATGGGCGAAAAAGGCTGAAATGCTTTTTCGAAAAGGCAATGAAGCAAAAAAACAAATCAACCTAATAACAGCCTATATTTCTTCTCTCAACGAACGGATCAATAATGAATCATTACTGAATTTGCAGTTCGGAGTCGAATAATTTCAATTAACTTGCACCATAAGCATTTGTAAGTCTGCATCGGCAGATGAACTACCATACAAGACTTCGTATGTTCCTGACTTAATGGTCATTGTAGCGGTTTGCTCATCGAAAAATTCAAATACAGTCGACGGTAAGTCAATTTTCACCTGTTCGGTATCGCCGGCTTTCACATTCACTCGTTTGAATGCCCGCAAACTTTTGAGCGGACCATTGAGATCTTGCAAATTACGAACATAAACCTGTACTACTTCATCGCCATCGCTTGTACCTGTGTTTTTCAGTGCGATATTGAGCGAAAGATTTTCATTCTTTGCAATATTGTCTTTACTCAAAGTTGCATCTTCGTATTGGAATGTAGTATAACTCAATCCATAACCGAACGGATACAGAGGTTCACCTTTGAAATAGCGATACGTGCGTCCTTTCGACATGTCGTAATCTTCAAAATCAGGAAGTTGATCGGATGAAGCATAAAATGTTAACGGCAAACGACCGGCAGGATTGTAATCGCCGAAAAGCACATCAGCCACGGCCGTTCCTCCTTCCTGCCCCGGATACCATGCTGCCAAAATAGCATCGGTAAGTTTTGCTTCCTGGGCTAAGGCCATCGTACTGCCTGAACATAAAACAAATACCAAGGGTTTACCTGTATTTTTCAATGCTTCGAGCATTTTTACCTGCACAGCCGGCAAGTCAATATTCGTGCGGTCGCCACCTTTGAACCCGGGTAAATTAACACGCATTTCTTCGCCCTCCAACGAGGGAGAAATACCTCCTACAAAAATAATAGCATCGACATCAGCAACGGAATTAGCAATACCTTCGTAATCAACTTCTTTCTTATAACCTAAATTAAAATTAAGTATGGCATTTCCGCGCTCACCTTTGAAAAACTCAATTTTTACTTTGTAATCTTTTCCCTGAACAGCTTTCAAAACATATTCGTTGGGAGTCGAGAATCTACCAAAAGTAGGATCTGTTTGTTCAAACACCATTTCGTCGTCAATAAACAGTTTGAAACCGTCGCTCGCTGAAGATTGGAAGATAACATCTTCTGTTACGGACGGCGTGAAAGTAGTTTCAAATATGGCGGAAAAGTTATACAAATTAACGCCCGGAGCAAAAACAGTAGCGCCACCGGTGTTGAGCGCAAAAGGATTCGAGAAGTGAGAAACAGCAGCTACATCACCCGAAAAATCCGGCGTATTCCAAAATGTAGCTTTGAATCCTGTTTTTCCATCGTAAGCACACTCGGCAAAGCGACTGTAAAAGATTTGGTCATTCACCCAATCGCATGCTTTTTCATAAACAACCGAACCGGCGGGCATTTTCGACTGAATACCTTCTAAAATAGTAACCGATTTTGTAGGAATACCGTTATAGTTAGCCCACAACATGACCGAATCATTGGCATTCGGTCCTATCACAGCTATCTTTTTAGAATCTTTCGACAGCGGAAGTATATTATTTTTGTTACTTAACAATACCATGCTTTTGCGCGCCATTTCCAACGCTTTTTCTTTATGCTTGTCAGATTCCACTATGCTCATGGGTATATTTGCCCACGACACATTGGTATCGTCTTCAAAAAGGCCCAACTCATATCTTGCACGCAACAGGCGGAAAACAGAAGTATTGATTTGCTCTTCGGTAATCAACCCTGCTTTGACTGCTTCAATGAGAGCTCCGTAAGAATCGCCACATTCGAGATCCGTACCGGCAATAACAGCATCTGCTACAGCTTCTTCTGCGGTTCCGTGCGTTTCATGATGTCCCTCACGAAAAAAGTCGTTGATTGCCCAACAATCCGATACAATCACATCGTCGAATCCCCATTCGTTCCGCAAAATATCCCTTAACAAAGTGTGGCTTCCGCAACAAGGTTCTCCTTCAAAACGGTTGTAAGCACACATCACCTCCTTTACCCCTGCCGTTACCACCAGTTCCCTGAAAGCAGGAAGATAGGTTTCCCACAGGTCGCGCTGCGATATATTTTTGGCATCAAAACTGTGGCGATTCCACTCCGGACCGCTATGAACGGCATAATGTTTCGCACAAGCATGTGCTTTATCATACATTGCATTAGGGTCTCCTTGCAATCCATGCACGCAAGCAATACCCATCATACTCGTAAGATACGGATCTTCTCCGTAAGTTTCCATACCGCGTCCCCAGCGCGGATCACGGAAAATATTTACATTGGGTGTCCAAAAGGTCAAACCTTGATAACGTTTAAACTCATTGTTCCGTTTAGCCTCGTGATGTTTGGCACGTGCTTCGTCGGATACCATGTCAAACATTTCATACACTGCCCGGTCGTCGAAAGTTGCCGCCAAACCAATAGCCTGCGGGAATACGGTAGCTCGACCATTACGGGCTACTCCATGCAACGCCTCGTTCCACCATTCATAGGGCAAAATACTTAAACGTTCAACGGAAGCCGAATTGTTAATCATCAAAGACACCTTTTCTTCAAGCGTCAACTTGTTTAATAATTCACGAGCCGGCTCGTCAAAGTTGTTTGAACTCAACAAGGTAGAGCACGAGAAAAAACAAAAAATTAATACTAAAAGGTTATTTGTTTTTACTTTCATGATATTTAGATATTTATTTTTTATTAAAACTTTTATTAGGTTTCTCACTCCGCTCGAAATGACGATAATGTAAGCCCATCATTCCGAACATTGTGAGAAATTTTATTTATTGTACATAATCGCTTTCGGGAGCGCCCAAATAACTCGGTTTCAAGCCTCCGAAATTGAAGATGATTTTTTGGAAAACAATTCCCGGCTCAAGTACACGAACACGAAGTGTATTGTTTCCAGCTTCGGGAACAGACATTTTGGTAATTGTGCGAATGATGCGTTCGCCTTGCCATGAACCTAACGAACCATCGTAATGACCGTTGAAGTTGACAATTTCTTCTGTTTTACCACCATCAAAAGAAAGGGCATAACGTAAACCTTTGTTTGCATTGAAATTCAATGTCGGAGATACAAAGACCACTACTTCTACTTCTCCGGCAGAAACAGTTTGTAAGTCATATTCCAAATAGATATTATCATCAGCTTGCGGATAAGCGTTCTGCGGGAAAGTTGTCACGGCCGACAAAGTTCTTCCTAAATTAGGAATAATTTCAAAACGGATTCTGTCGTTAGCTTGCGAGCGGGCAAAATGCGGCGCTTCGATAGAGATAAAGCCGTCGTTTTCGATAAACCTCTTTTCTTTTGGAGCTTCATACTGCACATATTCCACTTTCGGCATTATTCTGCGGTCGGGCTGCTGCCAAATGGTATATCCGATGCGGATTTGATCCATCATGTGCGCCCATTTTCCATCTGCAATATTTTGATTATAATGGATAGTAAAAAGTGAATCGCGTTCAAAAGCCTCTTTCACTTTATCTGCAAAAATATTCGCACATACATCATTCTTTGCGGCATAGTGTTTGTTCAGAGCAGCGGCATAATACATTTCGTAGAGATTAGATGTAGCGCTGATCGGGAACAAAACCAATTGATCGAAAGCATCTCTGTATACTGCGGGCAAGAAGTTATAAAGTCTCGAAGCATCAAGCGCCAAGTTTTTGTAATCGGTCGTTACCCTTTCAAATTCGTTGTAATTATCTAAACTGAATGTATTCTGATTCAATAACTCAGGCGTTACACGGCTGTTGAATTTGGTATAAGTATCAATCATCCGGGCAGCTTCTTGAGCATATTTTTCTCCGAATTGTTGAGCGCACCATTCTTCCGTATATTGAAGTAAATTACCGGCATTGAAACGGTCGGGATCCCAAGCCATATCAAGGAAAAAGCTGATCGGGAATTCCATCGGTTTCAAATCGCCTACATTAACTACCCAAATTCTGTCAACACCGTGCAAGTAAGTCAAATTCATCTGTTCCCAAACGCGTTGAATTTGGCTGACATTGATCCATTTATAATTCCGTGGACCGCCCACATAATCGAAATGGTAATACATACCATATCCGCCTTTGCGTTTAGGCGCATCGATATTGGGAAGTTTGCGTACATTTCCCCAGTTATCATCGCAAAGCAAAAGCGTGATATCGTCGGGAACACGCATACCTTTATCGTAGTAATCCTGTACCTCTTTGTATAATGCCCAAACCTGAGGCGTTTCTTCCGCTTTTTTTCCTGTTACTTTAGAAATAATATTACGCTGATTTTTTACGATATTTTGTAATAAAGAAATATTAGCTCCTTCGCTCATCGGTTCGTCGCCATCGCCACGCATCCCGACAGTAACAACGGTTTCAAAATCCTTCATACGTTCCATACCTCCGCGCCAAAATTCTTGCAGGACTTTTGCATTTTTATTGTAATCCCAAGGACCTTTTCCGTAGCGACGCCATTCGTCGTGAGCACGACCTAAAGGCTCGTGATGCGAAGTACCGATAACAACACCCATTTCGTCGGCTAAAGCTCCATTGGCAGGATCATCGTCGTAGAAAGCATTTCCCCACATGGCAGGCCAAAGGAAGTTACCTTTCAAGCGCAAGATCAATTCAAACATGTGTACATACATTTTGGAATTGACACCGCCAAATTTCTCGTTGCACCATCCCTGGAAAGCCGGCGCTTCGTCGTTAATGAAAATACCACGGTATCTTACAGCCGGTTCACCTTCGGTATAAACGCCCGGTTTAACATACAAATTTTCTTGAATTTCAACCGGTACATCAGCCCACCAATACCAGGGGGAAACACCGATTTGTTTCGAGAGTTCATAAATTCCATAGATAGTTCCCCGTTTATCACTACCGGCAATAACCAAAGCTTTGTCTATCCCGGAAGACGGATTATCAATAACGGTTATAATGAATTTTTCACGTTTGTCAAGCAATTCGTTTTTTGCTATTTTTCCTTGATCGAGTAACCGGTCAATTACGGCCGATTTTCCGAGTGTACCTACAATAACTGCTGTTTTACCGGATACAGCCGGCAAATTGCCTGTAACTCTCTTGAAATCGTCTTTCAAATCATTAACTGCCCGAAGCACTCCGGGAAAGTCATTCGCATCAGAAACTACTTGAAGTGGCTGACCATTTTCTATAATCGAAAAATAATCAGATTTTTCAGTTGTAGTAAATACAAATTTTTCTACACCGAAAGCAAAGACGGATTTAGTAGAAAGAACCAAGAAAAAAAGGATAAAACTGTAAATTATTTTTGTCTTCATATTAATAAGATATTTTATATTTATTTCA
>QMCD01002251.1_pt1 | contig 10861 bp, 5 predicted proteins | sample 1821841 | NCBI WGS metagenome assembly QMCD01 (sample SAMN01991225, study PRJNA193472) | Termite gut metagenome, whole genome shotgun sequencing project. | isolation source: worker | host: Macrotermes natalensis | reverse complement strand
AACGCCCCTACGGGCACCACATAGACACGTTTGCCATTCATATCAAACATTTCTACAACGTCCCCCATTCGTAATTCGTAATTCGTAATTCGTAATTCATCATTGACGGGGTTCGGATAAACCGTCAGTTTCATTTCCTTTTCCTTATTGATTATCGATGACGGTTGTTGGTTTACCGTGAAACTCACATCGAACTGTTTTGAAATTTCGGGGTTTCCGCTTACTGTAACCGTTGCTGTGTGTGTGCCTACAGCAAGACCGATATTGGGCACAACCTTGAATATCGCACTTGTATCTATATCAAGAATGGTTGTTGTAGATAGCTCGAAACTGCCGGCATTTTCGCCACTTAATGCGATGTTTAACTGTCCGGTTGATTCGGTTCCGATGTTGGTTATTGCCACTGTCAACGCATCCGGAACCTCATCATAGTCGTGGGTTGCGCTTGCAAAAGTATGCAGACTGTTTTGGCTTAAAACAATGCCGTGAAACGTTGGCAATTCGGGACGATGTGTAAGCACTATATTGTCCACTGCTGCCGGTGGTTGAGTGCCGTTTGTGCGGTCGTTATACCACGAAAACACAAGCCTTTTCGTTGTTCCGGAATATGTCGGAGATAAGGTTTTGTGCACGTTTTGCCACGTGTTTTGGTTCACATAAATGCCCAAACTTATTCCTTCGCCCACATCCACACTGTCTTTCGGCGTTACATCAGTTTCTACTATTCGCAATTCCATATAATCAATAGCAGATGTTCCTGTAAAATTTGTTTGCCCCATTCCTTTGAAATCAAAATACAAATCAAAACTATCCGTTGAAACCGGAAATTCCACATCGCAGTAAAAATGCACCTTACTTACGCCATTGAGAACCGTGTATTGATTGTCATTTTCATTGTTTGAAATATACGCGGATTTTTCGCCTTGCGAGCTTGTTGCAGAACCGATATGCCACGTGTTGGTTTGCGTTCCGTTAGCGAAAATCCATTCCGATGTAGACGTTTCAAAATCTTCCGTAAAAAACGGTTGTAATACGGTTAGTGTTGTGCTGATCGTATTGTTTTCGGGAATACTGTCGTTGTTGATGCTTACCGTAACACTGATGCGATGCGCTCCACGAGGCAGATTTACAGAGCCGATGTTTACACGGGTTAATTCTTCATAAGGCAATTCGCCCGTCCATTGAAAGGGCGTTTGTTCTTCGCCGTTGATTTGCCATGTGAAGAGAGCTGATGTGATTGGCAATCCTCTATTTTCGAGATTAACATTAATGTCCCAACTCTTTTCTTCAAGCGTTATTTGAGGCAGTTGAAGGTCTGTTAGAACAGCATCGTTATGCGTTGGAAGAATCCCTCCCATAAACTTGAATGAAACTGTTCGGTCATTCGTGTTTCGTTTGATTTTCGTGATTGGTTTTTCGGTGTTATCACCTGCCCATGATTTGGAATTGGGCATAGAATTATCGGTGAACGCCGATTGCCCTGTTTGTGGCCACGAATCTGTTGCCAAACTTGGCGAATCTCCACTACCCAAACAACCGTTGGGCTTATTGCAACCGGCTTGTTTCACATAGTATCCACGATATAAAGGAGAGTCATTCACACTGTTGTTGCGCCATCCGGAATGGTTGCGGTTCACGTGATAGATGAGCATTCCACTGCTTGGGATATAAGCGTCCCAAGAGGTTTTCTGACGGTTTTCAATCAAGAAGTATTCGTTTTCTGTTTTCGTATTTATTCGATAGATAACGCCTGTATCTCTCGGATTGGGCATAAGCACATCTGCGGGTTCTTCCGGAAGTGTTATTTCTTCCATCCAGCCTGCAAACCAACGAGCATACGCCGAAAGAAACGGAGGAGTGGCTCCATTGTTGCTCCACGAACCGTTTGCCATTAAACACCAATCTCCCAAATGCACAGATACTCCCCCACTATTTGCATAATCGGCATCGTAAAAATCCGGAACTCCCAGTAAAGAGTGTCCCAATTCGTGAGCAATAACGCCAATATGTGATATGTTTTTACCGCTGTTTCCGCGCAGTTCAGACGTGCAGGAATAGTTTTGCAGTGTTGTTCCGTTGTATTCCACGGGTCTTGTCAACACATCGGCATGCGCCCATATCGACTGACAATTCGTTCCGGAAGATTCCAAGCCATAACCTGCAAAGATGATATGCACAACATCAAGCGTATCACGACCGTTGAGCACATAGTTGGAAAAATCCGCATTGCCTCTGCGATATGCCGAATCTATTGCCAAACGTGCCATCTCACGAGGATTTCCTTGACTTGGAAACGAACAATCTTCGCTGTAAGCGGCTATGTTTTCGGGCAAAGTATAAGGTCCGAAAATATCCACTTGCAAATCCATTTTCCCATACGAATTTGCAGAAAAATAATCCCGCAAACTTCCGGTAGCTCCGCCTTGCGTATAATTCAACTGATTCAACAACATTTCAAAATCGGCTTTTGTTTTTGAAAATTTCACATCTTGAAACTGAACCAAAATAATAGGAATTCGTATGGTTCCTCTCAAATTGCGCGGTTCTTGATTATCAAATAGTCCTTTGCGCACAGACTTATCTCTAAACCCTTTGGCTTTAAGCATAGCCTCTTTTTGCGAAGAACTGTATTGCAAATTTTTAGATAAGGTTTTCAAAAAGCCCTGTTCATTGGTTGTTCGAGCATTCTCATCTTTCGCATGCACGCCCGACAATTTCAAATCTCCAAAGTTATCATGAATCGCGTATTCCAAAAAACCGTCCGCATTGAAAAGCATGGTGTATCCATCTTCCGAAACCGTCCAATTTATCCGTTCATCGCCTTGCAAACGAATAGTAATTTCCGTTCCATCCGGCAATGTGTATGCAATGGGATTCGGATTCGCAGGAACGGCGAAAACATGCACCGAAAATATGAGGGCTGTGAGGGTTGAGATGAGATTTTTTTTCATGGTTATTTGGTTATTTTGTTTAAAATCAGTACGAACGTTAAGCGAGGTAGATTCAACAACTAAATGCAACTTTATTTTATTTTTGAATAACCTCGCCGTATTCCATATTAAACGAGGCGTTTGGTTCTACATCAACTCTATTGTAACCGCCAATCAAAATTTTTCCATTGTTTTGCACGATGAGTTCGCCTCCATTTTTCACCAAAATATAAGTGTCGTCAATCGTACCGCCTGACAAAACTAATTTTCCTCCGTTTTGAATGGTAATGATAGAACAAGGTGCTATCATATTAGCTGTTATTGTTAATGTTACGCCGGAAGAAATAGAGATGTTGTCCGTTCTCGTTTGATTAACGTTCCAAGTTTGAGATGTCGAAATATGGGTAGTAAGTTTCGTATTTACAGGAATAGATGTCGGTGTTATCGATTCACAATGTCCGTATTCATCCATTGGACCTAAGTTTGGGTTTGAATCATCGCCATCAGGCTCATTTGGACAACACGGGCAAGTGGAGGGCTTTGAACCTATACCCCAAAAATAGTAACCATCTCCGTCCAAATCTACACATCTTTTTGAGTAATTTGGGTTAATAATGGGTGTTATCGCTGCATATGCAGTAATTTGATTATGGGCAATAAGAATTTTGACAAATCCACTCTCTCCCCAATTAGTTCCCCACTGGTTTTTAAAAATCCAATAAGTTTTCCCAATTGATGAATTCCCTGAGGGAATCGTATTGCAATCCCACGTATTTAATCCGATACAATCCCCTTGCTTTACAACTCCAAAACCGATTAAAGTCATAGCATGACAACCTGCTGAAGGGCAAATAGTTCCGCTTAACGGTCCATTAGAAATAATCATTTTTTTTAGATTATCTTCAGAAGATTTATCGTATCCTATAACAGTCGTAATTTTGGTCAAATTTGTGTTACATTGCTTGTTTGAGCACGGTGTAGCTCTACTTGCAGTATACGGGAAACAACTTTCGAGGGCGATTCCATCTGTTGTTATATAGTTCAGTGATGCGAATGGCGATCCCCAGCAAGTATTACAACACGAGATAGCTTCTTGTTCTGATAAATCTAAATTGACAAATTGATTAAAATAAAGATTAGATAGAGCTTCCGTAACGCCACTACCGGCAAACATCCAGCAAGATCCCAATGCGCCTTGATTTTTTACAGAAGTAATCCAACCATGTCCTCCTCCATTGTAATATGGAGAAGACGGATTATTTGCCCCATGTCTATTTCTCCAATCAAAAGAAGAAACAAAAGAAGATGCTTTGCGCGATGTTGATTTTGGAGCGGGGGTTACACTATCACTGTGCAATTCAAAAATACCTCCAACATAATATTCAAAACCCTGCAAATCGGGAACTGTTCTCCCAAACAATCCTTTCTTTTCCTCATAAGTCATTTTAGAAATGGAAGTTTCACCGGCAATCCACAATGCACTTTGAGAGCGGAGATTATTATTTATCAGTTTGATTTTATCCGCTTCTGCTTGCTGTTGTTGACTTCGGGAAAAACTTTTTTCCTTGGGTATAGCTATTGATAAATTTTTGAGCTCTGCATTTTTTATTTCCACTCTAATTCTTGTCAGTGCGGAATTTGCAGGAATTTCAATGCTCTCTATCGCCTTGTTTGTAAAATTATCAACCCCTTTAACTGCGAGCAACGGGGAACTTTCGTAAACCAGTAAATCATAACCGTTATCATCCGAAAGCAAAATCCGAACATAACCGGATTTGGAAGAAAATACAACCTGTCCGGATGCAAAAACCGTTTTTGAATCAAGCGTATTTTTTTGAACCGTCGCAAGCAATGCGTTGTGATTTATCGTTTTATCGGAGGATACAAGAACCTGTGCAGATAACAACAAGCCTATCCAAGATAATGCGAATGACACATATATTTTTTTCATAACATTTTACTTTTTAATAATTTTGTATGTGGAGATTTGTCCGTTGTTGTCATAGATTTTTAGCAGATATAATCCCTTTGAAAAGGAACTCATACTTATCGGTTCGGCATTTGTTTGAGTATATACCTTTTCTCCGGAAATATTAAAAATTTCAATTCGTGATACAGTCTTACCGGAACAAGCAATAGTCAATATGTCATGAACCGGATTAGGGAAAACATTGCAATTTTCAACGACTGTTATCTGTGTGGAAGCAGGGAGCTCTTCTGCATTATCGTAATAACATTTTGCATATCGGGGATTTTTATAAGTCAATTCTTCGTTTTGAAAAAAACACAACAGATTACTTACACTTCCACTTATAATCAATTTATTCATTGGGTACAAAAAATCATCTAAATTACCCAAATTTTCAATCCATGTATCAACAATCTGTTCAGAAGTTGAGTCTATACTAAACTGTATGCGTTTTTTCATAAAACCATTTATCTCTACGGAGTCAACCTCTTTAACATAAAGATTTACGGACTGTTGCCATCGGTATTCTGTACACTCAAAACTCATCCCTTTTTCTAATGAAAAATCATATAGCAAATATTCTGTTGTAGAATCTTTCGGAATAAAATACGTTTTTTTGTACTGTTCTCGCATCAATCCCTTATATTCTACATTTTCTCGCAAACTGTCATCACAAGAAAACACTTTTTTGTAGGATTGTTCTCCGGTAAGAGAATCTCCATCAAAGTAAACATATTCTGTGGAAACATCGCAAGGTATCATAAAAGCACCCAAACCATAGTGCAGTGTCGCCCAAGAGTTGCGGTCATTTACGATCGTATTGTCCTGTGCATTTATTTGCAAGGTTAAACAACAGATGATTGCTATAAGAAAATTTTTTGCTTTCATATTTTCCTCCTTTCCTATTCCGTCAAAATCATCCGTTTAGTATCCACCAATCGTCCATCCACAAGAAGTGAGTAGAGATACATCCCCGCTTGCAAGGAAGATGCCCGAACTTCAATTTTGTTTTCGCCTTTGTTTGCAGGCAATTCATGGCATTGCAACTGTTTGCCCACAAGATTGTAAATACAGATTTTTGCATTGCGAATATCTTCTGCAAGTTGATAGGCAATCGTGGTCGAACTTGTGAATGGATTCGGCGTGTTTTGATGCAACAAATTATCTTTATCAGAGATGTTTTTTCGTGAATTTTGCGCATCAACCGTTATATCGAAATATGGAGAAACACCCTCATAGATTTGTTTTTCCAATTTTTCGATGCGCTCGTTTTGCTCTTTGATGGTTTGAGTTAAATAAGGAATCAATCCGGTGTAATCTAAACTGTATAAACCGCGACTGTCAACAGCCACCAAATCCGGAAACAATTCGGCAACTTCTTGCGCAATAAATCCCGTTCGGTTTTTGTATGCCAAATTTTTGGACACATCTTCACCCGTAGCGGTTTTCACAAAATCGTAGGTTACCGGACGAAGTTTGAACACTCGGTCAGACACCGAAGATTGTGCAAGTCTGCGTTCGGATTTGGACGATAATTCACGAATATTGGTTTTCAAGTTAGCATCCGAACTCGCTAATGTGCCAATGTAATTACCACTTGAATAGTAATACTTTGAATAAATAATATGCATATTGTTGTTCCGTGTGCCTATACTTGCTTCACCATCGGACAATCCTGTTAGTGCTGCAACAGAAGTCAATAGCGATCCAATAGAAGGTGCAGGTATTTCGTCATTGGAAGGAATAAATTGAAATCCTCGAATTTCTCTACCACCCAAAATAGAAGTAGTACATTTTATCACTGCTTTTTGCGCATTTACTTCAAAGCGTGTATTGGCATCAAACAGTGGCGATGTCGTATTTCCTATATGAACTGTACCGTTTGAATATACTTTAATTTGAGCATTCAGTGCGCTAAAACTTGCGCACAACAGAAGGATTGGAAGGATGAGATTTTTTTTCATGTTGATCTGACTATTTTCAGTTTATAAAGTTTATAAGGTTTGTAAAGTTTATAAAGTTACCTTCACAATTTTTGTTGAATGTTTGCCGATTTTTAGGATATATGTCCCTGTTGGCAGATGCGAAACGTTGATGGTTTGTTCGCCCATTGTAGGGGCGTATTGCATACGCCCATTGCCACCGTTTGACATACCGTTTGACATAGGGCGTATTGCATACGCCCCTACGGGCGCCATATAGACACGTTTGCCATTCATATCAAACATTTCTACAACATCCCCCATTCGTAATTCGTAATTCGTAATTCGTAATTCATCAACAACCGGATTGGGAAACAATTTCAAAAAATGTTCTTTCTCAAACTCGGAAATAGACGAAGTTCCTGTGGTTACCTCCAACGGCGTGGAAGGCTCTCCTGCGTGATAGTTTTTGTTCGTTTTGGAACGTGCAAAAATGTAGTACGTAACATCTTTCTCCAAACTTGAAAAGCTTAAACCTTCCTGCCAATTTTCGGGGATTGTGTTTTCTGTATGAATGGCATACTCCACCGTTTGTCCGCTACTTGGAGGCGATACAGCAAAAATCACAATGCTGTTGTCGGTTTTCGTGTCGAGCATTGGAGTTTCTACTTCTGCTCCGTTTGCTTGATTTACGGTGAAACGCACATCAAAACTTTCCGAAATTTCATTCTCTCCTTCCACCGTAACCGTTGCTGTGTAGGTTCCTGTTTCGAGATTTTGTTTGGGAGCGAGTGTGAACACATTCTGCGTATCCACAGCAATATCGGCGATAGATGTTTTAGAAAGTTCAAAACTATTCATGTTTGTTCCACTCAAAGCAATCGTCAGTTCGCCGGTTGGTATTGTTCCTGCATTGCTAACGGCCACGGCAAACGGTGCTTGTTGTTCATATCCAAACGTGTTATCTACAAATGTGTGCAATCCGCTTTGACTTAAAACAAGGGCATTAAACGGTTCAACATCCGGACGTAAATCAATCCTGATATTATCAATGGCAGCAGGAGCTTGAGTTCCTACTGTTCGGTCGTTATACCACGAAAAAACCAAACGTTGCGTTGTTCCTGCATATACCGGAGATAAAGTTTGATGTATGTTTCTCCATGTGTTTTGATTGACATAAGTTCCCAAACTTGTTCCTGCCGTCAGAATAACACTATCTTCAGGCGTTACAGAGGTTTCCACAACTCTCACTTCCATATAATCGAGAGCTGTTGTTCCTGTGAAATTGGTTTGTCCCGTTCCTTTGAAATCGAAAAACAAATCGAAACTGTCTGTTGCTACCGGAAACTCCACATCTCGATAGAAATGCACCGCACTGATGGCATTGGCAGTGGTGTATTGATTTGTAGCACCGTTGTTGTTTGAAATATAAACTGATTTTTTGCCATTCCTTGCTGTTGCTTCGCCGATATGCCATTGATTGGCTTGCGTTCCATTTTTGAAAATCCAGTTGGAGGCATCGCCTTCAAAACCTTCTGTAAAAAATGGATCGTAAACTTTTAGAATTTTCGTAGCGGTATTGTTTTCCGGAACGGAATCGTTGAGAACAACAACTGTTGCCGTGATTTTATAAGCAACTCCTTCTTCCACATCGAATGCGCCCAATGTTACAAGGGTTGACTTTTCGAATATCAGTGATCCTGTCCAATTAAGCGGAGTTTGTTCAACACCATTCACGCGCCAATGAATCGTTGCCGATGTTATTTCTTTCCCCCAGTTTGCGAGTGTTGCCTTTATGATCTGTGTTTGTGCGCCAATTACCAATTCGGGGCATTGCAGTTCCACCAATTCCGCATCATAATATGGAGGCGGAGTTCCTCCCATAAATTTGAATGAAATTGTTCTTTCTTCTCTATGGAATACAATTTCTGTAATGGGTTTTTCTGTATTTTGTCCGGACGCTGATTTTGCGTTTGGAACAGAGTTGTCTGTAAATTCTGTTTTTTCTTCAAGAGGACCCCACGCATCGTATTCCCGACCTTCGGAGCAACCATTTGCTGCACTGCAACCGGCTTGCTCCAAATAATAGCCGCGATTAGCAACATCGGTATTGATCTCATTATTATTCCATCCAAAAATGTTTTTGTTTACGTGATAAATTACCATTCCGCTATTGTATGGGATTTGAGCATCCCAACCCACACGTTGACGATTTTCTATCAAAAAATATTCGTCTTCGGTTTTTGTATTCACGCGGTATATCACTCCCGAATCCATGGGATGTGGCAAGAAAATATCTGTTGGTTCGGATAAGGTTATTGCCGGCACCCAACCTGCAAAATCGCGCGCATACGCCGAAAAATTCGAAGGTGTTCGTCCGTTGTCAACCCAGTTTCCGCTTGCCATCAAACACCAGTATTGCGGATGAACTGCTTCCAAAGCATTGACGTCTTTTCCATCCGTATCGTAGAAGTCCGGCAATTTAAGCAAAGAATGTCCCAATTCGTGAGCGATAACTCCTATATAGGTCATTTCGGTTCCGGCGTTTCCTCGCAATTCAGGCGAGCAAGAATACGATGAAATGGTTTTCCCATTGTATTGCACAGGCGAAGGGAGAGTCCATGCGTGGGAATGAATGGAGTTGCATTGTGCACCTCCGGCTTCTCCGCCATAACCGGCGAAAATAAGATGTATGGCATCCACGTTTTCCCCATCGCTTATTGCATAGTTGGAAAAATCCGCTCCTCCGCTGTAATAGGCTGAATCGACCGCCAAACGTGCCATTCTGCGAGGGTTTCCTCCGCAACGTTCATCAAAATCTCGCACATTTCCGGGCAATGTGTACGGACCAAAAACATCTACCTGCAAATCCAATTTTCCATAGGAATTGGCATAAAAATAATCGTGTAAGCTTCCCGGGGCGGTATGTGTTACTTGATTAAACAAGATCTCAAAATCTCTTTTGGTTGTGGAGAATTTTTTATCTTGAAATTCGATCAAAATAATGGGAATATGTATGGTTCCCGTGAGGGCTTTTGAGGCTTTCGACGATTTTCTCATATAGTCATCTTTGAAACCTCGAACTTTGCGCATATTTTCTTTTTGAGTTGCGCTATATCTCAAATTTTTCGGTAGGGTTCTTAAAAAACTTTGTTCTTCATCGGATCGTTCGTTTGGATTATGCGCACGAACACCCGACAACATCAAATCTCCGGAATTGTCTTGAATGGCATATTCCAAAAAGCCGTCCGCATTGAAAAGCATGGTGTAGCCATCTTCTGAAACTGCCCAATTTATCCATTCATCGCCTTGAAGTTGAATGGTCATTTCTGTTCCATCCGGCAGTGGATAGGTGATTGGGTGCGGATAAGCCGGAGCTGCGAAAGCGTATTGTCCCGAAAATAGCAGGGCAAAAAACGACAGGTAAAGAATCTTTTTCATATTTTTAGATGTTTTTATTGTTTATTAGCATTGAGTTAAGGAATATCCCCAGTCCAGTGTCCAGACAAAGATGAGAGCAACAAGCGAGAATCCCAACACGGTTAAAAAAAGTGTTTTGCTTTCGTATTGTATGAAATAGTGTTCCAAGTTCGGAATTTTCTTTACGAACCAGGGGAGCACCAAATAGATTGTTGCAATTGCAATTGTCATACTAAGTCCTATTCGGATATCGCAAAGGAAATCGAACCATGAGTCTCGAATAGAGTATTCAGCGAGAACGGGCATCACCAGCGGCACGAGCATCAGTATGCTTGCGATTATGGCTGTTAGTATTTGTTTGTGGATTTGCATATATATGGAATGGAATTGTTTTTCTGTTTAGGGTTCTGTTCGGTTAAGCAGTGTTTTTGTATCAAGGGGGTGTCTCGACTGCCTGTTTAGGGTTGTTCGGCGAAAGCTTGTGTCCAATGTCATTCGGTTAAGCAGTCTTTCCATAGCAAGGGGGTATCTCGACTTCGCTTCGCTCCGCTCGACATGACGTGTTTTTGCAAAGGGAGGGGGCAGAGTAGGATTTTTGGCGGCAAAGCCGCCAAAAATCC
>QMCD01003240.1_pt1 | contig 10865 bp, 13 predicted proteins | sample 1821841 | NCBI WGS metagenome assembly QMCD01 (sample SAMN01991225, study PRJNA193472) | Termite gut metagenome, whole genome shotgun sequencing project. | isolation source: worker | host: Macrotermes natalensis | reverse complement strand
ATGATAAAAACACACTTGTTTAAACCTTATGACAAAATTATAAATGAAAACACAAAATCGATTGTAAATGTATGAAAATCAATCCGGAATAATTGCGAAATAAATGGTTTATTTTGTGCAAAAACAGCCTGTCTCCCGACAGGCATACTCTAAAATAATCGCTTCACCTTCAATATAATTGCATTATCTGATGCAAATGTAGAAGAACAAGGAGCAATCCCCCTGTTTTCATGTCCTTTTCTTTTCACCGCCCTTTGCTGATTTTTGAAGAAAAAATCAGAGTTAAAAATGCAACAATTAAATCTAAACAACAGTGGATAAGTTTAAAAAGACCCGGGATATCGTCACGACAGGCCGGGCTGTAAAACAAACGTTTTAGAACTACTTGTTCATTTTCCATGTGCAAATTTACAAATAGTTATTTGAATCGCACAATTGCCTGTAAAAATATAAAAACAGCCTGTCATCACGACAGGCTGTTTTTCTGCTTAGTTACAAAATGATTAGCCAACAGCTATTAGCTGAAAACATTGGTATATAATATAAAAAAAGGCCGCGCCCTCACGGGTACAGCCTCGAAACTTGACATTACATTAACATTAACTTAAACGCGGCTATTAAAGCCGGTAACGATAAAAACTCACTTGTGTTAAACCTTATGACATTTATAAATGAAAACACAAAATCGATTGTAAATATATGAAAATCAATCCGGAATAATTGCGAAATAAATGGTTTATTTTGTGCAAAAACAGCCTGTCTCCCGACAGGTATACTCTAAAATAATCGTTTCACCTTTAATACAATTGCATTATCTGATGCAAATGTAGAAGAACAAGGAGCAATCCCCCTGTTTTCATGTCCTTTTCTTTTCACCGCCCTTTACTGATTTTTGAAGAAAAAATCAGAGTTAAAAGTGCAACAATTAAATCTAAACAACAGTGAGATTGCAGTGGGCCTGATTTGCCTGGCCTGTTTTCTGCTCTCTACTTTCTGTATCGGTAAGTGGTGGGGCAAGTTCCGTAGCCGCCGGTGGATCGTTACTGTTTTCTGGGGCCTGCTAGCCGCCTGGTGTGTCATTGTAGACGGGGAACGCCTGCGAGAAACCGGTACAATTATTATCGTTGCCTGCGGAGCCGCGCAGAGTATTATCTCCCAGCTGGTGAGTACCTATGAGCGCCTGAAGATCAACATAGGCAATAACATATCGCTGGAGGCGGAAAACAGTAAACAGTCAACAGTCAGCAACAAACTAAGTTGTGATAAACTTCCGATTTTGTATCTTAGTTCCTTGAAATACAGTCTTGGGAAAGCTCTCGTTACTGCAATTATGGTTGTGATAAGCTCACCTTGTGTATTCTAGACTTGTTCTTCTGATATCCTTCCAACTAAGACTGGCCGGCCTCCAACATAAACATAAATTCTATCCCTTGAAAAAAAACGACAACAATGCAAACAACAAGGAAATCAAGGGACTATTAACAAAAACTATACTCATTTATCTTTTCTTCCGTTCCATCTTCCATTCATGCGGGACATACAGTCAGTTATGATAACCTGCCGACAGGCACACCTTATACCTTATTTCAACAACTCTTTCAACTGTGCGTACCGTCCCCGGACAATACCCTCGCTGTCGGTTAAAATATAAGTGGGCGTACCCACTATTCCGTAGTTCCTGAAGTTGTCCCCGTCGAAACCCCTGAAGTCGCAGATCTTATCCGCCCACGGAAGTTGTGCGGCTGTCCCTTCAAAAACTTCCCTGTCCGTATCGGCAGCAATGGAAACGACCCGGATATTATTATCCGTCAGTAGCTTATACTTACCCTTCAACTCCTCAAGCTCGTAATGGCAGTTGCCGCAACCTGTCTCATAGAAGACGATCAGGCTTTGCCTGGGCAGGAACAGGCTGTCTTCCGCCGCTATCTGTGGGGCCGGCTGCCCGTTTAGCGGCATAGTCAGGTATTCCGTACCCAGTGCAGGCAGCAGGTAATCCTTCCCGTACTTACTCAACAGCCGGATCAGGGTCTGGGTGAGTTCACGGCGGACAGCGATATCGCCGCCGCAACGGTCGAGCATCAGGCGGCTGTCATTCAGTAACAGGCTGTCGTTACCTGAACACGTTTGATACCACACATCGAAGGCCGGTTGCCAGAAACCGCTGGTGTACAGGTCGCCGTAGTCCGGTTTGTTTACAATAAATTGCCGCTGTTCTTCCGGTATGCTTTCCTGCGGTATACCGAACGAGCTGCCCATACCCGACAAACAGCCCAGTATCTCCACCAAACGGGCGGCATACAGCGGGCTATCGGCTATCTCCCCGCGGAAGGCTTTATATCCGTCGGAGGCTGCCTGTACCCGTTGCCCCGGGAGGGCTAACACATAGGAGAGGGATTGACCCCGACCTGTATTGGCGGCTTCGCTGTATTCCCGTATAAGCCTGCTTTGGCGGGCAAGGGCCTCGATAAAGAAGGCATTTTCGGCAGAGCCTGCAAAAACAGGCTCTGAATCCTGCTTGTCCGGTTCACTCATAATAACCTTTTCATTGCCGTTGATAACAATATTCCATACCCTGCCGTATCCTTCTACCGAGAAGCGTCCTACCCCGCGGTAAGAGGGATGCCTTGCGGAAAGGTCGATGAAAGCCCGGCCGCGCGAATCGAGTTCCCCGGTGGCGACGGTGTCGCGGCGCGTACCTTCGAACAGGCAGAAGTAATATGTCCGCGCGGCATAGTAAGGCAGCCGTATATCCACGCTTTGGGCAAAACCCGGCGACACCCAGAGGGAAGCGCATATAAAAAATGACAGCTTATTCATTATTTTTCTTGTTACCTTTTTGTCGTACTTGTTTACATTTTATTTATAAATCCCCAATTTATACTATTCCCATCTGTTACCCACAGCGTCACTATCGGTATTTATGAATTCTTGACACAACGTAACGCAAAGCCGTACGCGCGGTAGTAGCTGTTGGCAGGATTCACGTTACCACTGCTGATGGTCAGGTAGTAGGCATTAGCGCCTGTAACGCTGATACTCCAGTAGTAGCCGCTCGTACCCTGGTTGTACAGCAAACCATTGCCGTAGTGCCGGAGTCCACTGGCGGGCAAAAAGAGTGTGGTAGTAGCGCCGTCAGGCTTGATTTCATAACCGCGGCCGTTAATATTGTTCCACGTCCATGTATTGGCAGTAGCTGTCCCGGGAGAACCCGAAATCGAACCTCCCTTGTAAATGCTGCCCCATTCGTCCTGGGAAGGTGTCCGCCAGTTCGTATTCGCACCAGTGATGCCCCCTGACGTAGCAGCCGGAGGATAATAGGTCGTGTAAGTCACCCCGTCATCATTGATCTTGGCACAGGGATCATTAGCGGCGAAACGCCCGGTGCGCCACAACTGGTCTATCTGGCTCGCGGGCAGGTTAAAATGCCAGTTATAGTTCTGGGTTGAACTTGTGGTGATAAACATACCATAATGGACGGTATCAGTCCGGGCTACCTGCCGCCACGGGTAAGTTTGTGATGTACTATTAACCAAATTACCGTCCTCATACGTCGGGCCTGAACCATAGGCTACCTGATTTGTCCCCGCGGTGTTTGCTCCCGCAGTAAAGCCCTGGGCGGCTCCGCGCTTTTCGTGCCCGTCACCGATACGTCCCCACTGGTACAGGTCGCCGTAAAGATTCTCTTCATTTGCAATATAATAATGCTTGCCGTCTGCATCGTTAGCAGGACTGAAAGTCATGGTATGACCTTTCTGTGCGGCAATGGTCAGGTCGGTAGCCCCCAGATTAAAGCACATAAAGGAGACCCACTCGCCGGCGTTATTCTTAGCTCCACAGCCTACGGCCACCTCCGCCACATTGGAGGTCAGTTCAGCCCCCAGTGAACTTTTAGCCACGCAGTAGAATTTATAAAAACCGGTATAGTTGGCATTACGGGTAGTGCCTTTGATGACTGCCTGTGGAGTAAAGGATGCTGTATTTGCTCCGGCAGCATTTGCAGTTGCTGTACTGGTATAGATCGTTCCGGTCTGTCCTACAGGCGTACCGATGCGGACATGCACGTTGTTGCCGGTTACCTGGTACCACTGGTACGTCCATGTACCCAAACCGTCAACAACAAAAGTGAGCGGCGCGGCTGTTTCGGTTCCCTGTTCGTAAAACGTGAAAGTTTTAGGCTGCCCGGTGATCGACGATACGGCCTCGTTAGCCTGTGAGGTAACCCATATCGCTCCGTTCCATGTATAAACCGCAGGATAAAGGGTACTGCCAACACCGTTGTTGGTGACGTTATAAACCATCAGCCCGGCAAGGCGTTCTTTCAGGTTGTCGGTATTGCCGGTAAATTCGGGGTCGTCGGCCGGGATAAAGGGTTCGAGGGTACTGATGCTGACCAGCTTGACACGGGGCAGTAGCAGGCCGCCGTTCCCTAGCCCGGAAGTAACATTGTCATCGTCCGAAACGGAAGAGACTGTACCCGTGGCGCCCTGCCTCGCTTTAATATCGAGCAGTACCGCCCGGTTAGGCGCCACACCCGAGCCGATGGTTACCTGCCCCTTGGCAGGGAAGGCAATAACCAAAACCAGAAGCAGCATAAGAGCCGCCGGTTTAATCGATCTTGTTCTTTGTTTTGTCTTCATAAATGCTTTTTGTTATTTGTAGTTTTTATATAACCGATTATAAAACTGGGTTGCAGACGCTGCTGACTCTAAATTTTAGATTGTGTAATTCGCAGTCATTTTCCTTGTGAGTATAGATTGACTCTAAGTCGTCGTCACAATACAATTCTTTTTGGGTATAAAAATCAATGCCTTAAGGTATCTGTCCGCGGATTTCCCAAGAGGCAGGCAAACGAATGGAGAGACAAATATTATTTAGAGACTAAGACAACTGTTCAATGGTATGAACAACTCCATTTCCTTAATGGCATTGAATTTTTGTTTTTTACTTTTTATGAAATATTACAACTGTTTGATAACATTAATTATTTATGTTATAAACAATCGGCGGTTGATTGGAGGAACAGTTACTCTATATGGTGAATTAAAAGATGTGAGACTTTTTACAAAAGCTGTAGAGCATACCTGTATCCGGTCAACCGACCGAATTGTTCTTGTATTTTTATTGGCCTTCTATCTATAATATTAAAAAATAATACCAGTATGCGTGCTTGCCGCCGGGGCATAAAACCCTTCCCTCACAGCCGGCAAGCCGTGATAAACCTTTTATATTTTTGTGGATTGCGCTTGTTTTGTAGCGGGAAGCCATTACTTCAAATCCTGTACCCCGCTTTCCTCTGCCGGCTATCCCGGAAGGAAGGAACTTGTTTTGTATTTGTTGCTCTTACTTTTTTAGTTTGTATTAAAGTGTTATAAGTTTGTTATACGCTTCCGCCCCTGTCTGTCACGAGAGCGTAAATGATATACGAAAAAAATCCTCGCTCGTTTTTCGGCAGAAAAGCAGACAGAAACGCTATATGCTTCATTTTATAAAAATGAAGTATTATATTATGATGCGCCGCATATGTATACGCGCCGGCAATACTAAAGATATAGATAAAATACGAGAATATAAACCCACGCAAAAAAAAGATCTCAGCTAAGACTGAAGTAAGCCTCTCTAAGAAAACAGAAGTGACAACCAAATTTACAGGCAGTTCTTTTACAGAATTATTTATTAGAAAACAATACATACAAACTCTTGTTTTGCTGTTAAGATTGTTTCCCCACCCTTTTAATTCGTTGCAAATATAATGAATGTTTTTATATTTTAATGCTTTTTGGGGAAATTTTATTTATTGGGGGAATTTAGGGGATTATATATGAATCCGAAATATAGGCTTTTTCCTATTTATACAGGGTGAGCTCCTGATAAATAAAGTACCATTATTGACATAAGTATAAAAAACATGTATAATATTTTAACTCTCCGCCGTGAAATTTCCGGCTTTAACCGCTTTCACCTTGTGCCTTTAACTAATCCTGTGAACCTGCATGACAGGACAGCTACTCTTACACTTGCAGCGCCGGGTATTTTATGGCCGGACAACCTGCCATGAAAATAATTGTATCGTTTCTTTATCTTATTTAGCTGATTTCCTGTTTTATATAAATTTATGGCTGTTTTATGAAATAGCTGTTTATTCCATTTTATGTAATTTTGCAATATTGTTTTGTGTAAAAGGCTATAGTATGTAGGTCGTTAGGTTCTATATCGGGGTTTCGTGAGATCGCCCGGATATTTTAGTCAGTTGGTATTTGCCACGGGAAGCAGGCGCAGGTATTTTATGCAGCATGCAGCCGGTAGGAGATAGTACCGGGCTAAGCCCCTTTAAGAAAGTTATTGATATTAAATTGAGCAATTCAGAATTTATTAAGTTGATTTATTCTATTTGACACAAACTTTACATGTAAGATTGTACTTTTCCCGTCCCCGCTTTTTGCGGGGATTTTTATTGTCCGCCCAATTCCCAGTTACCATTTGCCCCGCAGTATGGAAGAAGCCCGCGAAGTCCCGTCGCAGGCTTAATAGTTAAGAATCAGTTCTTTCAATCTGTCTGCTTTTTTATACTGTCGGCAGAACTAAATATCCGTTCCAGATGAAGCATGTCATCCGTGTAGATTCCCCCATTCATTTTGACAGACCGGCATCTCCAGTCTTCCGGGTCAGCCTGTCGTTCTCCTGATACTGATTATAATTCCCAAATAAGGAGTATCGCAAACCCAATGAAAGAAAAATGGCCGCAATAAAGGTTTTACTCGACTTTAAATCAATGGCATAATGATTCTTTACAATACTTGGCTGTTTAGCTATCTTTTCCAGCTCTGAGATTTTCTCTTTGAGGAACTGAACTAAGAAACCGTTAGCTTGATCCTACAACCGGTGCATAGTTGTCACTATTGCTGTACTATAAGCCTGTAATTCCTTTGCTGTATGTTCTTCGATTCATCGATAGTCAGTACTATCTTATCCAGCAAATCTATTTTTAAAGCGGATTCTCCGTTGTCATTCTTTTTCAAGGATTGGATTTCTGTTTTGAGTTCGGACAGTATTTCCGAAAAACCATCCATTGTTATCTGTATATTTTCAAATTCATTATTAGAGTTTATATTTAACAGACAATTAAATATAAAAATGATTATCCGCATCGTGTCCTATTATAAATTCTGGACTTAAAGTCGGTGTTATAGCTGATAGCAGCAAAGACCAGTCTGTCGAACAGCTTTTCACCGAAGTATCATCTGTTGAACTTGTAGCAGAACTCAAGCTGATAGTATTGCAAATATTCAATTTCAAGTCTATGATGAACATCCAACAGTAGTCTCTTGGCATTGCTAATTGCGCAATGTGCACCCATGACAGGAACGTTTTTACAACCTTCTTGTCAGCGATAACAGCCTAATGGCTGTGTACATGTTCATCAAACTTGATATAAGATGTGAAATCGTCCGTAATTAATTCCACTGACGGTTCCAGACGTTCACCCACAATATCGGTGATCGTTTTGGATTTCAGGTCGGGTATAACCTGCATTTTGAGATGTCCGACCGTTTTGGAGGGTCTTCCTCTGAGGGTGAACTTTCATCATTACCAGGACTTTAGCTTTCTTTTGACTGCCGTGTCCTCTTTTTAATGGTTTGTCATTCTCTTCACCAGGCAGTTCGACGGAAAAGAATCCTTCGTCCGGTTCCACTTGAGCGGTAAGTTGGTAACGATTATCACGTTTACTCATCACATCTCTTAATTTGCGGACCATTTCCCCAATGGGTTGATAGCGTTTATGACCCAACTGGCGGCGAAGCTCTTCCGTAGAAAAGGATTTCTTTGTGCCTATTAGCAGGAACATGGTTGCTATCCAGTAACCAAAAGGAAGTTTGGAGTTCCATTACGGTTCCTGAGCGTAAAGATTGCCTGCTATGGCAGTGTTTGCACTCAAAGGACAGCTTCACAGGGTTCCAGTATGCTCCTTACAGCCACAATGCTTGCAGACAACACCGGATTGCTCCTTCTGTTCTTTCAGATAAGATATACAAGAGGCTTCTTCGGGGAACCGTTGCATGAAATTCAGGATATTCATAATATATTTCATCTTTGACATTATACTATATATACTGAATATCAGAAAAATACTAAAAATATGTATGTATAAATTCTTCTGCATTATGTTAAATAATTAACGGACATTTTGCGGATAATTATAAATATAAACTTTAATATTCAGGTCTTGTTCCAGAATAGCCTTTGTTACAAGATTCAGAAGGGATACCCTATGCCGAAATGCCAGGCCATACGATTCTGCCTAGGCTTGAAGAGTACCAAACGCTTCGACAGGTCTTCTCCCGGATCATAAGCTTTCATTCCCAAATCGAAACGCAACAAAAGGAATCCTAAGTCAAACCGGATTCCAAGTCCATAAGCGATGGCAATTTCCTTATAAAAGCTATTAAATCTGAACAGACCTCCAGGTTGGTCTTCATAATCCATCAAAGTCCATATATTTCCGGCATCGATAAATTGGGCGAACTCCAGGTACCTGCTTGTCTTTATCCTGTTCTCAATACTGAATTCCAACTTCATGTCGCCCAAATGTCCTAGGTAATCGATTTTGTTACCATTATACTCCGATTTGTACGATCCAGGCCCCAACGGGTACTCCATCCCCTGATACTATTGCTTCCTCCTACAAAAAATTGTTTTTCAAAAGGAATATAGAAAGAGTTGCCATATGGATAAGCCAGCCCTAATACAGCGTGATAAGCCAATGAGTGTTTTTTGGAAAAATAAAATGTTTTGCTATAATCAATGCTTCCTTTTACATATTCCGCATAATCGACACCCATAATCAATTTTTGACCATACTCATCTTTTTTTGTTTTACCTACGGAAGTAATTAACCGGGGAAGAGTTCCCGCTGTTTCAAACGATGCCCGTAGAGTATATACAGAATGTCGAAGTGGTTGACTTTGACGATTAGTCCATGTAAGTGAATAGGCCATAGCCGATATTAATTTGTCAAGGTAGCTTGCCCATAATAGTGAATTGTCGGCATCATAAATTTGTTCTTCAAACCAGTCCGATATCCATGGCATAGAGACGTAGCTTATATCGATTAGATTCAGCTCATGGCGGAACTTTCCTGACGGGGAATACCAATCATAGGAAATTTTTCCATTAAGGAACTGGCGCATGTATTCGGGCCTGTGCTGATTATTCAGCCCGATAGAAATCCGGGTATTTGCCGATGGCAATTCACGCCAGCTCTTTTTTAACCAGGGAAAGAGAAATACAGGGAAAGAGAGGCTGTTTTCAATACCAAATTCAAAATAGCTCTGATTCAGCAGCCCTGAATTTCTCCTGCTTCCTGCCATAAATTCATATGCTCCTTTCAATTTAACCGTAAATTCTTCTCCTCCGTTAAAGAGGTTTTGATGTTGATACGAAATGCTCGGTGCAATGCCGAAGTCTCCTGCGGAATTCGTGCCGTCTATTGCCGCACTGAACCGATGTATATTTGCCGGCAGTAGTATAATAGTTGCATCAAGCTTTGTACTATCTTCGGGCGAAGGTAAGAGTTCAATATTTATATGCTTTATAGCTTTTATTTTACTGTAACCTGTATAAGTATTGTTTAAGGCCAGGTCAGAGAAGTAAGCTCCTTTTTTCAAATAATTGTTCCGGAGAATTACTGAATTACGCAGGAAATTATCTCTTCCGCGTATAATCTTTATATCTTTTACACCGATGGTATCCACACCTCTGTAAAATCCTCCGTCGTCTGTTGCTGAATCCGGTAAATCCCCTCCCGGTATTATGGTCACATCATTCAGTCTGTAACGCTTATGTGGAAGATGATCTTTTACCGGATAGACATCCATGTATAAGTTAACCTCATGCGAATTGAGGGTAGTATCTGCTTTAAAATACAGGTATTTCTTTGAAAAGTCAAAATAGCCTATATTACGCATAACATTGTTTACCTGGATTCGTTCCCGTTCTATCATATCCATATCAAACATATCGCCTTTATTCAGCAAAGGCTTTGTCGATACATAGCTTAAAATACGTGCCATTGTCGTATCACTAAAAGTATAGCTGTAGTCGTGGATAATATAGGGAATCCCACCTTCCAAACTATAGGTAACGGACACCTTTTTACCTTTAACTTTCAATATTGTGTCTACTTTGGCATCCAGATACCCCTGATTGTTCAACTGTTTCTTAAGTTGATTCATAGAAGCGGATGTCAGGCTGTTACTGAATACAACAGGGGGTTGTCCTATTCTCCTTATTGCACGAGTTAACCATCTAGAAGTATCTTGCCCGGCTATGTCGTATATTCCCAGACGGATTTTCCCTAGAAAAAGAAAACTTGAATTAGGCTGCTGCCTGACAAAACCTTCCAGATCGGACGTCGCATTTTTCGTATCGTGCTTTATGGTGAAGCTGTCCAGCAGATAACTGCCATCCGGAATATTTTTGGTTGTGTTACATGCAGCCAAAATAAAAATCAACGGTATGTATATGATTTTTCGGTACATTTCATATTTAATGGTAAGTAATTTATATATAACATCTTAAGTAGATGTAATGTTTAACGGTCAGGGAATATAAGAAATAACCATGATCTTTCTCACATGAAAAGGTTATTCCTCTGATGAGTATTACTGATTGTACGTGAAAAATATTGTATATCTTTGTCGAAAGAGTTATTTAAATCTATGAAAAGTAAAGCAGAATCAAGTAGTCTGGTTGTTTCCAAATCGTTGTTTGTTCCTCTTTTTTTACTCTCCTTATTAATTGATATTCAGCATAATTCTATTTTCTATCTTCTTTAGTCGCAAAAATGCAATAAGGAATAGATCTACTAT
>QMCD01010588.1_pt1 | contig 10866 bp, 7 predicted proteins | sample 1821841 | NCBI WGS metagenome assembly QMCD01 (sample SAMN01991225, study PRJNA193472) | Termite gut metagenome, whole genome shotgun sequencing project. | isolation source: worker | host: Macrotermes natalensis | reverse complement strand
GGCTTTCGTTTCCTGAAACAGAGTAAATTGTTGTCCCGCAAGAGTTTGTACGCCTTACCGTAACTGCATTTCAACTCTTTCGGCAGTTCGTCTATCAGACTTTGCGTTCCGTAGCAAGGGTATTTCCCGCGCAGCTTTTTCAGAACCGATAACAGCTTGGAGTTGTCAGGAGTTTTCCTTTTACGCCACTCGTAAAATCCTTCTCTTCGCACCTCAAATACCGCACAACAAAAGGAAATGCTGAAGTTTTCACGGTAATCGTTTATCCAAGCGTAAATTTCGCGCGGTTTCGAGTTCGGCGTTATCGGTCCACGAAAAAACCCAATGCTTTTTTGAGGATATAGTTGGCTTCCGCAAACTCATCTCGCTCGTTGCATACACGGTCGTAAGCTTGTTCGATTGTCTCCCCCGGCGCAAGCTTTTTTCCTCCTGAAATGACTCCGCATTTTGCAAGCCGCTCATCGCGCCGCCATTCATAAATTGCGTGTTTTCGGATTCCCAGTTTTTCACTCGCCTCTTTCACGCCGTCGCGTTCTGCCAGCCTAAGCGCGTTCTCTTTGAACTCTTTGTCGTACTTTCTTGTTTCCATTTCCTTACCAGCCTTTCCTTTTCAGTATTGACTGGTTGTACGATTTTATTATACATGAACCGTTTTTGAGTAAAATTACTCAAAACTCTTGCACTTATAAAACAGTTTTCTTAGAAAACTGTTTTATAAGCAGACATTATTATAAGAAGTATTGCGAAAAAGCTCTGCTTTTTTCGCAACCAGAAACAGACTTGTCTGTTTCTGGGAACAATTACACAAAATGTGTAATTGTTCAGTACGTATTAATTAGCAATGTGTATAGAAATAAGTGATTTTTGTGCGCGCCGCAGCGTTGACAAGTGCAAAAAATCGCAGGAAAACTCGGCGGTTCTCAAGTTTTTTTAACGCAATGCGGTGCAAAAATCACTATTCATATGCATATTGATGATTTTCGAACACGCCCTGGCTGCCAGCAACTATTTTCTAATCCCTAACCTGGCCGCTGCCTTCGATAAGGAATTTTACGGATGTCAGTTCCTTAAGCCCCATAGGTCCCCTTGCGTGCATTTTCTGGGTTGAAATACCTATTTCCGCACCCAGACCGAACATTCCTCCGTCGGTGAAAGCCGTTGAGACATTGATATAAACGGCGGCTGAATCCACTTCGCTTTTGAACCTGTTGGAGCTTATCAGAGAATTTGTTACTATGCATTCCGAGTGCCCCGACGAATATTTCGCGATATGTCCAATGGCTTCGTCAATGTCCTTAACAACCTTGACCGCAATTATATAATCAAGGAATTCGGCGTGATAATCATCCTCAGTAGCAGGTTTCACGCTTTCGCCCAGAATGGAGGCTGTCCTTTCACAGCCCCTGATTTCAACCTTTTTTTCATCAAGCTTGTTTTTTATAGCGGGAAGAGCAGTTTCCGCTATTTTTTCATGTACAAGCAGCGTTTCGCAGGCGTTGCATACCGAAACCCGCCTGCATTTGGAGTTGTATACTATACTGACAGCCATGTTTATATCGGCGGATTCATCCACGAAAACATGACAGTTGCCGACGCCGGTCTCAATAACGGGCATAGAAGCGTTTTTCCGGACGGCGTTGATGAGCGGGGCGTTTCCCCTCGGGATAAGAACGTCGACATACTCATCGCATTTCATAAGCTCCGCTGCCGATTCTCTGGTGGTATCGTCTACAAACTGGATTATATTTGCGGGAAGCCCTGCCTTTTGGATGGCTTCACGCATGATTTCGCAGAACATTTTATTGGAATTATAAGCCTCCTTGCCGCCCCTTAAAATAACGCAGTTGCCCGATTTAAGGCATAAAGCCGCCGCGTCTACGGTAACGTTCGGGCGGGATTCGTAGATAATCCCGATAACTCCCAGGGGAACGCGGATTTTCGTCACCCTCATCCCGTTCGGGCGGGCGGAGCCGCTTTCAACGGTTCCTACCGGGTCGTCAAGCATTATGACCTCATAAAGGCTGTCGGAAATTCCCTTAATACGGTCGGCGGTAAGCTTGAGCCTATCCTGCAAAGCCGCCGATAATCCGTTTTTCTGGGCGGCTTTCATATCAACTGAATTTGCCGCAAGAATATCGTCGGTTCTTTTTATAAGAAGCTTTGCGATTTCACCTAGGGCATCGTTTTTAACCCCCGACGGAGCAACCATTATGGCTTTTGTGCAGCCCTTAGCGTTTTTACCCAGTGTTTCTATATATGACATATTAATTCCTGCCTTTCTGATACACGATTTAATATAATGGTAATTTTTTTACTTTTTTGCCGTAAAAACCGTACCCGCTTCCTTTCCGTCAAAAAGGTCGTAAAGGATATTGGGATTCCTGCCGTTTAAAATAGCCATGTCAATCCCCGCTTTTACGGCAAGCTCGGCGGCATTGATTTTTGTTATCATCCCGCCCGTTCCAAGCCCCGATACGGCTTCTCCGGCAAGGCTCCTCACCTCGTCGTTTATTTCCGGAACAATTGGAATCAGCTTCGCGCCGGGATTTGTTTTCGGATTTGAGTCGTAAAATCCGTTTATATCGGAAAGCATAACCAGTATATCGGCTTGTGAAAGTATCGCGACATGAGCCGCAAGTGAATCATTCTCGCCGAATTCAAGTTCCAGCTCATCAATAGCGACGGTATCATTTTCATTCACAACGGGGATTACCCTGCGCTCGATAAGCTTTTCAAAGGTGTTCTCTACGTTATTTTTACGGGGGGTGTCAATAATATAACGCGTCAGGAGTATTTGAGCCACCGTAATGCTGTATTCCCCGAAAAGCTTGTCGTACATATACATAAGCTCGCACTGGCCGACGGCGGCGCAGGCTTGTTTCATTGAGGTCTCCACAGGACGGGCTATCATTCCGAGTTTTGCCATACCGAGCCCGATTGCTCCGGATGAAACAAGGATGATCTCCCTTCCCGAATTATGCAGGTCGGAAAGAACCTTAACCAGTTTCTCAACGCGCCTGATATTAAGCCGCCCCGTTTTATGCGTAAGGGTGGACGTACCCACTTTTATCACGATTCTTTTTTTCTTTTTTATATCAAACATAAGTATAGCCTCCAGCTAATAGATATTAGGAAATAGTGGTTAGTAATCAGTGAAATTAAACCACTGCTATGCTTTAAATAAATATGCTTAAGAGATATATTTACAATAAGATTCCAGATTCCGGACGCCAGTTCCCAGATTTATATCTTAAACGGAACACAACGCTGCGGCGCAGGGCGTCGTTCCTTACAAAAGAGGAATGAGCAGTAAGGAGTAAGGAATCAGGGGTTGCGAAGCCAGCGGGACGATGTGGACATCGTCCCCTACTAACTACTAATAACTATTTTATAACTACTATACAGGTATTGCACTCCACACTATAATTCAATGTCAACAACTTAAGCAGAAAACTAATAACTTTCTAATCATAAGCGGTCAGTGCAGTGGTCAGTGGTCAGTGGTCAGATTTCTGGTAACTGGCGTCTGGAATCTGGAATCTTATTGTAAAGTAAAATTTCTTAAGTTGTTGTCATTGCACTATAATTACAAGTTCTTAACCACGTTCAAAGCTGTTCCTTCTTTAAATGCCCTCAGATTAGCGGCTGCAATTCTTACAAGGCGTTCCCTGGTTTCAAAAGCCGCCCATGCTATATGCGGGGTTATTACGCAGTTTTTTGCGTTTAAAAGAGGGGTGTCCGCTATCATAGGTTCTTCGGCAAGAACGTCAAGCCCTGCTCCGGCAATAATACCGCCGTTCAGCGCTGCGGCAAGGTCATTCTCATTTACAACGGCTCCGCGCGAGGTATTTATAAAAACCGCTGTCTTTTTACATAATTTAAGCATATCAGTATTTATAAAACCGTTTGTTTCGGGTGTCAGCGGACAGTGAACCGTTATAAAGTCGGATTCCCCGAAAAGCTCCGGCAGTCCTGTGAACTTAACTGAACCGTCCTGTTTTGGAGTACGCGTATTAACGATAATATCCATACCGAACGCTTCTGCGATTCCGGCGACTTTCTGCCCTATCGCGCCGTATCCGATAATCCCCAGGGTTTTTCCGTCAAGCTCCGTCATGGGATACGCAAAATTTGAGAAGGTTTTGCTTCTGAGCCAGCCGCCGTCCTTAACAAAATCATCGTACAGGGAAGTCCGGTTCGCAAAATGCAGGATAAACGAAAAAACCTGCTGCGCAACCGCGCCGGTCGAGTAGGCGGGAACGTTCGTAACCGTTATTCCGAGCTTCTCAGCAGTTTTAAGGTCTACGTTATTATACCCCGTCGCGCATATACCGATATACTTCAGCTTCGGGCAGGCGTTCAGGATATCGGCGGTGAACGGGGTTTTGTTGCATAATACAGCTTCGGCGTCCCCGATAAATTCAATTATTTTATCGGCAGGGGTAAGCGGGTATTCTTTAACCTCGCCAAGTTCGTATACGGCTTCAAAGGAAATATCACCGGACGATACCGTCGAAGCCTCAAGCATAACAATTTTCAAATAATAACGCCCTTTCTCTGTTTTTCATTGTTAGCTCCATTTACATTCTAAAATTATAATATCAGCAGGTATTCCTTTTATTTGAACATCGAATTTTAAACTTGTTTCTACAATAGTACTCGCATTATGTAATCTAAAATTTAACTGCCAGCCTTTGTTAAAATATATTTCAACTGTTGTGTTTGATTTAGGTTTAAAATCTGCACTGACAATTCTCGTTGGTAAATCCATTATCGGAATAATCAATTTAGGTTTGCTTTTTTTACTGCTTTTATTAAGTGTTCCATACAGATTGTATGGTTGGATTTGTGTAACTTTTTTACTATCTATACCGATAACCTTATAAAAATCATATCTGCCAAATAGATATTCAATCATTTTTGAAGGTAATTGCTTGTGCTTATCATAACTTCTGCGAACTTCTGATAAAAATGCATTTAATAATGGTACATATACTATAGCCTCTTTATTAGGTAAATCTCTCCACCTTGTTTTCTTCGCTTTTTCTGTTTCAAGATATTCAAATACCGGTTTAATTTCATTCCAATAATCTTTTGAACAAGGCAGTCCATACCATCTCTCGCCGAAATCAAGACTTTTTGCCAAACGGCTATGCTTGACTGCAAAATGGTTATGCTTTATAGATAAACCTATTTCCCAATCAATACCTTTTCTTAAAATCACACAATCACGGACATCACCGTTTTCACCTTCTACATCTCTTTGCAACATCAACTCAAGGGTATCATCCTCATCTTCAAGAATGAGCGGCTCTGCTTCAAATAATATTTCTATTGCTGCGTTTGCACTTGCCAAAAACTTCTCTTGATATATATTATCCAAATTATCCCAAGCTCTTTTACTCGTAAAATAACTGTTGTTTTCAATTATTTCTGCTTTTCTTATAATTGAAATGCTTTTTTTCAATTGAATAATACACGCATATTCATATGCTCTGCCTAAATTATTACTTTCTTTACTCATAATCAAACCATCCCAACAGTTTGAAACGAAGGTTTTTCAAATACCGTAGTTTCTCTTATTTCTGAAAAACAAGTCGATATTGCGTTTGCCATATGATTTGCTAATCTAACGGGAACAGCATTACCAATCATTTTATAACCATCTGCTACATCATTATAATAAAACTTAAAGCTATCCGGAAATGTTTGAATTCTTGCACATTCCCGTACGGAGAGTCGTCTGTATAAATACTCTTTTCCATTAACAAATTCGCGTTTATTTTTTTCAATAAAAACCATCTTAGGAGCTTGTGGATGTAAGGGTGCGTGCCGTCCCCCTGCTTGTATTGTAAATGATTGTTCATCCCAAGAACGAACCCGATTTCTCGACATAAATATACTTGAAAATCCACCAGTCATATATTCATGATTACTTATTATACAATTATCACCGTTTGTCTTATTCTGTTCACGAGCAGGAATAACACTGTCTTGTAAATCACCAATAGCTTTTCTGAGAGTGATTTTTGTTTTTAATGGTTTTGGAAATTCAAATTTACAATTAAAATCTTTTCTAATTCCCACGTAAAAAACACGTTTTCTATCTTGCGGAACACCAAAATCAGCGGCATTCAACATATTAATATATACATTATATCCGGCTTCTTCAAACATTTTTATTAAGTATTTAACAGCTTCATGATGTCTGTTTGCAAGCATACCCGAAACATTTTCTGCTAAGAAAAATTTAGGTTGTTTATCGTTTAATAATCGAATGTATTCAAAAAATAATTGTCCTCGAGGGTCATCTATACCTCGTAAACTTCCTGCCTCGCTCCATGACTGACAGGGGGGACCGCCGATTATGCCGTCACAAAAAGGAAAAGCATCTGATGGTATTTTTCTGATATCCCCTTTTATAAGAGTTGCGGAATGATTTTTTTCATAAGTTTCCCATATAGTTTCATCAAATTCATTAGCGGCTATAATTTTATACCCTGCTTTAGTAAATCCTAAATCAAGCCCGCCGGCTCCTGAAAATAATGATATAATTCGTAGAGGATTATTAATATTTTTTATATTATTCATATGTAATTTCCTTTATAAATTAGGGCGTGTTCGATAATTAGCAATGTGTATAGAAATAAGTGATTTTTGTGCGCGCCGCAGCGTTGATAAGCGCAAAAAATCGCAGGAAACCTCGGCGAGGAAACCTCGGCGGTTTTCAAGATTTTTTAACGCAATGCGGTGCAAAAATCACTATTTATGTGCATATTGATGATTTTCGAACACGCCCTAGTATTAATATCGAAATAAAATGTAGTTATTTCAATAAAGCATAACAATTTTCAGAAAGCAGCAGTCCTTCCGCACAATAACATATATTCTATTATAACATAATAATGTTAAAAATGCAAATGCTTCCATAAAAAGATTCATGTTTTTGAAGGATAATAATAAACCTCCCGCATTACCCTTTTGATTTGGGTTATGCGGGAGGTTTACTATATTAATCGGTTGCTTTTTTACTTTTCATCGCCGTATAGCTTTGAAAGCCTTGTTAGGTAGTCATATCTGTCCTTTGCGTTGTCAAGGGCTTTTCCGAAGAGGGTTTCAGCTCTTTCGGGGTTCTGCCTGGCAAGCGAGCTGTAACGAACCTCGCTCATAAGGAAATCCTTGAATTTTTCATCAATTGCCGGAGGCTTGCTGTCAAGCTGGAAGGGGTTTTTGCCCTCAGCCTTAAGTGCGGGGTTAAACCTGAACAAATGCCAGTATCCCGCTTCGACGGCTTTTTTTTCCTCGGCGGCGGCGTTTGCCATATTACCCTTGATACCGTGGTTAATACAAGGGGCGTAAGCGATGATAATTGACGGGCCGTTATAAGCCTCGGCTTCGTTCATTGCCTTTACGCACTGGTTCATATCGGCGCCCATGGAAATATGCGCAACATAAACATAGCCGTAGCTCATTGCGATTCCGGCAAGGTCCTTTTTCTTGACTTCCTTGCCGGCGGCGGCAAACTGCGCGATTGCGCCCATAGGAGTTGATTTTGAGGACTGCCCGCCTGTGTTGGAGTAAACTTCGGTATCGAATACCAGTATATTGACATCCTCGCCCGAAGCTATGACATGGTCAAGACCCGAGAAGCCTATGTCGTATGCCCAGCCGTCCCCGCCGAATATCCATAATGACTTCTTGCCGAGGTAGTCCTTCAAAGCCAGAACTTCCGAAGCGGCTTCGGACTTTGAAGCCTCTAATTCCTTAACGAGGGTTTCCGTTGCGGAAGTGTTCTTAGCGCCGTCGTTAATTGTTGAAAGATACCCCACTATAGCGGATTTCAGATTATCCTTTGCATCCTTCTGCATTTCAAGGAGTATATTTACAGCCCTCTGACGGAGGGTATTCTGCGCTAAAAACATTCCGTAGCCGTATTCGGCATTGTCTTCAAACAGGGAGTTCGCCCAGGCCGGACCTTTGCCGTTCTTAGCCACGGTGTATGGAGTGGACGGAGCCGAGCCGCCCCAGATTGAAGAGCATCCGGTAGCGTTTGCGATATACATTCTTTCCCCGAACAGCTGCGTCACAAGCTTTGCATACGGAGTTTCGCCGCAGCCGGCGCATGCTCCCGAGAATTCGAGGAGGGGCTGTCTGAACTGGGAACCCTTAACGGTGGTTTCCTTGAATTTTGCATATACCTCCGGCTTTTCGGGAAGCTCATAAGCATAAGCGAACAGGTTCTGTTCCTCAAGCTGAGTATCGAGGGGCTTCATGCAAAGCGCCTTTTCACCCTTCTTTCCCGGGCAGACATTAACGCAGATTCCGCATCCGGTGCAGTCAAGCGCGGAAACGGTCATAGTAAAGTTCATACCGTCCATACCGGCTACCTTCAGAGCTTTTTCCTTCGCTCCGGCAGGAGCGGCTGAAAGCTCATCGCCGGTCATAATAACAGGACGTATTACGGCATGAGGGCAGACATACGAACAGAAATTACACTGGATACAGTTTGAGCTGACCCATTCGGGAACGTCCACGGCAATGCCGCGCTTTTCATAGGCGGCCGAACCCTGCGGGAATGTTCCGTCCGGCATATCCTTAAACGCCGAAACCGGGAGTGAATCGCCCATTTGCGCGTTGACGGGAATCTGGATTCTGTTCACATAGTCGACAAGGTCCTTCCTCGAACCTTCGGCTTTGCCCATACCCATAACGGTATCCTCTGCATTCGCCCATTCCTTGGGGATTTTAACCTCATGAACGCCTCCGGCGCCGGCGTCGATGGCGTCATGGTTCATTTTTACTATAGCCTCGCCTTTTTTGGAATAGGACGCAGTTGCGGCTTCCTTCATATATTTTACCGCTTCGTCAATAGGAATTATATCGGCAAGCTTGAAGAACGCCGACTGCAGAACGGTGTTGATTCTGTTCCCGAGACCGATTTTCTTTCCGATGTCAACGCCGTTTATGGTATAGAACTTAATGTTGTTTTCGGCGATATATCTTTTTACCTGACCGGGCAGCTTCTCTTCAAGCTCCTTATCGTCCCATTGGCAGTTTAAAAGGAATGTTCCTCCCTTTTTAATATCCTGAACGATGTTGTACTTGTCAATATAGGACTGGTTATGGCAGGCGACGAAATCCGCCATGTTCACAAGGTAGGTCGATTTAATCGGGGACGTTCCGAAACGCAGGTGGGAAACGGTAACTCCCCCCGATTTCTTGGAGTCATACGCAAAATATGCCTGTGCGTACATATCGGTATGGTCGCCGATGATTTTTATTGAGTTCTTGTTAGCGCCCACGGTGCCGTCGGCGCCGAGTCCCCAGAACTTGCATGCCGTTGTTCCTTCGGGAGCGGAAGCGAGCTTTTCTTCCGTTTCAAGGGAAAGGTTTGTGACGTCGTCAACAATTCCAATCGTGAAACGCGGCTTGTAAGCGTCCTTATCAGCGTCATTCCAGTAAACGGCTTTAATCTGGGCGGGGGTGGTGTCCTTTGAACCGAGACCGTAGCGTCCCCCTGCAATTTTAACGGAATCAAACCTTGAGCCCTTAAGCGCGGCTACGACATCCAGCCAGAGCGGTTCGCCCAGAGAGCCGGGTTCCTTTGTCCTGTCAAGAACGGAAATCTGCTTAACCGTATCGGGAATGGCTTCTATTAGCCTGTCCGCGCAGAAGGGTCTGTAAAGGCGGACCTTAACAAGACCGAGCTTTGTCCCGGCAGTCGAATTAAGATAGTCAACCGTTTCTTCTATTGTATCGCATACCGAACCCATAGCGATTATGATATGGTCTGCATCGGGAGCGCCGTAATAGTTGAAAAGCTTATAATCGGTACCGATTCTGGCATTGACCTTGTCCATATATTCTTCAACTACAGCCGGGAATTTATCATAATACTCATTGCAGGCTTCCCTTGCCTGGAAGAAAATGTCGCCGTTCTGGGCTGTTCCGCGGAGAACGGGGCGTTCCGGGTTAAGGCTTCTGTTCCTGAATCCGGCTGCAGCGTCCTTATCGAGCAGCTCCTCTAATTCGGATGAATCCCAGGCTTCGATTTTCTGGAGTTCATGGGAAGTCCTGAAGCCGTCAAAGAAATGAAGTACGGGAACCCTGCCCCTAATTGTTGAAAGGTGGGCGACGGCGCCGAGGTCCATAACCTCCTGGACATTACCGGCACAGAGCATTGAAAAGCCCGTCTGGCGGCAGGCGTAAACGTCTGAATGGTCTCCGAAAATGTTAAGCGCATGTGAAGCCACGCACCTTGCCGAAACATGAATTACGCAGGGCAGAAGCTCTCCCGCGATTTTATACATGTTGGGTATCATCAGCAAAAGGCCCTGGGAGGCGGTGTAGGTGGTAGTAAGGGCACCCGCGGAAAGCGAGCCGTGAACGGTACCGGCGGCGCCGGCTTCCGATTGCATTTCGGCAACCTTAACAGGCTGACCGAAGATGTTTTTCTGGTTTTTAGCCGCCCAGGCGTCGGTAACCTCTGCCATTACGGATGAAGGGGTAATAGGGTAAATGGCGGCGACGTCGGTAAAAGGGTAGGAAACCCATGCGGCGGCGTTGTTGCCGTCCATAGTTTTCATTTTTCTTGCCATATTGAACAGTCCTCCTAAAATAATAAAAATACTAGTCGGAGCGAGGATACTGAGTTTATCCGGGGAAATTTATTCCCTGTTCCCCGCGTCCATGCACCAAGCTTAATTTTACCATATTTCTTATTTTTTGTAAAGCTTTTTATCAGATTTTTCAATTAAAATCAATACTTCGTAAATTCCCAAAGTAAGTTCCACAGTGGACGAGGGGATGGAAATTAACGCGGGAAGGCGGATGTGGTAGAATTAAGTCAGGGAAAAATTCTTGACT
>QMCD01000998.1_pt1 | contig 10866 bp, 8 predicted proteins | sample 1821841 | NCBI WGS metagenome assembly QMCD01 (sample SAMN01991225, study PRJNA193472) | Termite gut metagenome, whole genome shotgun sequencing project. | isolation source: worker | host: Macrotermes natalensis | reverse complement strand
ACTCCTCTAACTCCTGATGCATGAATAATTCAGGCTAAAGCATGAATTACTGAATTTTCGCATCTTGTCTGTATATAGCTGAACTATCTCTGTTGATAATCAATAGAGATAGTTCTGATAATCAACAGGATAAAAAACATGCGAAACTTAAATGAATTATTCAGGCTAAATTTTATAGCCTGTTTAAATATTGCTCAGCATTAGCATAGAAGTAATAACGAAGACTATATTTTGCCGGCTATACTTATAGACGCATATAGATGTTTCATTAAAGCGCTGAATATCAATAGTTCTATATATTCCCAACTATTTTTCTTGTAAAATAGTTAGCGAAAGTTTTGGTAGTATCAAAATAAGCAGTACCTTTGCCTCGCTTTTGAAACGAAAGTGCACGGGCGTTTAGCTCAGCTGGTTCAGAGCATCTGCCTTACAAGCAGAGGGTCGGCGGTTCGAATCCGTCAACGCCCACTTGAAAATCAAGCAGTTACGATAAAAGTAGCTGCTTTTTTCTTTTATAGGGATACACAATTTGCACACAAGTCTGTGGATATGGAGATTTTTAAAACACAGCCCGGTGGTAAACTTGGGCTCCCTTGTTTCAAGTTGGAAATGGTTATCCGAATAATTCTGTCGATGTATCTCTTCGCCTAATTCCTTTAGATCTTCCGATGTTGATTATTTCAATTCCATTCATTTGTTTGGCGACGTTTTCAACTATCTCATTCTTAACTTTATTCCTTGTTTTTTCTTTTATCATTGTAACAATATCTGCCAATTTTACTTCTGGTTGTTGGTCAAGTGCCTGCTCAATGATTTTTTGATACTTCCTTGAAATGTCTGAAATCATATCCTTGTCATCATCTTGCTGAGTTTTAGAGTTGTGACTTTGTTTTCCAACGTTTATTTCAGTCTGTTTTTCTTCTGGAAATACTTCTACTTTGTCGTCTATAATCGGTACTTCAACAGATGATGTTTCCGAGGCATTTTCTTCGTCCTTAGTTTCGGTTGGTTTTTCTTGTATGTCTTCAATATTTGTTTTAAACGCTTCGTCAGTTTCCGAAATAGTATCAACTTTTTCTTGTTGCACTATTTTTTCGGTTTGTTTTTGGGGTGCTTTAAAGTCTTTATAAAAACGCAAATTCAATGATTCATAATAATTGTCATAAAATTTACGAAAACCGAAAAATGATCCTAAAAGAATTACAGCATAATTGAAACTATCTTCAAATTTTTTCAGATAGTCCAAATTCTTAAATAGCTTAGTTTGTAAAATATCATCTGATTTACGAATTTCATCACGAAGCATTAAATAAAGTGGTGCAACAATATATTGCTTTATGTCACTTGTTGTGGTTTGTGAAACATATCTTTTTAGTTGTTCTTTTGTCTCTAAATACGTGATAATGTCAGACAGCTTAGCTGTTGGATTTGTAGAATTTAGATTTTCTAAAAACTTGTGTATTCCGCTACCTTCAAATGTCGGAAGTCCTTTGCTATAAGCTAAAATTTGTCCTGCGTCATAGAAATATCCAAGTGTAGAATGGGGGAAATAATCAAAACGGTCATAAGCAATTAAGTATTCCCAATAATTGCCATTTTGAATTTTGTTTGCTTTAGTTCCGTGTTTTCTAAATTTTAATCCATTAAAAATATTCTCAAGCCTGATGTTAGCAATATATTTGTCTAACGAATTTTCAATTTTGCAAATTTTCCAAAGTGCTGAAATTGCCTTTTCGACTTCTTTATTTTCAATTTCTGTTTCTACTAAAGGCAGTATAGGTTCAAAAAATGGTTTTTCAAGTCGTATTCTTTGGTCAATTTTTGACTCAATAGATGATTTAGCTTGTTGAGAAAGAGGATAGACCGAAACAATATCTTGAATATCAAATTGAATAAAATCACTATCGTTGTCTGTTTCATTTTCCAAATGAAGAATTAAATATTCTTCGTCATATTCAAACGGAGTAACCGTTTTGAATTGCTTAATTATACTTTCTTGAATTTTATCATTGATATTGCCGTCAAATTCCACAAGTTGGGATTTAGCTATAAAAGTATATCCAAACCTGTAAAACAGATTGAATTGATTTCGTAATATTATGTTTAAAAATTGCTTCATCTTTAAAAATCAAAATTATTCGTTGTGTGATTTGTTGTCCTTTGGTTTAAAATGTCTAAAATAGAAATTTTAGTACATTCACTTTTAAACTTATCAACTAAATCGTGAGTGTAACCGAAATACGTTAGATACAAATTTTTTCTACTTCTTGTCATTGCCACCATAAACAAAGTCTCAGCGTTACTTGGATGCAAATAAAAATGCGTATTTAAAAAAGGCAAAAACACATTGTCAAAGTCAAGTCCTTTGGAACTGTGGTAAGTCATCAAAATAGCTTCTTTGTTTTGTTCAGCATTTTTCAAAGCCCCATAGCCACTTCCAATAAATTGCAATTTTATTCCGTTGTTCTTAAAATGTCTATTTAAATCTCCAAAGTCGGGCTTTCCGTATTGATTCTTTTCTTCGTTCCATTGTGATTTCCCGTTTGCTGACAACACAAGGTTTGCAAATTTAGTAATTGAATTAGTTGTTGGAAACAGAACTACGGAAGTGTCACCGACATTTGCACCTTTTAAAGCTTCCTGATAGATGTATTTCACTTCTTCTTGTTCACTTGATGCTTCGCATAAGCGAATGTTTACATCTTGTTTTGTCAAATCTCTTTTTGCTCCCCAAATGTTCATTGACGGCAAAATCTTTTGAACAGCATTGATGATGCTTCGTGTTAAACGATGTATCATATTCAATGAAAATGCTCTTGCGTTAATAATGTCACCAACCTGGTTTGGATTTACAACCGGCTCTTGCCAACGTGGGTCTATGTCGTAAATGGATTGGTTTGAATCTCCTGCAACAATTACTTTTCTTGCTCTATTATTCATTGCATATAAAACACGAGCAGGCAAGTCTTGAACTTCATCGCAAAAAATGTAATCAAAGTTCTGGCTGTTTTTATCGACAAATTCAATGTATGTCATTACAGGAATTGAACTTGGTAAATTGAGCTCTTGCATTCCTGTCTTGAACATATCAATAAGAGAATGTGTGTAAACCACAACCGCAACTTTGGCATTTGGTTCTTTTTGAATTATGTTTTTCAGAGAATGAATAAGTAAAACAGATTTGCCACTTCCTGCAAATCCTTTTACCCAAATGTTCCCTGATTTTTTAGATTCAACATTGACAAATTCCCTTTGATCGGGGTCAAGTTGGTCTTCTCTTATCATCCAAGCCATAGTATTTTATTTTTTCATTAACCCTTCTTCTTTTGAAGTAACGGTTAGGTTTTCTGAATTATATAATTCCCCTCCGCTGAATTGGGGTTTTGATTCTCTTACTTGTTGTGAGAAATCTCTCATTCCTAATTCGTCTGCTGCTGACGATAGCCAACTATACTCCCATTCATTTAGTTTGTTGGTTTCATATTTTTGCTTCCATTTTTCAAATGCCTTTTCAATCATTTTCCTGCCTTCGGGATTATTCTCTCCTTCAAGTATTTTTCCGTTTTCATAAATCACACAAGGGTCAGAAGGATTTAATTCTAATGCTTCTTTCATAATCTCTTTGTATTTAGCTTTATCCCTATGCTTCTGTTTGTATGCATAATTGAATGCGGAAGTTGCATTTTTGTTTGCCTTATAACCTTTTTCATAATATTCTAATGCTTTGTCGTCATAACCTGCATTTGAATACAATACTCCAATTTGATTGAAGTTGTGAACGCTTGGATATAATTCATTTAAGAGTTCCAATGTTTCTGCTGCTCTAAAATCGTTCCCAACTTTTTCATAAGCCTTATAAAGCGTTTCTAAACCTTGTTTGGTGGGTTGCCCACCATTCTGTTCTGCTTCAAGGTTTGCTTGTCGCTCTGCTTTCAACACAATTCTTTGTTCAGTGGTAAGTTCTTTGTTCGCAAATGGGTTTATAGGCTCAACCATTACCTGCTTTCCGTCTGCTGTTGCTCTCGCAAGTAAAAGTTTGTCAGTTGTAATTTCCAATTCCAACTTTACAGGTGTGTTACGTGTGAAACCTTGTGAATTACCGCTTACAATTTTAATATTATAAAGAAGTTTCTTTGCATTTCCTAAACAGATAGGCAATTCAATAGCTTGTTGTCCGTCTTGGCTTGTCACCAAATCATCAATTACGATTAAATCGCAAGGAATATGTGTTCCTGCTTTCAAGATCACTTTTGGCGTTTCATCTTTTGTGATTACAAGAAAAGGCTCACTTGTGATTGGCTGAATAATATTCTTGCCAAAGCCATTATAAACAAGAGAATGAATTGCTGCTCCTGATGAAACATGTGTTTGTAAATCTCGAGGGACTAACAAATCGGATTCTTTGAAATACTCTTTCAAAGCGGCTTGTACATAAGGATTTTTAGAACTTCCACCAATAAAAAGAACATAATCAATTTCGTCCTTGGATAGCGAAGCCTTTTTTAGTGCCGTTTGAATTGGGCTGAATATGGTTACAAATTCATCTTCTACAATTTTAGTCTTGTAAGGAACAATTGTGGATGATTTCAAAAATGCTTTCATTGCTTCGTTAAACTCTGCATAAGAAAGTTTTGGTTCGGTCAATGTTAAAATCCCTTTTCTTGTATCAATTTCAATACGATTGCCTACTGAAACGTAATCTTTGCTTGTTGCGTTTGCAGGTAAAATCCGATTGTTTGTTTGTAAAGCAATATTTTCGCAAATCATTATTTTGAGTTGCTCTGCTGATTTTAAAAGCTGGCTTACTATTCTATTTTTTTCAGGTGTTCTAAAATCATCTTTACTCATTTTGCTTTCTTTAAGAAGTTGCGGGAACAAATAATCAATAGCAATCAGTCGGTCTATATCATCGCCACCCAATTTTTCGAATTTTGAAATAGAAAGATTTTTAGAATAAATGCCATTTAAGTCTTTGCCCAATTCAAGTATGGAAACGTCGCAGGTTCCCGCCCCAAAATCAAAAACTAAAATTTTCGGATTGTCTCCGTCTGGAATTGTTATTGGGTCTTTTTCTAATGAAGAAACTTGAACATAACTAAGAAAAGCCGCATTAGGCTCGTCAATCAAAGATTGTTTGTTAATTGAAATTCCGTTTTGTTCAAGTGCATAAATCAATTCTTTCCGTTGGTTTGCTTCAAACGAAGCAGGAATACTTACCGCAACTTGAACATTTGAGGGTATGTTTTTTTCTCTTATATATCGGTCTATCTGTGCTTTTAGATATTGAAAGAAAACTTTTGCAGCGTCCTTGGGATTCAAAATATGGAATTCGCTGTTTCGGCCAAGCTCGCTGTTATAATATTTTGAGCCAAGGTCTTCGCCTAATTCCATTTTGAACGAATACCAAACATTTACTCCTTTTTTAAGTTGATATTTCAAGTCCGCTGCTCCTTTTCCAACTAGTAGTTGTTGGTTGTACCAAGCGATAACTGTTGGAATTTTTTCTGATGACATTTTTCCTCCGTCAGGCAATCTTTGGTTTAACCAAATTGGAGTGGTCAAAATTTCTTGTGTTTTCTTGTCAATGGTTGCAACCGAAACAACTGTCGTAGAAGTTCCAAAGTCAATACCAATAAAAGTCGTATTGAAAACGTCAGTCGTTGGCTTTGCAATTTGTGAGTTTCTTAATGCCGGAAATAAACTCTGAATGTTTATATCTGTTGCCATATACTAATATAATTCTTTGCCGACAAATATACTAAATATTTGTGATTCAGCCTGAATTAGATCTTAAAACCTTTACTTTTATTTATTTCTGGGCTTTGCTTAGGTTTTATTCCTATGCTTTCCTGAAACTCCCTGTACTTCTGTCTGAACCAATTCGTATCACTAACTCCATCAATTGTCAGCCGAAGTTTGTCCGGCTCGTTAGTCGATGGTTTAATTTCAGCAACGGAATGCTCTGTTGCAAAGTGCCGACTATATTCGGATGAGTAGAGTTTCCCTTTGAACCCGACTGGTTTCATTTCCAATATTGCCTTTGTCAGGCTCTCACCAAACCCCAAATGTCGACAAAGATTTTCTATACGGAGCAGCTCCTTTATCTTCGGGAACAGGGAATATATCCTATCCAACTCCTGCCGGAGTTTATCCGTTACTTTGGTATGTTCTCGCTCGTTGGTTTGGATTTGCTCTTTCAGGATTTTGACTTCCGTTTGCAATCCTTCGTTTTCCGATTTCAGATTCTCTATTTTCTGCTGTTGCCTTTTGACTTTGGAAGTACCGACAAGTGAACCGATACCGTCCATAATATTGGAACCAATATCGGCAGCCTTATTTTTGAGTTCTTCCGACTTGAGTTGCCCTTTTACCTGATTAAGATTTTCTTTGGTCTTTTTCAGTTCCAATTCCTTTAGTTGCTTTTGTTCTTCCGCCTGTTCGGATTTCTGTTTGGCTTCTTGTTCCTGTCGTTTGAGTTCTTCTATGCTTTGTCGTTTAGCATCCTCCACTGCTAACAACACTCCAATATTTGTTTGTAGATTTTGGCTTTCTATTGCTTGGTTGCGATAAAACTCCGTCAAGGTTATATGCCTTGCGTCCGAACCTTTTATGCCTCGTTCCAGTCCGTACTTCTTCATAGCTTCTGCATAACTATCCTGATATTCTATCAGTTTGGCTTTTGCCATTACATCATCGGCACACAGGCGTGGACGGTTGGGGTCTTTCTTCCTGTATTGGCGCTTGGAAGTTTGTTCCGGTGTCTTACTCGTCTTCTTTTTTCTCCGTTCTCCCCTGACAATCGGAACAACAGAGGCGTGAATATGCGGAGTGGTTTCGTCCATGTGCAGGGTTGCTGCAACTACGTTTTCTTCCCCGAATGTCTTTTTCAGCCAATCCATATTATCCTTACACCACTCATCCAGTCTGCCTATTTTCTGTATCTGCTCCATATCCTCCGGACTACCGGAGAGCATAAAACGGATTACCTGTACCTGATTCTTTCCTATCTGTCGTCCGAGTCCGGCGTTATTCAGCCTGTATTGAATGGCTTCCGTCCGGTCGTTTACTCCTTCGGGAAAGTTTATCAGTTCTTTATTCAGATATATCCGTTTCGGATCTACATTCGGATGTATTACCTTTCGCTCGATATGGTCTGTCATGGCAGATTCATTTCCGGGCGATTTATCTAAATGGAGAACAACATATCCCATACTGTTTTTCTATTGAATTGTTTATAACTTTGTCGATGAGGAATCACCCCGCCGATGGAATTAGTACCGGCAGGAAGTGATTCATCATTAAATAGTCGCATTAGCGACTGCGGTCAAAGACCGCTCAGGGAGATTCCAAAGGGGGAAAACCTTTGGCTTATTTGGGATTTTTTAGTGGTAGTGCAACGAGATCGTAAAGAAAAATTCCTAATAAGCTATGGCTTTTTTCAAAAGCCCTTCGATGTAGCTGTGTCGACTTACATTTTCAGTCCTCTGTGTGGCTTCTGTTTTATGGTTTGCTTGGGTGTAATTCGACCACGTAAGTAATCGTTCAGGTCTTTAAATCCGGCATACCGTTCCGAGCGATTATTGACGGAAACACAGTTTGATTTTATGAGTTCTGTTACTTTTCGTCCGGCATCGTCATTATCCAAATAGGTATAGATTTCTTTGTGAGATTTCAGAAAGCCTGTTGCTTTTTGAACGTTGGTGACTGAATTTAGAATCGCCACATCGTGTTTCGTCTTTTCGATTTTCTGAATGGCGAGGTAGGAAAGGAAATCCCAAAAGCCTTCAAAAGCCAAACAGGTATCACTGTTATTTCGAATGGTTGTAATGTCTTTCGGTGAAATGCAGCCTTTGAAGTTGGGAGGACTGCTTAATTCATATCCTCCTGTATCATTCCTGAACCCGATAGAGAAATACTCTTTATCCCTGTTCCGGTAATGGACTTCCCGGCAATACAGGTTTGCCAAATCCAAATCTATTTTCCGTTCCTGAACCCAAGCGGCTAATTTCGGATGAGTAATCGGAATGATGTTTTGAATATTTATTCCCGGATTTTCGATGTTTGCTTTATCAGAAACAGAATTTATCTGTCGTACTGTCGTACTGAAGCATTGACTTATTTCCGTAATGGCTTTTTTCAATGAACAGTTATTGATTTTCATCACCAAATCAATAATGGAGCCGCCTTCACTTGTTCCGAAGTCGTACCATATATTTTTATTGTAATCAACTTTGAAGCTTGCATTCCGGTCTTCTCTGTACGGACAATGGTACATGCCATAATAGCCGTACTCCTTTACCGGATGGATACCTATGCCATTAAGGTATTCCCGGATAGGGATGCTTTTTATATCTTGTGGTATCATATCTTTTAATTTTTTGTTGTTTTGTTGTGAAATAGATTTAATTCACAGTGAAAGAAAAAGTTATATGTACAACATTTACACAACAGGGGTTTAGCCAGTTGCCAGTTTATGCAACAATATCGCTTTTTGTTGTGCTGTTGTTGTAAACTTGTTGTGTTGTAATATCTATTGATAGTCATAGTTTTAAATGTTATCCCACAACATTACAACAGGATTTTGTCAATATCATTTCGTCCGATTTCAAAGTAGCGTCCTTTCTTTTTCATTGGAAACAATTCACCGTCCATTCCAATATGATAGAAAGTATAGTCGCTGTTCTTGTCGGAATAAAGTCCCCACCCATCTTTCAAGATACTGCGGACTTGGGTAATATCCGTTTTCAATCCTGCATTGCGGATTACATCCAGAAAATCGGCAGGACAACACAAAACCCTGTCCTTTTCAAGCCGTTCCATTATTTCCAAACAATAGGTGGCAATTTCCATCTCTATTTTGTTGGTATTGTATTTCTTGATTTTCTGTAATGCAGGGGTTTCGAGTATCACCGGACTGAACCACATGCGGGAAGTATTTTGCGTAGAAAGTTTCCTGTTCAACAAATAATAAAGGAAGTGAGGAATTTCCCTTACCATTTGTTCCCGCAAGCGGATGTTGTCCTTTTCGACCGGATTTATCTTCCGAACCCAAAAACGGACTTCTTCTTTGGGAATGATAATCGGATTTTTCTCGTTATTGGAACACAGTACAAACTTGGCGAAAAATTCTATTTCCCTGCGGTCTTTTCCTTTGGCTTCAATCTTGTAATCGCCTGCTGTTGAAAGATTCTTGATTTTCTCGGTGTCTTCCATCTTATTCAATAGCAGCTCATCTACCAAAACTAACAGGCGGTGCGCCCAGTCCGCATTAAACTGGCTACGGAAATCTTCGTTTGTGTTGAAGGTGGCATTCTTGCCGAAAATCATTTTCAGGAAACGAAGGAATGTTGTTTTACCGGTATTCCGCTCATTGGAAACCAATAACAGGATGGGTAACATTTGGGTTGGTCGGGTATAAAGGATTTGCAAATAATCCAATCCCAATTCGATTTGCTCCCCGAAAATATGTTCCAAAAAGGAGCGAATGTATGGAAACTCTCCCGGACAGGGAACATGATTCACCGGCTCGTATTGATTGAGGTATGTTCCATGAACCTGCCGGTAATCGACATGGTCGGGAATAATACAAAAGCCATCGTACTTTTCAATTTCAGGCAAATTATTCTTTCCGTAATCCTGCCGGAGTGTTTCGTAACTCCAGAGGATTTTTTCTTCAACATAATCGCTGCTGATGAGTGGTCGCTGCACTACCTTATACAAAGATGTGCCAATGCGAATGTATTTTTCTTTCATCGGGATTACTTTTTACGTCTTGCACTGCGGGCAAGGGTTAATAATGCTTCCGACTGGTCATTTTTCGGCTTCGTTTGATTTTCAGCCCAAGAAAGAATATCTTTCCGAGAGAATACCAACTTCTGCCCGAACTTTCGGCAAGGGATGTTCCCTGATGCGGTCAGCTTGTATAGTTTTGCTTTCGACAGGACATAACCGTATTCGGCTAACAAAGCGAGCGCACCGGATAGTGTTATTGTGTCTATTTCCGTTTTAGGCTCCTGTCTTGTATGAAACACTTTGGACACTTCTTCGTGTACAATAGCCCGAAGTTTATCTTCTTCGGCAACAATAATATTATTCATAACTCTTTGTGTTTTAAATGAAACAATAGGCTATCGTCATAGCCGGATATTATTCGAATGGCACAAAGATATAATTGGAAGATATTGTAAATCAAATGGATAATAACATAACAGGGATACGACAAAGTGGAGACAAATAACGACAAACGATTATAAACAAATGGGATTTGTCCGTCAGAAAGGACAAAATGTCTTGATTTGTCTTAGGGGTGTTAAGCGATTAATTTTTTGTGGTATTTTTTTATATCTGTTCTTCGGAATGTTCCGATTTGTATTTCCGAAGTTCCTCTAAGACCGCATCTGTACTGAAAGTTTCGACATTAGGAAGGTATTTGGATTTCAGTGGAGTAACGAAGCCTTTGGTTATCCATGAGGTTAGGGTTTGGCGGGAGATGCCGAGCATTTTTGCTAATTGGACACGGCTTATCAATTGTTCATCTTTGAAATTTTCGATGGTATTTTTCTTGGCAGCAACATAGTGTTGCAAATGTTTGATGGCTTTATCTACTTCTTTTATGGTTGCTTCGTAGCCGTCTAAGACGGTTAGTTTTAAGGTGGTAAGGTCTTTATCAGAATAGGCGGGGTTATTCCGTAATTCTTCTAAAAGAGTTGGATAACATTCCAACTCTTTCAGGTTGATGGTGGTTTGCTTGCGGCGGGGCATGGGTTATATTACTCAAGTTTCGGAAGTAGATTTCATGCGGTTTGAGCCAGTGCCTTCATCGCCTGAAGTCTTCGGTTGTCACTCATTATTTGGTTCAGCAGCTGT
>QMCD01005689.1_pt1 | contig 10868 bp, 8 predicted proteins | sample 1821841 | NCBI WGS metagenome assembly QMCD01 (sample SAMN01991225, study PRJNA193472) | Termite gut metagenome, whole genome shotgun sequencing project. | isolation source: worker | host: Macrotermes natalensis | reverse complement strand
ATTCTCTTCGACATGATGTTGGACGAAGTATTGAAAAAACTCGGAGCGGTCATCAACTCGGCGACCTTTATTCGTATCGTGATCGACGACTCGCCGACGAAACACTACGGCAGGAAGATCGAAGGAGCGGGCTACCACCACAACCCGACGCCGGGAAGGACGAACGCGAAGATTTGTTTCGGACACAGTTGGGTCGTCGCGGTGCTGGTCGTCACGCATCCGGCGTTCGGTGAAATTTCGTTCCCCATTGCCGCTGAATTGTATTTGAGACAAAAAGAGATCGACAAACTGAAAGACAAGTACGACCGGAAATTCAAAACGAAAACCGCAATGGCGGTCGACATCGTGAAGCGTTTGGTACCGAAATTCAAGGCGTTCGGCAAGACGATCGAGATCATCGTCGACGGCGGTTACGCAAAGGATACGGTGCTGTTGCCGTTGCAGAAATTGGAAGGCGTCGTGACGATTACGCGACTTCGGCGCGACGCGGTGTTGTTCGAAGTGCCGCCGCCTCGCAAGAAGGGACAGCGTGGCGCAACGAAAAAGTACGGAGATCGAATCGACGTGAAGGCGAAGGTCGCATCGAATCGCGGTTGGCGTTACGTGGAATGTCGGCAATACGGGCAAACGGTGCGAAAACGAGTGAAGTGGTTCGTTGCGTCGACGAAACTGACGAAGGGCAAGCCGGTGAAGGCGGTGATCGTGAAAGAGGACGAAAAAACCTGGGTGCCGTTGATCTCGACGGACGCGACGATGGAGGTGAAGGAAATTTTGGAAAGCTGCGGCGTTCGCTTCGGGATCGAGGAAGTGTTCAGTTGGGGCAAACAGGAGTTGCGGTTGTTGGAATCGAGCGAAGCGGCGACGACGCTGAACATGTTGTTGTACGATATGACGGAGCTGTCGGCTTGGGATCGGAGGGCGGAGGAGTTGGTGGACCGCCGTCATCGTCCGTGGGACGATGCGGATCGGCGTCCGTCGCATGAGGATCGTCGTAACTTCTTGCGTCATGAAATGTTGGCGAACGAATTTAATGCGGTTTTGGGCTTGGATATCATGCCGAAGAAAATAATTTACATCTTGGAAAGGCTGCTAAAACTCGCGGCGTAAACTTGGAAAGGGCAGATATACTGAAGGCTGTTGAAATTTCCCGAAGCCGACTTTCAAGGAGCCGGCCCACCGGAAACGACACTGCCGAAGGTAAACAGGCGGTTTGAGCGGAAAACGGGGCCGGCTTCGGTATACCATATGCACTCAACCATGAGACTGCATTGCGACGGTATTGTGAGGATGGTTGCCTGGAGATCGACAACAACGCGTCGGAAAGAGCATTGCGATTGATCGCGATCGGCAGGAAGAATTGGCTCTGTTATGGCAGCGAGCGCGGCGGCAGGACGGGAGCGGTATTGCATTCGATCTTGGCGAGAGCCAAGCGGAACAGCCTGAACGAGTATGCGTATCTGGGCGACGTGCTGGATCGATTGGCCGATATCGGTTCCGAAGCCGAACTTCACGATCTCCTGCCGGACCGCTGGAAACCGAAATCATGACGCTACGATCCTACAGGATCGGCCATGCCTGTCAAGTGATGCGGTTGGTGGAGTGGCTTACTTGGCGACCGTCTCGGGGACCAACTCCCGGGCGACGCCCCAGCGGAAAATCGTCCGCAAATAGTTGACCAGTTTATTGACGTATCCACGCGAAAACCGGCCCGAGACCTCCATCTGCCTTTGGACGGCAGTCAGCGATTTCAGGCCGTTTGCGGTCTGGGAGGCGACGTCGGTTTCGGACTGCGACGTGAGCGTTTGTCATAAACCGGGTCGTGTTTTTCTTGTGGCTCTCAAATCAAACAGGAATTCATTCCAAAGCACGTCGAGTGTTTCACCAGTCGCTTCGACAAAAAAATCGTCCGAGTAGACACCATCCCGACATGACCGGTTCAGCTTTTGAATGAAAGCCGTTTCCCGTTCCAACAGGGAACACCGGGAATTCTCCTCCCTGGCGTCTCCGGAACGCGATTCGAGGGCGACGGGCATATCGGACGTGACGCCGGCCGTTCCTCCGCGACGATGTGTCCCGGCGATCCATCTGAGAAAAGCGGCGCTTGTCTGATAGCCGTCGGTGTAGTGCGATCTGTCCGGATCGATGCGACATGCCCAATCCCATTGATTTTCGTAGAGGAAGAAGCGAATATAATCGGCGATTCCTTCGGCAATCCAAGCCGGTGTCGGAACCCGATAATCCTGGACGACATGCACCAATTCATGGACGACCAACCCCGTATCGTCCGGATGTCTTTCAATCCAGTTGGCGGAGACGGTGATGCGATTTTCGGACGTGTAGGCAATACCATCCATTCTCTTGATGACGATCGTGACGGCAGGCGACGCCAGCGGTTCCTCTCCGTTCAGCAGTTCGGAAATTTTCGGATACCATTCTCCGGCAATCGCGACGGCGTCCTTTCCCCATGACTCAAGTTCAGGAGCAGCCGAACAATCCGGCAGAACGACAAGATCGACGACGGTGGGATGGTTCGCGGGAACCTGTACCGGCCCGGAGGGCCGATTTTGGCAGGAGCAGAAGCAAACAACGGCCAACACGATGCCGGTATTATATAGTTTCCACATTTCGTCAACTTGGATGTGCATTCAGCATGATGGTCCACTCCGAAACAGTCGCGGAGCACGCGGTCCTTCGCCTACGCCTCGGTCGCTAATCGTCCCCATTCATTCGCGACGGCAAGAAAAGTCGCCGGACGGTATACCGGAAACGCGATGAAAACGAACCTTTAGTCGAGCCTGCTTGCCGCACGCGATTGCCTTAACTCTTGTCAATAAAATAATTTATGAGGATCGTTCGAGCGGCAGGCGATTGTGCGCGGGAAAAAACATGCCGTAGTTTCAGGCCGTTTGCGGGATCAAACCTTTACGATATTCGCCGGTGTCGAGCACGTCAATATGGGCGGTGCGGCAACCGTCTCGTTGTTTACGCGTAACATATACTGGAAACGCGATGAAAACAAACATTCAGCCAAGTCTGCCTGCCGCGTTCACTCTCCTCTAACTTCTGTTTGTATAAGGATATAAACGGATCGTTCGAGCGGCAGGCGATTGTGCGCGGGAAAAAACATGCCGTAGTTTCAGGCCGGTTACGGTATCGTTGTTCCCATGAGGTTATTGCAGTTTTTCCTCCTTCAGAAACAGGTGTATCCACTCATTTCCTTCTTTCCGCAGTTGACTTTTTGGGAAAAACACGGGAAAATCGGAAAAATCTTTGCCTCGTTTGCTGGTCTTCCAGTTGTATATCCATGTTCCTATACCGAAGGAGGAGGCAGCCGGTCGCTTGGTTGACTCTTCCTTCGGCACCCCGAAATGAGTAATGATTTTGATCGGCTTATAAGTCAATTTGAATCCAAGTCCGGCTTATTATTGAAGATCGCGCGGCGTTACGCGCCGCGTCCCGATCTTGCGGCCGATGTCATGCAAGAAGTCTTCATGGAGTTTGTTCGCTACTCGCCGCGCAGGCGTTGGGACTTGGAATCGGACATCGCGCCGTTATTGTGCCGAATGACGCGGGACTGCGCTATCCGGATTTGGAAAAAAGAGTGCCGGCATTCCTCCGAGGCGTTGATTAAATTAGCGGAAAAGTTGGCGGCGATTCGCGAGGCGGGAATCGTGCGGAAAAGTCCGCTTCCTGAAATCGCCCACCTTGAAACGTTGCGGGAATGCGTGAAAAAACTCCCGGAACGGTCGCGGTTCATGATCGAAGAGCATTATTTCAACGGGATTTCCCTGGAGCGGCTCGCCGCTGAAAACAGTGGTAACGCGGCCACCTTGCGAAAATCGCTTTTCAGGATTCGGACCCTACTTCGCCGGTGCGTCGAACGGTTTTCGGCTCCCGACGCCGGGAGTGCGCTTGACCCCGGAGAATTTGAGACGCGGTAAACGGATATACTGGAAACGCGATGAAAACGGACTTTCGGTCAAGTCAGCCTGCCACACTCACTTGCCACAACTTTTGTTGATATAAGTATTTGCGCGAATCATTCGGGCGGCGGGCGATTGTTTGCGAGAACCGTTTCGGGCCGTTTGCGGTGTATCATACGGTAATGGACAATCAAATCGACAATCAAATCGAAAATTTGTTGCAACGTTTCTTTGATCGTGAAATGGACGATCGACAGGCGCTGGAATTGTTGGACATCTTGGAACGATCCCCCGATCTTTACGACGTGATCGCGCAGAATGTTCAGACGGAATTCGATCTCCGCTTTCTGGCGGATCGGGAAAACCGTCCCCTGCGAACGTTTGAGGAACGGATGCCGTTTTCAAATGCCCGAAGGCTGTGTTCGAGAAGCGTTTGGACGCGGGTGTCGCGCATCGGCTCGTTGGCGATCGGCTCCGCGGCGATCTCTCTTGTCCTGATATTCGTGTTCCTGGGACGCCTCCCGGGACTGCCCTTGATGCCGTCTTGGAATGCTCCTTCCCGGGAAGTCGCTGTTGCGCCGTCGCCTTCCGCGCATGACGTACCGCCGATCGTCAATTACAGTATGCTTGACGGTTCTTGGGGACCGCAACGTGGGCACGGTTCCGCCGAGGGCGATTATCCCGCGGAAGCGACCGACGAGTGGACCGACTTGTTGAGAAGCCGAACGGAAGGATGGAGCGGGGCGGACGGTATTTATACGGCCAATCTTGACGGAACGATCGGCGAAGGGATCGAAAACCGGCCGGGGCAGCGAACCGTTTTCGTTTTCAGCGATACGATTGTCGGCAAGGTGAACCGGCAAACAAACACACGTTGCGACACCAAAATGGTTAATCACTCCTTTGCCGTGCTCGACGGAAACGAGCCGCTGGGTGATCGGATCGAATTTTTTTACGAAAACGACGGTAAAACCCCGCGACTTCCCATTCAACCGTCCCCGGAAGGACAATGGTACTGGCTCAGCGAGTGCTTCGTACTGAACGATGCCGAAGGACCCATGCTGCATACATTCCTGCTTCGTATGGAGCGACGACCGGGCAACGGCGCGTTTGGTTTTCATCATCTTGGCGTCGATTTGCTCCGGATTCCCGTCCGCGACGGGAAATTGGATTTCGACGCGGCGATCGTCACCGAGGATAAAACCGGTCGCCTGCACGGTGTTGTCGATGACAGCGTCGTCGATAACGGCGTTGCCGCCGACGGCGCGAATGCACAGGAGTCGCGAGACCGCTCACGGGGAATGATTTTTTTCGGCACCGGCGTGTTGGAGAATTTGAAATCGGCGGGTGCCGTCGAACCGGACGGCTATCTTTATGTGTACGGTTATAAAGATGAACACCGGCTCGCCCGGCGATTGGTCGTCGCCCGTGTCCCGCCGGAAGATGTGGCGCGATTCGATCGTTGGACGTATTACTCCGGCAACGATCAATGGAGCGCGGATATCCGGGATTGCGCAGCCATTGCGGACGGCGTCTCGACGGAACTCTCCGTCACACCGATTCCTTCCGGCCCCAAAACCGGTAAATATGCCTTGATTTACACGCCGGGAACGGTCGGGTCCACAATCGCCTTGCGTATCGGAGACTCACCGGTCGGCCCTTTCGGCGAAGAACAGGTCCTTTTCAAGGAATCGGAAACCGCGACCTTGGGCAAAGGCGTTTTCGCTTACAATGCCAAAGCCCATCCGGTCCTGTCGAAAAGCGACTCGCTTGTCATTTCGTACAACGTCAATTCGAACGACGACACGCTCGCCATTTTTCGCGAGCCGGACATTTATTTTCCCCGCTTCATCAAAATCCGATGGGAGGATATACTGGAAACGCAATAAAAACGGGTGTAACTTTGACTTTACGCACAAACAGGCAATATAGGCAGTTTGCCGATTGGGTTTGGGAAAAATAGCGAACAAAAACTCGATGTTGTTTTGGAACTGGAAAACAAGATGTCTGGCGGTCAACGCATCGTTTTCATGAAAAAACGAGCGAAAAAACACGCATGATCGTTTCAATGATGTTTTCTCGTTTTGTACGCCTGGCCATGACTCGCAAATATATGTTCAACAAAGGCAAGTGACGACACCTGTGCGATCCTATTGCCTTTCAATAAGTTACTGCGATTTTTGCTGTTTTTCGCATTTTGCCCATTCTGTAAGTTCCGCGTAAAATCAAAGTCACACCCGAAATTTTGAACACGAAGCCGAGCGTTTTCAATTTTGATTTGAAGCCGTAAAACCGGATGACGTCTGTCGCCTCACCGTCCGGAAACGGTCTTCTGTTTGTCGTTCCATACGTATGATAATCGCCGTCCGTTTTCTTGCGTCGTTGTCACTATCCGGTTGCACGTTTCGTTAGAGCGGCAGGCGATTGTTCGCGGAAACCGTTTCAGGCCGCAGTTTCAGGCCGTTCGCGGTATATCAAGGGGACAGAACGGAAAAAAGGTTGCCGGTCGAGGCAGACCCGCGAAAAATCGCCAAGTTGGATATGCGCCCCGGCACGCTGTCCGGTTGTACACGCGGGGCGTGCCGAGTCGACAAAAATCGCGTCTTTTTCACGATTCTTTTCAGGGAACCGGGACCGTATCGAGAATCCGGGCGATGATATCCTCCGGGAACACCTGTTCCGCTTCCGCTTCATAGGAAAGGATGATCCGGTGGCGCAGCACGTCAAAGGCGATTTCCTTGACATCCTGCGGTGTGACGTAGCCGCGGCCGGCGAGAAAAGCGACCGCCTGCGCGCCTTTGCCGAGCCAGATGCTGCCGCGGGGCGAGGCCCCGAACTCGATCATCGCTGTAAGCGATTTCAATCCCATCGTTTCGGGATAACGTGTCGCCCGGACCAGGTTCAGGATATAATCGATGCTTTCATCGATATAAATCGATTCGCATAGCTGTTGCATCGCGACGACGTCGGCCGGGGCGAGGACCGGGGAGATTCGAACGGTTTCCCCGGCAAGGGCGCGATCAAGGACTTTCCGTTCATCTTCTTTCGCAGGATAAGAAACCTTGAGTTTCAGCATGAACCGATCGACCTGTGCCTCGGGAAGCGGGTAGGTTCCTTCATGCTCGATCGGATTCTGGGTCGCCATGACAAGGAACAAACCTTCGAGCGGATACGTCGTTTCGCCGATCGTTACCTGTCGTTCCTGCATCGCTTCAAGTAAAGCGGACTGGACTTTCGAAGGAGCCCGGTTGATTTCGTCGGCAAGCACGAAATTGGCGAAAATAGGCCCTTTGCGTGTCATGAACGCCCCGTCGGAAGGCCGGTAAATCATCGTCCCGATCAAATCCGCCGGGAGCAGGTCGGGTGTGAACTGGATCCGGCGAAACCCGGTGTCGAGCGCTTCGGCCAGCGCTTTGATCGCCGTCGTTTTGGCCAGCCCGGGAACGCCTTCGAGCAGGATATGGCCCTGGGTGAGCAGGCCGGCCAGCAGCCGGGAAATCATGAGTTCCTGCCCGACCAGCACTTTGCCGATCTCTTCGCGCAACCGCGCCAACTTTTCATGCTGCAGCGCCACTTGCGCCTTGATTTGATGGATGTCCGTACTCATGTGCTCACGAAGAACCACTCCTTGACGGTCGTGGCTCGGATTTGATGGTCTCGACTTTACAATACCAATCGTCAAAAGGTGCACGGACGGATTTGTCCGGCAATTTCCTCCACGATATTTTCGATCGACACTTCCCGGCTTTCACCCGATTTGAGATTTTTAAGCCGGGCCGTCCCGGCGTCGAACTCCGATTCACCCCGGATCACGGCCATAAGAAACCCTTTTTTATCGGCGTATTTCAACTGGGCGCCGAGCTTTTTCGGTTCGAGGTACACTTCGACGGCAAACCCGGCACGGCGCAGTTCGGCGGCCAACCGCAGGTAATCGCCAAGCAAGGTTTCGGCGAACCAGGGAATGAAAATTTCGGCGGTCGTTTTCCGGCTCTCGATGATTCCGAGTTGTTCCATCGCCGAAAAAAGCCGGTCAAGCCCGAGCGAGGCGCCGATTCCCGGAAGTTCCCTGTTCGTGTAAAGCGCCGCCAGGTTGTCGTATCGCCCGCCGCTGCAAACGCTTCCAATGTTCGGCAAGTCGGTCAAAAACGTTTCAAAAATCGTTCCCGTATAGTAATCGAGACCCCGGGCGATCGAAACGTCGATCACCAGGTGCTCCTCCGAAATCCCGGCCGCTTCACAGGTTTCGACCAATTCGCCGAGTTGGCGGACGCCTTCTTCGCCAAGCTCGTTCCCACGGAGCAGGACGGCAAGGGAGGCGAGGATCGCTTCGTTCGAACCTTTGAGCGTTGCGAGTTTCAATATCCCGTCAATCTGTTCGGGCGTCGCGCCGGCAACCTTGGTCATCTCTTCCGCGACTTTTTCGGCACCGATTTTCGGCAACTTGTCGAGTGCCCGGAGCACGGGAACCGATCGGCCGGTAAGCCCGACTTTTTCAAGAAGCCCGTTGAGGATCATCCGGTTGTTGACCCGTATCGAGAATCGCTCGAACGGCTTGTTCTTCCATTTTTCCGAGACGTCGTTGATTCCGCGCACCAGGTCGTGGATCACCAAGGCGGTTTCAATATCGGCGGCGACCGAACGTGTCCCGATGGTATCGAAGTCGCATTGCATGAATTCGCGGTACCGGCCCGCCTGGGTGTTTTCCCCCCGCCAAACCTTCCCGAGATGATATCGTTTGAACGGCATTCCGAGTTGCTCGATATGCTGCGCCGAAAAGCGGGCCAGCACAGTCAGCACGCCCCGCGGGGCGACGTCGCGCCCGCCGTGATCCGTGAACCGGTAAAGTTGTTTGTCGGTTTCCTCGCTTCCTTTTCCGGAAAGAACGTCGAGGTATTCGAGTGCGGGCGTGTCGATCGGCGCAAAACCGTAGGATCGGAAAATCCGGGTCGCCGCCGCGATCAGCGCTTCGCGCGGAATCATCGTTTCCGGCAAGTAATCGCGAAAACCTTTCAAAGTGCGTGGTTGTATCATGGAAAAAAACGTGTTGTCCGTATCGTGTTGTCCGTATGCGTGACACAATGTGGCAAAAAGGGAACGCCCCCGAACTACGGTAGACCGGCCGAAGCCGGTTTAGGATTCACGGCAAACGTGTCGAGCAGCATCACTTCGACGTAAGAATTGATCTGCCTGGCATCGGGAATATCGGGGTAAAGCAAGGGATTGAGCGGTTCGGTGGCGCCGACGACGTTGATTTCGAAAAGGTTGCGGTCGATCCCGAGGGCGACGAGGTGTTTGCGAACCGTCCAGGCCCGGGTATAGGCGAGATCGTCCACATCGCGGTACGGTCCCGCTTCATCGTGTCCGGCATGTCCGCGGACCGATAATTTGTAGGGCGACCCTTTCAGGTATTTTTGCAGGGCCTCCAGGCTCTGCCCGGCCGCTTCCGACAGTTCGTCGCTGCCGTAGTCGAAAACGATCAGGCCGCCCTTGACCATGACGGCATCCGGGCTCTTGGAAGGGATCAACACGGCCCCCCGCCGTTTTTTATCGCCGGTCAACACCGCCGCGGGTTCGTTTTCCGCCCGTTTCCGCCGCCATTTTTCCACCGCCGCCGCACCGGCGCCTTCGCCGCCGAACTGGTCCCCCATTCCCTTGACCATTTGCTCCATCTTGTCTTTCTCCAAGGTACTCATCGAGAAAAGCATGATGAAAAACGAGAGCAGCAGGGACATCAGGTCGCTGAAACTTATCATCCAGAACGGAGCGACCTCGGCTTCGTCTTCCTTGATTTCCCTGGCCATGGCTACCGTCCCTCCTCTTCCACCGTGACTTCATCGGGCGGCAGGAACATCGAGAGTTTCATCCGGATGATACGGGGATTCTCACCGCTCTGGATACCGAGGACCCCGATGACGGCGATTTCCATGCGTTCCAATTCTTTTCCGTTGAAATAGGAAAGTTTGTCGGCAAAGGGGAGAAAAAACAGGTTCGCGGTGACCACGCCGTAAAACGTGCCGACCAGCGCGACGGACATGCGTTCACCGATCGTTTCCGGATCCATGTGGGAAAGCATGAGCACGAGTCCCATGAGTGTCGCCACGAGTCCGAAGACCGGGGAAGTGCGGCCCATGGCCGCGAGAACCCCCCGACCGATATGATGGCGTGCCGCGACCGCGTCCATCTGTAGCCGCAGGACCGCTTCAACCGCATCGGGCGTCATGCCGTCCGTCACCATGCGGATCCCCGCCGCCAGGAAGGGATCGCGAATACTCTCCATACGTTTTTCCAAGGAGAGCACACCCTCCCGGCGTGCCGATTCGGCCAGCGAAACGATCATTTCGACCAGGTCCGTCGCACTTTTACGAGACGTAAAAAAAACAATCTTGAGCAGTCTGGGAATTTTCAGGACCTCTTCGAGCGGAAAGCAGATCAATGTCGAAAAGGTCATGCCGCCGCCGATGATGATTCCGGCTGCGATGTCGATGAAACCGGCCAAATTGCCGCCGCCCATCTTGATGGCGGACATCAACATGAGTACGGCGCCGATAGCGCCGATAAAGGATGCGCGTTCCATGAGCAAGGAGGGAGACGATGGAGGAGGCCGACGGGACAAACGGTGACGGACGAACCCGGCAAAATCCGCCCGTCGTCCGCCTTTGGATCACGCTTCTTCCCAGCATTTGCGGAGGTAAGCGACCGATTTGGGCACTTCAATCGCCTTGTCGCCGTCGACACCGCATTCGTAGCTGAGGAATTCGGTGTAACCGATGTATTTCAAGCCCCGCATCGCCTTGATGTGGCAATGATCATCCTGCCCGGGCAGACGGCGTTTGGTTCCGTTGCCGAGGTGGACGTGCTTGACGAACGGGCCCCCGGCGATGAAGGCGGCCATGTCGTCCGGCTCTTCGGTGTACATGTGGTACGTGTCGCCGAGCACGGCCACGC
>QMCD01002250.1_pt1 | contig 10869 bp, 9 predicted proteins | sample 1821841 | NCBI WGS metagenome assembly QMCD01 (sample SAMN01991225, study PRJNA193472) | Termite gut metagenome, whole genome shotgun sequencing project. | isolation source: worker | host: Macrotermes natalensis | reverse complement strand
AACTGCTGGCGGGGGTGGCGGCGGCGGTGGCGGCGATGGTGGAAAACCGCCTTTTCCCAGCTTTGACGAATGGTACAAGGAAATGGTCGAAAACGGCACATTCCCCGATACGATGGCTTTTGAAGAGACATACGCCAAGATATTCTATTATCTTGAAAAAGACGCATACGACAGAGCGCGGCAACTTGAGCTTGAACAGGAACAACGGCAACTTGCCGAAGAAATGGCGGCAAGCATTGTCATGCAATCGCGGGAGGAATACGAGGCGCAATTGCGGGAAGAGGAAGCATGGATTGCGGCAAACAAGACTTTGAACGATATGAATTCCAGCTTGAGCGGTATGCAATCCAGCCTCAAGGAAAATGCGGAGTCAAGTTCCGCCCTGCAAAATTCGGCGCAAACCGCGACTACGATTTTGAATCAGGTCGAAAGCGGGATTGATTCCGTGAACGCCAATCTTAAAACCGGCGAGGCAATCGGCAACGCTCTGCAAGCCTCGGTTGAAAGCGGCAATGACACCTTGAAAAGCATTGATGCCGGAGTTGAAGCCGTCAACGACAACTTGCAGGACATTGAAATACTGGTCGAGAAAGCGGCGAAAGAGAATGACGACAATCAAGAGGCTATCGCCAAGGCTATAACCGAAGTCGGGGAAAAGCTGGATATGAACGGGCCTCTTGGCGTCCTCATGGAACAGAGCTTGATCGATAACGCAAATGCGGCTGTGCAGCTTGAGGTTTCCCTTGCTGAAATTCAATCCGAAATGGCGGCGGGGAAGGTGGAAACCGTCACCGAACTACAGGAAATCGCCGAGGCCGTCACCACCGGCAACGAATCGACGGAAAGCGCGATCCGCGACCTTGCCAGCCGGAACGATGCCAATGCCGACAGGCTGATTGAGGCAATCGAACATGCAACCCCGACAGTAACGGTTGATGTCGAAGTTGATATGTCCGGAACGGAAAGCCGCCTTGATGCGGTAATCGGTCGCTTGGACACCATCGCGGCAAATACCGCTGGCGGCGGCGATGGGCAAACGGGCGACATGAGCGGCGTTGAAGGGCTGCTTTCCGATATACGCGATAAACTTGATAAGGGGCTTGGGCTGGGGGACGGCACCGGCGAAGGAGGGGAAGATTTCCCCGGCGGGATGAGCGGCTATCATGGATACGGCGGCATCGATAGCTGGAAAAAGCCGGAAAAAACGGATTTGATGGAATTCCAGCTTGATTTGACTGACGCAAAAACGCGCGTGAAAAACGCTCTGGAAAAGGTGAGCGTCGATTTTGATTCCCTCAACAGCTATTCCCCGACGCCGTTTTCGACGCAAATCAAAATCCCGGTCGGCGGTACGCTGCAAAATCCCGATTGGTACACATACAACTTTTCCTTGAATCAATTTCCCGCCGAAGTGCATTCAGGCATTGATGCCTTGCGGCGCGTGTTCGTTGTCGTCGTGCAATCCATTATGGGGCTTCTGTTCGGTCGCAAGGTATGGGCCATGCTTTGGAGCCTGTGACGGCGAAAGGGGCCTATTATGTTGGGCAGTTTGTTGAAATACCTTTTGCAAGGGCTTTGGGAACTGCTTTCGCAGCTGGGGGAGTGGTTCCTTGATTTGCTCCTGTGGCTTCTGGAATGGATTTTTTCCATCGTCAATATGTTCCTTGAATGGGTCATTGACCTGTGCCTTGATCTGTTTGAGGAATTTATTTCGATGGTTGCGCCGCATGTCCCGGCAAACGTGTCCTCGGTCATCAGCGACGGATTGACGTATCTTTCCTATATTGAACCGTGGTTCCCCGCCCGCTTCGGCCTGACGCTGTTTCTGTCATATTTCAGCATCAAGGGCATTCTGCTTGCGGTGAAGTGGATTTTGAAGCTGATTCCCGGCATTTGGGGATAACGTGGAGGTTTTATTATGTCAAGGCGGCATGTCGTCACCTTTTTGACCGCACCGGCGCGGAGCGGCAAAACATTCAATGAAGTGCGGAAGATATGCGACGAATATTTGGGAAATCCGGATTGCAGAATCTATACGAATCTGCCTCTTCATCTTGACAAAATCTCGGAATGGGCGGCGCGGAAATACGGGATTGCGGAAGAAAGCGTTTTTGAGCGCGTTCATATTGTCCCGCGCGAAACAGAACTGGCTTGGATGACAGCGGGACAGCCGATATACGATGCCGATACCGGGCGGCGCGTCGGGAACAATCCGATTACCGGGCCTTGGGATTACTTCGCGGACAAGGAATTGTCCGGCGCGGTGATCATCATCGACGAAATACACAACTTTTGCGGCTCGATAGGCACAATCAAGGCCATATCGAATCTTTGGCAAAAGTGGCTCGGCGAATTGGGGCATAATCAGGCCGTTTTCCGCTGTCTTTCTCAGGCTCCGGAAAAGGTTCACGCCTGTATCAAGCAAGAGGCGCAAGCGTCGTACAGCATCAGGAACACGGGGCTTGACCGCGATCCGTATTTCAAGATTGAAATCTATGACTGGCTGGAACTGTGGGCGGGCTTGTTCGGCGGCTCGTATACGGTGTATGTGTTTGAGCAGGAAACAACAAAGGTTGAAGGCAAGAAAATCAAGGGCGAACGCGCGTTGCACGCGATGGGAAAGCCGTATTTCGATTTCTATGATTCATTCAACAAACCTATCGCGCATGGCCAGACAACGAATGTAAAGAGTTTTGAGCCGGAATACGTGAAGCGTCTGCGGAAGGGATTCATAAGAGGCCGCTTGTCTCTGCTGCGCTGGTTCTTCTTTAAGAATTTCTATAATTTAGTTACTAAATTATCCTTCGTGCTCGTTATTGCCGTTGGCGGCTTGTATCTTCTGAATGGCGGCATGGGCGATGTGATGCAAGCGTTTCAAGACACGATGAAGGATGTCATTCGCGTTCGCGACAACCCCGCCCAAGCCGCGACCGACACGGCAAAACCGGCTGTGCATCAGGCTCCGGCGCATGACAGGAAAGCCGAATCGAACGCAATAACCATGATCAGGAAAGCATATGAGGATGAATTGCGCAAGGCTCTGAATACAAACGAATCGCTGAAAAACGACATTGCGACGGCGCAAAAGAATCTCGGCGACATAAGCACGATTGTACTTTTTACGCCTGATACGATTGTAACCATGAGAGGGAACGAATATGCGGTCGGCGAAGAAATCGACTACGGGGAACACGCGGGCAAGAGGATTGTTGAAATCAATTACCGCCAGCGCAAGGCCATTCTTGATGACGGCGCTATTTTGCTCATTTCTGACGAGCGGCTGCGGAGACGGCAGGAACAGGCAAGCGGAACCGACGCCGGAAAACGTCCCGACGTTCAAGCCGTTTTACCGGGTTCTTGAAGAGGAAACGGTTTCGGAGGAAAAGGCGGCGGCGAAATACACCGTCACCCTGACGGCTTCCGACATGCCGCTTGTGGAATTTTTGCGATACCTGGCCGACAAGGCGGGCATTTCGATTGTTTGCGACGAATCCCTTGATGTCCGCACCGTCAATATCAGCGTGAAGGATACGGACGTTGCCGACGTGCTCTCGGTCGTCGCGCGTCGATACGGCGTCGATATTACCCAACAGGGCGGCGTCTATTATATCGGCTCGTTGCAGGCGCAGGACAGGGCGATATTGGTTCGGAAGGTCAAGCGGCTGTCGGCGAAGGAAATAACGGACATGGTGGGCGCAATCAGTTCCGACGTGGGGCGCGTGTCCGCTTCCAGCGACGGGCTTACCGTGGTCGGCGACAGGGTACGGGTTTTGCAAAACATAAATTCCATGTTCAATCAGGTGGAATCGGCGCAAACAAACACATGGGTTTTGCAAATGTACCTGATTTCCGGCTCAAACTCGGCTTCTCGGGAAATCGGTCTGGACACTGCGGCGACGTTTGATCTTGCAGCCTCCTTTGCCGCCGCCAAGTCGAAGATTGACACGCTGGGCGCGTTCAATGCGGTTTTGAAGGCGGCGCGGAGCAACAGCCGGTATGAAATCATCGCCGAACCGATGATGCTGTTGACCGATGGCGGGAACAGTTCCATACAGGACGGCGAAACAATCCCGATTCCGCACCGGACGGTATCCGACGCCGGGACGGTGACGACAACGGGGTATGAATACGTCAAAACCGGCATTGTCATCAATACCGCCCTGCGGGAAATGTCGTCGCGGGCTGCAACGTGCAATATCACTATCGACCTGACGCAAGTAACCTCTTACGTCGATGCCGCGCCCGTGACCTCCGGGCAAAACTTCAAAACGACGGCTGTACTTGAATCCGGCGGTACGTATCTTGTCGGCTCCCTGTCGCGTCATTCCGCGCGGGACGAGAAAAAGGGCGCGTTGTTCGACACGCTCTCGAACAAGAGCGACGCCGGCGGCAATATTGAGGTGTGGTTGCGCTGCTACCGGATTCAGGGCAGTTATCAGGCGAACGCCTCGCCGGACGGCTTGAACCTGTCTCCGTGACCTTCTAACCGCATCACTAACGCAAATACTTTCTTCCGGCGGCCGATCCGTAAGCAGCTTTGCCGCGCCGGGTAACTGCGTGCCTATAGAAGCCGTTTCCATTCAAAACGTCGCTCTCTCTGCGCATTGTCGAGCCGCGAGTGTTTGCGCGTCACTTCATCTTTTTTAAGAGGATTATACGATGATCAATGTTGGTCTTCCCAAATGCAAAACGCTTTTTGGGCATGTGGACGGTATTGCGGCGGCTTTTGTTCCAGGCGGGAATACCGCCGCCGGAGCGCTGAGCGAAGCGGCGGTTTCCCGCCTGGAACAAAAGCAGGGGGCTATGAGTAACACCCCCTGCCCAACCAGCCTTTTGGGTATAATCTCGGAAGATACCGCTCATTTAAGTTTGTGGGTTGATTGGGGTAGTGATGAAGAAATCTTGTTTTCCCGTTTCCGCCGCGCACAACTTGAAAGCCAGGGCAAACTTTGGGGTGTGAGTGAAGATGAAGAATCTGAATCTATTGCAAATCAACAGGTTGAACCGCAAGAGGAAGAATGGGTTGACGATATGGCTCGTTTGGAGGGGGATGGCTACGATGACGACTATATAGAAGGTCACGGCAGCGGCTACATGGAGTTTGGCGGCCAGCTTTGGTATATGAAGCCAAGCGGCAAAGGCGGCGGCGACGAGAAGCGCAAATCATATTACCGGTATCACCTGAAAGCCGGGGATGTGAATATTTTTATCCGGCGGGACAAATACGAAACGGTGGCTAATATCTGGCTTGAAATCGGAAGCGTTCCTCTGTGCATGGCTGGCGGGATTCGGAATGCTGTTGACGCGGTGTACAAGGCATTCAAGGCGGAAGGCATAACGGTGATGAAAGAAATTCTTTCCCGCGTGGATATATACGCGGATTACGATATTTGCCATGTGTCGGATTTTTGCAGCCGCTTTGTCAATAACAGCCGCGTCACCCGTGCCCGCGCCATAAGCAGCCATGCCATTGATGAAGAGATTAATCACGCCATGTATTTGAGCGGCTCTCGCTATACTGGCGTGTCCATCGGCAAGGATATCCGGCTGCGTTGCTATGACAAGCGTGAGGAAATGAAGAAAAACCCGATAAAATGGGGCGTTTTCGCGGAGAGGTACGGCGGGCGCATTCCTGAGACTCTGACGCGGGTTGAGTTCCAGCTTCGCCGCAATGCGTTGAAGGAAATTCAGGTCATGAAAGACGGGGAAACGACGCCTGGGCGCATTGAAGACGTGGATTCGTATCTGAAAGTGCGTGACGGCCTGTGGCGTTATCTGACTTGCGAATGGTTCCGTTTCACCGAGGAACCGGTTGACAAGAAAAACAACCACTATTCCCGTGCGAAAACATGGTCTATCTGGGAAGCGGTGCAAAATGCCGTCTCGTCTCTTTGCGAAGCGGCGAAACGCATTCGCCGCGCGGTGCAAGTGAATCCGGAGCATAACAAAAAGATGGCGATAGGCGTGACGATGAGCGCGGCCATGATGGAATGCCCGCGCGAGATTGCCACTGCGGGGGATTTAGTCCTGTATTTTCGTGACATTATAGCTGAGTATGGCCGCGATTACTTCCTTGAAGTGAAGGAAAAGCATAGCCAGCGCATGTTTTTGAGGGTGGGTAATTCATTGGACGGAGATTCGCAATTTGGAGTGGGGAAATAGATGGCGTCCGTGAAGTGTCTCGATAGATTGGCGTGAATAAATGAATATGCAGACATGTATTCAAAGTCGGTGAAAAAGAATTACGTGGAAAGGCATTAATCATCTATTCGACAATATCATATAGTTGGCAACTTTTACTGAATAAGGAGATGGTGCGATGTCTATGGTTTATTGCCCGAATTGTGGTTTGGGCATGAGTGGGGACGCGGAGATTTCGTATTGTTTGCGCTGCGCTCATCCGTTTGCCGCACTGGTATGGAGACTAGCCAACCGGCGGAAACGGATGGATGACCGCCGGAGAGCATACCCTTTCTGCGTCGGGCGGCAAACAACGTATCGGGATATATCGCATGGAGCGACAACCGGCGGGCCTTTTCACCGAATTCCGGGGATTGCGATTGAGCGGCGACAGGAACAGGGCGGCGGCATCAAAAAGGAGGGCATTCCCCGCATTATTGCCGAAATACGGTATAGGCATTGGAGAAACCAGTGAGTCGACGTATCGAAAGGCAAAAGCCTTGTTCCCCAAGTGGGGGAAGTGGTATACTGTAAGTGACGATGAGGCTTGCGGACAGGGGACAGGAGGGAGAATGGGCAGACTGGAAAAGGGCAATGTGGCGCATCCCCATGATTTGTTGGTTCGTAATATTTTAACGGATACGGAGCTTGCGGCGGATTTACTGCGAAACTATCTTGATCCCGGATTGGCGTCTACTCTGGAATTGGACAGCCTGAAGGTGGAATCGGGCGAAACGGTCGCCCCGGATTTGCTGGAACTAAATGGAGACTTGCGCTACTCCGGGCGGTTCAAGGGAAATGATCGGGCGTTGCGGGTCTTCGTGCTGCTTGAACATCAGTCGAGGCCGGATCGATTTATGAGTTTGCGCATGGTGGAATATGTTTGCGCTATGTACCGGCAACAGGTTCCGACGCTGGAGAAAGGAAAAAACTTCCCCTATCCGCTGGCGGTGGTGCTGCATCACGGTGAATCGCCTTGGAAAAAAATTCCTGCCATGCGGGACTTAATCGACATGACTCCGGGCGTTCCATGTGATATACTTGGGTTGCCGATCAGTCTGATCGATGTGGCTGCCATGTCAATGGACGAATTGCGCGGGCATCCGATGGTGTGTGCGCTGTTGGATAGTCTGCAATCCGCCTCAATGGGGGTTTTGCCGGAGCGGATGCCGGGGATTTTCTCCCGTCTTCGCAATCTTCTTGGCAGGGAGCGGCGTATCGAGCCGTGGGTGACGGCGTTGGCAAAGTATTATGCTGTGATTCGTGGCGAGGTTAAAGATAGTCTTGATGATTTCACTCGTGTTTTTTCGGGACTATACAATCAACGGGAGGCTGAACACATGGCGACGACAATGTATGATGCAATTCAACGGGAGGGAGTGGCTAAAGGTAAGGCTGAAGGCAAAATCGAGTCTTTACTTGATGTTCTTGAGTCCCGTTTTGGCGAAATTCCCGCTGATGTCCAAAAGAAGCTGATGAATTTACAGGATGTCGAGCGTATCAGGAAAATTACCAAACTGGCTGCGACCAGCCAGAGCCTCAAGGAGTTCCAAAGCGCGTTATAGTGGAACGCGTACATCCGGTACAAATGACCGGAAATAGCGACTCTGTCGTTTAACTATTTTTTTTGGGCCTTCCTCGTGGCCGTTTTTGGGGCGGTTCAGTTGGTTGCGGCTTTGGCGGTCTTCCCCGCGGCCTTTTGGGTTGTGGCTCTTTTCTCTTTTTCCCAGGCAGACGGGGTATTGCCTTGAACCGTTCCGCCTCGGATATGGTGATGTATCGGCGGCTGTTTTTGCCCGCGCCTAATTGAATTGTTGAGATCGCGCCTTTCCCAATGTGGTAGTACAGTGTTTTGGTTCTGATGCCGATGAATTCCGCCGCTTCCGGCAGTGACAAGATGTCTTTCAGGCGCATGAAGTTGGTTCCTTTTGCGTATTGCGGTTATATGAACAATCCCCCCGTATTGTAGGGGGGATTGCTTGTTTTTCAAAGTGGTTTGATGAATTTTGACGGCGGTTTGATCTTCCGATGGCCGCGCCAGCGGCCGCGATTTTTTTTCTGTCTGCCTCCCGCCATGTTCTGGCCCGCCTGGGCAAAACTGCATTCATGCCGCCGCTGGGATTGCTTTGCCTGTGGGGCGGGCGTTTCCGCCCGCCCGTAGTTGCGTTTAACCATATGTGGAGTAATGAGCGGGTTTTCCGTTCCAAAGGTGGGCAAGGATCGTGTCCTTGATGGCTATATGCTCCCCGTTGCCATAGTTTTTGATTTTCCTCCGGATTTCCGGGCCTTTGAATTTGTCGGGGATGGGCATTTTTTCCCCGCTCATTCTGCGTTCGTTGTATATGATCATGTCTTCAATTTCCCTGACTGTCGCTGTGGTGGCCGTCTTCCTGACAACTTGGTAAAATTCCCGGTTTGTCTGCTCGTATCCCCAAAGCGTGACAAGGATGGTTCCAACTTCGATTTTTTGGGCGTCGATCCGGTTTGCCGTGGTCATGCTCTTCCCTCCTCAATGGCGGGCGTGTCCGCCCGCCGGGTTATGGTGTTGTACGCTGTAAGAAAAATTACTCGGCGGGTGCGGCGGTGATTGCGTCAAGGGCTTTCATGACGGTTTCCGCCGCATATCGCGCGTTGTTGTTCAGTTGGCGAATCCATGCGCCGCGCGTGGGCGACCATTTGAAAGCGGCGCGTTTGAGGGCGGCGCGGGTGTCGTCGTCCGGTTTGCCGGGGAAAAAGAACATGGCGCGATTTTCGGTTGTGTCCTCCCGATATGTATAGGCTTGCTTTTCCGTCTCGATGTCTCCGCGCTGGGCGTTTTTTTCCAGTGCCGCAATGCGATCTTTGACTCGGCGGATATTGGCGGAAAGGTTGCTGAAATGGTATGGCTCGAACGGGACAGGGTTTTTCTCGCCGTGCAGGGTCATGGCGCGGCGAAGTGCGACGGCGATTTTTTCGTTTACGTCGGGACAGCCTTCAAACGATTTATGCTTGCGCCAGTAAGCATTGATGGATTTCCACATTTCGCGGTTTGCTTCCATGTCGGCCAATTTTTCGCGTAACTTGTCGATTGCGGCGGGGTCGTCGGATGAAATGCCGTGCTTGCCGTAGTTTTTTGCCTTTTTCGCATAATATTCCGCTGTCTTGTCGTGCTGTATGGCGGCTTTTATGTTGCTGTCCATGCGGGCGATGTCGCGGCGGTGGCGGCGCTCGGAGTGGTGGCCGACAAGGATCGGCTGTCCCGGCGGGATCATGCGGGCGATGGATTGATAGGCGTTCATGCTGTTTGAGGATGCGGCGGCGTGTTTGCTGGCAAGCTCGGCGTACCGTTCGCGCCTGGCTTCCTGCCGGGCGTTGTATTCCTCGATGCGGGTGGTTTTCTCGGTAATGCTGGCGGCGTGGGCTTCTGCTTCGGCTTGTGTGGGAAAATCGGCGACGTGTTTGGCAAATCCATCTTCGCCGACAGCGTAAACGCCGAAGAAATGCGCGTCGGCGTCGGCATCTTCAATGCGAGGGCGGATTTCGATACTGGCGGGGTTGTTCATGGTATTCCTTTCGTGGCGTGTTTTTGGTGAACGGTGCGTTACGTTGACGCGACAAGGCGTTACAGGACAACGGTTTTGATATGATGGGCGTTGACGTAATGGTTTGCCTGTTGTTAGGCGCTTTTTTCCTGACTTTCAGGTATGTCACAGGCAAAGGCGATGTTGTATAGCTCGATAGCGTCTTGATAGATTTTGTCCTGCTCCTCGTTATCCAGCATAAGAAAATTGGTCAAACGGTCGGGAGTGTCATAACCGGCGGCGATGATGATTTCGAGATCCATTTCTGTCCTTTCAAAGAGTCGAAATTAAATACATCTTCATTTATTCCATATATTTATATTATACCTTATATATCCTTAAAGTCAAGCGAATACGGTATTTTATAGTCGATTTTTCAGAAAACTTTTCGCATAGTTGCCAACGGAAAAGGCATTGCATTTTGGGAAACCGGAGCTGGCGGGAGCGGCGTTTGACGTGGCCGTAGGGGGCATTTCCGGGCGTTCTGGCGAAGGTCACTGGCTTTGGGGTATGGCTGAATTCCTTCTGGCGTAAACTGTTTTTCCGGCGAAGCCGGTTTTCAATAGCAGTTTTTATATGATATTGAATTATCTGCTTCTGCCTTATTGGTGGTTGGAGACGATTCAAAGGGCAAGGGGAAGGCTTTTTGCCTTATCCATCCTTTATGTGCTTTGTGAGGATTTGGGGAACATTTTGGGTGGCGGTTCCGGGGGTGCGGGGGAAACTTCCCCCGCATAAAGCTAAATGGCGTCAAACAGTTATCTGCAAACGAGATATAGCAAATCAGGCAAAACTACTGCCGGGTAATGCGTTTGTCAACTTTTTGCGAAAAATGAGGCCATTTGTGCGTGTTTTTATTCACTCTCAATGTCATGTTAATGCAACATCTTTATTTTCAAATAGTTATAATTTTTAGGGGGGGGGTAATTCCTCCTTGCCAAATAATTTATTTGTGTTACACTCTGTGCGCTTTTCATGAAGCGGCAGTACGGGAAGGAATTTTTGATTACCGGCAAATTCAACCTGACGCTGGCCAATGAACGATACGGCGAGGGCTGGCTGGATGAGTAAGAAAAAGCCTGTTCTCACTCTCGGTGAGCGAATCGAGCACGCGGAAACAATCTCGCTG
>QMCD01003972.1_pt1 | contig 10874 bp, 10 predicted proteins | sample 1821841 | NCBI WGS metagenome assembly QMCD01 (sample SAMN01991225, study PRJNA193472) | Termite gut metagenome, whole genome shotgun sequencing project. | isolation source: worker | host: Macrotermes natalensis | reverse complement strand
TTTTATCACTTTTTTAAGACTACAAAGCCCGGAAAACACAAAATTTCAGTCTGTCTTGGAACCGCCTGTTATCTTAAAGGTTCTCAGGATTTAATTGATGAAACACGCAAATTGCTAGGGATTGAACCGAACGCCGTTACGGAAGACGGTCAGTTTTCGGTTGACCCTGTACGCTGTATCGGCTGCTGCGGTCTTGCTCCGGTTCTTACAGTAGGAAATGATACTTTCGGCAAACTTACAAAAGATATGCTTCCGGGCATTCTCGCTCAGTATCAAAACGCTTAAAAGTTTTATGGAGTTTCCGCGCTGCGGAAATTCCTGAACAAAAAATACCGGAGGTATTTTGCACTTTACACTTACCGATTTGGTTACCGACATAACGCAGAACGCTGTGGAAGCGGGAGCGAGTATTGTCGAGCTTGAGGTAAGTTCGCTTTCAAACGAAAGTGACGGAAACGGTGAGTTTCGTTTTCTTGTAAAAGATAACGGAAAAGGAATGACAGAGGAGGAGTTGAAAAAGGCGATTGATCCTTTTTACACCGACGGCATTAAACACCCTCACCGGAAAGTAGGCTTGGGTTTGCCGTTTTTAATACAAACGGCGGAACAGTCCGGCGGAGGCTGGGACATAAAATCCGAAAAAGGGAAGGGTACTGTCGTAACGGCTTGGTTTGATTCAGGAAATCTCGACACTCCTCCGTTGGGCGATCTTCCCGGAATGTTCAGAACAATTTTGATGTTTAACAGCGACGCCGAAATAATTATCCGCCGCAAAAAACTAGGCGGTGAAAACACGGTTTTAAGCGAATACGAAGTCGTTAAATCGGAAGTGATAGACGCTGTCGGCAGTTTGGAAGACGCCGCAAGCCTTGTTTTACTGGGCGAATATTTGACATCATTGGAAAATGATTGAGAGAGAAAATATATATCGTCATAGTACAAAGTGCTATGACGTTCGATAAAAAATCGCCGCTCACGCGGCTTAAGAGAGGTTTTCGCCTTTACTTGGTAAAGGCGTTCGATAAAAATCGCCGCTCACGCGGCTTATGGAGAGGTTAAGTATGGCAATGAGTCTTGATGATTTACGGAAACTTAGAGAAGCGAAAAAGACAGACCTTCGCAAAAGGGAAGCTGAAGGCAAGGAAATGCAAGTTATTGTCGGCATGGGAACCTGCGGTATTGCCGCCGGAGCGAAGCAGACACTGGACGCTTTCATTAAAGGGCTTGAGGCGCACAATCTGGTAGATTCAACACTTGTGCGGCAGACAGGCTGCATGGGGCTTTGTCATTCCGAGCCTACTGTAGAAGTTGTTGTCCCCGGAATGCCTACTGTTATTTACGGCAAGGTAGACGAAAAAGTTGTAAATGAAATTATTCAAAAGCATTTAATCGGTAAAGAGTTGTTAAGCGGTTATATTCTTGACAAACCTGCCGCAGATATACTTGGCGCGAAATAAGGGGGCGTAAATATGGCGTATAAACATTATATCCTTGTCTGCGGGGGAACAGCCTGCGAATCCAACAAGGGAGCTGAATTGTTCAACAGGCTTAACGCGGAAGCGGAAAAGCAAGGCGTTAAAGATCAGGTACAAATTGTAAAGACCGGCTGTTTTGGTTTTTGTGAGCGCGGACCTATTGTCAAAGTGCTGCCGGAAGATTCTTTTTATGTCAGTGTAAAACCCGAAGACGCGCAGGAAATTATTGCCGAGCAGATTATCAAAGGGCGCGAGGTTAAACGCCTTCTTTACAGCGACGATGAAACGGCGGTTAAAAAGGATATTCTTGCCGTAGAAGATATTCCGTTTTATCAAAAACAGTTCCGCGTTGTATTGCGTAACTGCGGCGCTATAAACCCCGAAAATATCGATGAGTACATCGCCCGCGAAGGTTACGCCGGCTTGGAAAGAGTGCTCTTTGAATGGAATCAAGAGCAGCTTATAGAAGAAGTAAAAAAATCCGGTCTTCGCGGAAGAGGCGGAGCGGGCTTTCCGACATGGCTTAAGTGGGATTTAGCACGCAAAGCTGTAGGAGACGTTAAATACGTTATCTGTAATGCCGACGAAGGCGACCCGGGAGCTTACATGGATCGTTCCACAATCGAGGGCGACCCCCATTCGGTAATTGAAGGAATGATCACAGCCGGTAAAGCAATCGGCTCGAATCAGGGATATGTTTATATCCGCGCGGAATACCCGCTTGCCATTGAACGCTTAAAAATCGCCATTGATCAGGCAAGAGAATACGGCTTGCTTGGAAAAAATATCCTTAATTCGGGATTTGATTTTGATATTGAAATCCGTCTGGGAGCGGGCGCGTTTGTCTGCGGCGAAGAAACCGCGCTTATCAAATCTGTGGAAGGAAACCGGGGAATGCCGGTTCCTAAGCCGCCGTTCCCCGCAAACAAGGGATTGTGGCAGAAACCTACAATTATTAACAACGTAGAAACACTTGCGAATATTCCGATTATTACCGTTAAAGGCGGCGAATGGCTTGCAAAAATCGGTACTGAAAAATCCAAAGGAACAAAAGTATTCGCCCTTACCGGAAAAGTTAAGAACTCAGGGCTTGTTGAAGTGCCGATGGGTACGACGTTACGCGACATCGTTTTCGATATTGGCGGCGGCATAAAGGGCGGCAAAAAGTTCAAAGGCGTTCAGTCCGGCGGACCTTCGGGCGGCATTCTTTCCGAAAAATCGCTCGACCTTCAAATAGATTTTGATACATTAACCGCTAACGGTTCAATGATGGGTTCAGGCGGCATGATCGTCATGGACGAAGAGGACTGTGTTGTTGACATATCGCGCTTCTACATGGAATTCTGCGTTGAGGAAAGCTGCGGCAAATGTTCGCCGTGCCGAATCGGTACAACTCAGATTTTAAAAATTCTGGAAAAAATAGCGGCCGGCTTGGGCGAAGAAGAAGATTTGCAAAAACTTGAAGACATCGGTCACGCAATGTCGAAAGCGTCTCTTTGTCAGTTAGGTATGACAGCGGCAAATCCGGTAATGTCTACAATGAAAAATTTCCGCGAAGAATATCTCGAGCATATTCACGATAAAAAATGCCGCGCCGGAAAGTGCAAAAAGCTGATTAGCTTTACAATACAGCCTGAAAAATGTATCGGCTGCGGCGCTTGCGCGAAAAAATGTCCGGCTAACTGTATTCATGTTGAGGACGCTTCCAAGTATCCCGATAAAAAACGTCCGCCGTATGTTATCAACCGGGAAGAATGTTTAAAATGCGGCGAGTGTTTTAATGTTTGTAAATTCGGCGCGGTTATTAAAGGTTAAGGAGAGAAATAAAAATGATTAACATAACAATAAACGGGATACCTGTAGAAGTAGAAGAGGGATCGACAATACTTGACGCTGCCAAAAAGGTGAATGTTAAGATACCTACTCTTTGTCATAACCCCGATCTTCCGCCTTGGGCGTCGTGCGGGATTTGTATCGTAAGACTGGCAGGTTCGCCAAAAATGGTGCGCGCCTGCTGTACTACCTGCGATAATAACATGAATATTATTACTCACGACCCTGAAATTATCGCGGTGCGCCGCACTGTGTTGGAACTTATTCTTTCCAACCACCCAAGCGATTGTCTCCAGTGTCCGCGCAACCAATGCTGCGAGCTTCAAGATATAGCGGCTGAGTTCGGCTTAAGAGACGTACCTTTCAAAAAAGTAATGAATAAAATCCCGATAGACGATTCCAATCCCGCGATTGTGCTGTGTCCTGAAAAATGTGTCCGCTGCGGAAGATGCGTAAAAGTCTGTCAAGATGTGCAGAATGTTTGGGCGCTTGAGTTTATCGGGCGCGGTTTTAACGGACGCATTGCAAGCGCGGCGGACGCGCCGTTAGGTGAAAGCCCTTGTATCAAGTGCGGTCAGTGCGCGGCGCATTGTCCTGTCGGCGCGATTTACGAGCGCGACGACACAGCGAAAGTTTGGAGGGCTCTGCAGGACGCGCAGACACATTCCGTAGTGCAGATCGCGCCCGCGGTTCGTGTCGCGTTAGCTGAAGAGTTCGGCTGTGAACCCGGCACTATTTTTACAAATAAAATATACGCCGCTCTGCGCCGGCTTGGTTTTAAAACAGTTTTTGACACAAACTTTTCGGCAGACCTTACCATAATGGAAGAGGGAACGGAGCTTGTTAAACGCTTAACCGAAAAAGGCAGCACTATTCCGTTAATTACTTCTTGTTGTCCGGCGTGGGTAGATTATATGGAAAAATATTACCCCGACATGATTCCGAATTTCTCGACAGCGAAATCTCCTCAGCAGATGATGGGCGCGATGATTAAAGCGTATTGGGCGGGCAAAGCGGGAGTTGATCCTAAAAATGTGTACTCGGTTTCTGTAATGCCGTGTACCGCCAAAAAGTGGGAAACACACCGCAATGAAGACATGAAGAGCGCCGCCAAATCTCTTGGCGCGGACACCGGTTACGATGTTGATATTGTAATTACAACAAGAGAACTTGCCCGCATGATTAAGCAGGCAGGTATCAAAATAAACGAGCTTGAAGACGAAGACGCAGACAATCCTTTAGGACCGTACACAGGCGCGGGAACGATATTCGGCGTAACGGGCGGTGTAATGGAAGCCGCGGTTCGTTCGGCTTATTATCTTGTGACCAAAAAAGAACTTGCGGACGTAAACTTTAGACCCGCCCGCGGGCTTGAAGGCGTAAAGGAAGGGGAAGTTGATTTCGGCAACGGGACAAAAATCCGCATCGCCGTCGCCCACCAAATGGGTAATATCGCCGCTGTGTTGGACAAAGTCCGCGAGGCGCAGAAAGCAGGGCAGGAGCCGCCTTATCACTTTATAGAGGTTATGGCTTGCCGCGGCGGTTGTATCGCGGGCGGCGGACAGCCTTACGGGGCGACGGACGAAATCCGCAAACAGCGCACCGCGGGTATTTACAAAGACGATGAAAAGTCTAAGTTCCGCTGTTCGCATCAGAACCCTTGTATAATTCAAGTTTACGAAGAGTTCTTAGGCGAACCGGGCGGGCATAAAGCGCATGAGCTTCTTCATACTAAGTATGTTGAGCGCCCGTTGTACAATAGGTAACGTTTGAGCCAAGGCTGTTTCGGAATTTTCGAAGCAGCCTTTTTTAATAAGGAAAGGGAGTTATGGTCTTTGCCGTTGGCAAAGCCCTTCGATTTAAAACGCCGCTTTGTTGCTGCACAACGGCGCGGCTAAAAAAGGAGTGATTTTGTGGAAAAGCTTTTTCAACTGAAAGCGCATGGAACTTCCGTTTATCAGGAGTTTATCGCAGGCTGTACGACATTTTTTACAATGGCGTACATTATGTTTGTCAACCCGACAATTCTCGCAAATGCCGGAATGAATTGGGGCGGCGTGTTTATTGCGACTATACTTGCCGCTGTTGTCGGCACTTTAATTATGGGGCTTGTCGCGAATGTTCCTTATGCCGTGGCGCCGGGAATGGGTTTGAACGCGTTTTTTACATTTACGGTTTGTATGGTACTTGGGTTTAAATGGCAGGAAGCCCTCGCTATGGTTTTTATCTGCGGTATTATTAACATAATTATTACTGTTACAAAAGTGCGGAAATCCATTATCAAAGCAATTCCGAAAAGTCTTCAGTTGGCGATAGGAGGCGGTATCGGACTTTTTATCGCGTATATTGGACTTAAAAACGCGGGTTTTATAAACTATGTTTATGATGTTATCATCATGCCGGAAACTTTTACCGTTACAATGGGAGAGGGAGTTACGCTTGTTCCCGGGTATTCAATGCCGGGAGCCGGGGTTGTGCCTTCTTTGGTTAATTTTGATTCAAACGGTCCTCTTTTAGCGCTTATAGGGCTAGTTATTATTATCGCGCTTATGCTGTTAAAAGTAAAAGGCGCAATGTTAATCGGAATTATCGCAACAACGATACTTGGTATTCCGATGGGAGTAACGCAGATTCCTTCCGCGGACGAGATTTTCAATTTAGACGCCTTCACCGGTTTTAAGGAAGTTTCATTTTCTTTCTTCGGAGATGTCGGATTTTCAAGTCTTTTTAGTGATGTAAGCGCGGACAGAATTCTTATTGTTCTTATTACGATTTTTGCGTTCAGCCTTTCCGATACATTTGATACTATCGGTACTTTTATCGGTACGGGGCGCAGGTCGGGAATCTTTGATGAAGAAGACGAAAAAGCGCTTGTTGAAGCAAAAGGTTTTAAATCGAAAATGGACAAGGCGCTGTTTGCGGACTCCGTTGCCACTTCTGTAGGCGCGTTATTCGGTACTTCCAACACTACGACTTATGTTGAAAGCGCTTCCGGTATTGGAGTTGGCGGACGCACCGGGTTGACTTCGGTATTTGTCAGTATTCTTTTCCTGCTTTGTCTGCCGTTCGCGTCTCTCTTTGGCATTGTACCTTCTCAGGCGACAGCTCCGGCTCTTATTGTTGTGGGTATTTTAATGGTGGAATCTTTCGCCGGCATTAACTGGAAAAAACTTGAAGAAGCTGTTCCCGCGTTTTTTACAGTCGTGATTATGACTTTTGCGTATAACATTTCTTATGGTATTGCGGCGGGCTTTTTCTTCTATTGTATTGCAATGCTTTGCAATAAAAAGTTGAAAGATGTTCACCCGATTATTATTTGTTCGACATTATTGTTCCTGCTTTATTTTTGTTTAATGGCGGTAAAAATTTAATGACTAACGAAGAAATATTGAGTAAAATCGATCACACTTTGTTAAAGGCGGTCTCTTCGCGGGAGGAGATTAAAACATTATGCGATGAGGCAGTCCGATTTAGGACAGCCTCTGTCTGCGTTCCGCCGTGTTATGTGAAACCTATTCACAATGAATACGGCGAAACTTTAAATATCTGCACAGTGATTGGGTTTCCGCTTGGATACAGTATCACCGCCGCGAAAGTTCTGGAAGCGGAACGGGCGGTTTTAAGCGGTGCTTCGGAAATTGACATGGTTATCAATTTAACCGATGTTAAAAACGGGGACTTTGATTTTGTGCTGGAAGAAATCCGCCTTGTAAAGAAAGCCTGCGGCGGTAAGATATTAAAAGTTATAATAGAAACTTGTTATCTTACGGAAGATGAAAAAGTGCGTATGTGCGGCATTGTAACTCAGGCAGGAGCGGATTTTATTAAAACTTCGACAGGTTTTGGAACGGCGGGCGCGACGCTTGCGGACGTTGAACTTTTTAAAAAGCACATTGGTCCCGGCGTGAAAATTAAAGCCGCGGGCGGAGTGAAAAACCGCGAAGATTTGGAAGCGTTTATTTCCGCAGGAGCCTCGCGGATAGGTACAAGTTCCGCCGTTAAATTGCTTGCGGGCGGGGGTACGCAGACCGGCGGTTCCAGCGGCTATTAAAGTGGTTGAAAACGAAAAGGGCTTTAGCGGGCTTGTAAAAAACCTAAAGCCCTTTTTCAAATCTCAAAACGCGGCGATAATTAACGGCGATTGTCTTACGGTATTGCGCTCTTTCCCTGAAAACTCTATAGACATGATTTATAGACATGATTTTCGCGGATCCTCCGTATATGTTGTCGAATAACGGCGTTACGTGTCAAAACGGAAAAATGGTTAGTGTAAATAAAGGTGAATGGGATAAAAGTAATGGTTTTGAAAAAGACACTGATTTTCACAATGAGTGGATTTCCGCCTGCCGCCGTGTTTTAAAGCCCGAAGGTACAATTTGGATTTCCGGCACTTATCATAATATTTTTAAGTGCGGTTTTCTTTTGCAAAAAAATATGTTTCATATTTTAAACGATATTATATGGTTTAAGCCTAACGCTCCGCCGAATCTGAGCTGCCGTTTTTTTACAGCGTCGCACGAAACAATTATTTGGGCGCGCAAAGAAAAAAAAGCAAAGCATACGTTTAATTACAAAGAAATGAAAAACGGACTTTTCCCGGAAGATAAATTGAAAAAAGAAAATACGCAAATGAGATCTGTCTGGTCGATAGGAGCTCCCAAAACAGGCGAAAAACAATACGGAAAACATCCCGCTCAGAAACCGCTGAATCTTTTAAAACGAATAATAACAGCGTCAACAAACGAAAATGATATTGTCCTTGATCCGTTTTGCGGCAGCGGAACTACGGGAGCTGCGTGCGCCATTACCAATAGAGCGTTTATCGGTATAGAAATCGATATTAACTACTGCGCCCTTGCAAAAAAGAGATTAGTATAAACTTTTTTTAAACTAAAAGTTTTGAGATTTTTAACTAAACCTTTGTTTCTCCGCCCATAACCCCAGCGCGGGATTCGGTACAAAGAAAATCCGTTCACCCGCGGCTGTGTTCCACCCTGCGCTAAGCGTGTTAATATCATAGCGGTCTGTCTGTTCTTTTAAATCGCCCCATTCAAAGCCGACCGATTCAATTTCTTTTCTTGAAAGTTTTTCTCCCGGGCAGTAGCGGATTGTAAAACGCCCTTCGCTTGAACCGTGAATCAAGTGGGCGGCCGCGCTCAAGTTTTCGCTAAGTTCCTTGTCGGCGGCGGTTTTTGCTAAAATTTCTTTCGCGGGGCGGTAGCCGTGTTTTCTGATAAGCGCGTCAATTCCCGGGTCTTCGCCGAACCGTTCCAGCGCGGGAGCGAGGATTACAAGCTCGCCTCCGTCTTCGATTACCATTCGCGTTCTGTAAACAGCCTTGTTGCCCAGCCATGTTGTACGGTATTCTTCAGGCTCCAAGTAAACGACAGCTTTTTTTACAGGTTCGTCCATTATGTTTACATTTACTTCCCGCGCTAGGGCGGAGGCTTTTTCAAAGCATTCCCGCCCGAACCCGATAAAAAGTCCGCGCACCGCAAGGGAGCCTTTTTTTGCGCCCGCGCTTTTTGCTTCGGCATCCGTGCGCGCGCTTACAACGGTGAGTACCCAAAGAATTGGCGGCATTAAAGACGCAAAGCGCCTCAGCCCTTCGTCAAATAACGCGCGGACAGGAGTGTCCGCCCTTCCCATAATTTTTTCCATTCCGTAAGCCGCGCCCGCAAAGTGGCTTTTGTCGATGGCTTCTTTTCCGCCTGTCCCTACAAAAATATTTTTTCCGTGATTAGCCATGCCCGCAACTTCATGCGGAACAACCTGCCCGATAGAAAGAGCCAAAGAAAAGCCGCTTCCTTGTCCGTCTTTTTGAAGTAATTTATTTACCTGCACAGGCCAGTCGTAATTTACCGCTCCTTCCGCCGCTTTTGAAACCCACGGCGCTTCAATTCTGCCAAGCTCTGTTACATCATTGCGCCAGTCGTGAAAAATAAATTTGTCTTTTGGAACTGCGCCGAACATACGGGAAAGTTCGCCTTCGGTCATTGCGACATGACTTCCCAAAGCGGGAAGTACCGCCCCAAGCCTGTCCGCAAGCCGCTTTGAAGCCGCCTCTGTGAAAAATCCGGCACGCGAATGGAAACGGGTAATATCAGGCGGAAGAATAATCACCTTTCCCGAATTATTTATATCGGAAAGCGCGTTGGATAACGCTTCGCAAAAGAGTTCTTCAAGTTCAGCATCGGCTAAATCTTTGTCAACGCCGCCGCAGGCAGCATAAGTTTTTTCCATGAAAAGCCTCCGAAAAATTCTCTTTCTTAATTATATAGATTATGTTATGATAGTATATCACTTTTAGGAGATTTTTTGTGATTAAAAATCGTATTGTTTTTTTTATAATTTTGGCGTTTGCGGCGGGTAATCCTTGGATTATCGCTGGCGTGCGAACGGATGGTTCTACCGGTGATTACACAAAGACAGTAGACGCAAAGGTCGGTGACGTAATTGACGCTAATATGTTTGTTGCCAACACGACCGGTGAGCGAAGCTTTCTTGGTGTCCAGCTTGTGTTGCCTGAGGGCTTGACGCTGGTCGAAAACAGTGCGAAATTGTACGACTCGTTGAACAGTGGTAGTGCGCTTGGTGACATCACTAAGCGAGTGGTTCAAACGCTATGCGGAATACGATGAAGCGACTGGTAAAGGTAAAGCACGGGTTGACTATAAACTAAAGGTCAACGATGTTTGTTGCGCTAACAACGGCTGCGAGACGCGGACGATGAACGTGGTGAACGAAACTGGTGCTTACCGAAACGGTAAACTGGCTTCTGACACTATGGTGTACTACACCGCAGTGAATGTGAAGTGTGAAAAGAAGCCAAGCACAGTGGACCCAGGTCAGCCTGTGACTGGTCCTGTGGGCATTGTGACGGGTATCGCGGGTGCGGGGTCTCTGATGACTTCGCTCGGATACTTCATCATCAGCCGAAAAAAATAGAGTTGACCGCTCCGGTGGAAAAATTCTAAGTTACGAAAACGCTCCGTGAGGGGCGTTTTCGGCTATTCTTACAGAGGTAGTAATCGGTCGACTTGATCAAGTGCGCGGCGGGGTGAATTCGGTAAAAGCACCAGGTTTTAGGCCGTCAAGCTGGTAGGGTCCGAAACTGGTACGGTGCAGCTTGGTCACGGTGTAGCCGAGTGCGGCGAAAGTGCGGCGAATTTGGCGGTTGCGTCCTTCGTGCATAGATATAATATAATGATTGCCCTCACGCACAATGGTAAACTTGCTCGGCCCGTCCGGAAGCTCAACGCCAAAGTCGCTAATCATCTGCTGATGCAGAGGTTGGAGCGGTTTATCCAGGGCGACCTCGTAAGTTTTCGTCTTATAATGGCTGGGGTGTGTCATAGCTTGAGCGAAATCGCCGTCATTAGTCAGCAGGAGCAGCCCGGAGCTATCCTTATCCAGGCGTCCAACCGGCTTCAGGTGATGGTATTTTTCTGGCAGGAGGGCGTAGATCGTCTCGGCGCTGCCCTGCTTTTTTCGGCTACTAACGTAACCGACCGGCTTGTTGAGGGCCAGGTATTCGTATGATTTCGGCTTCAGCTCTTTGCCTTG
>QMCD01002648.1_pt1 | contig 10874 bp, 11 predicted proteins | sample 1821841 | NCBI WGS metagenome assembly QMCD01 (sample SAMN01991225, study PRJNA193472) | Termite gut metagenome, whole genome shotgun sequencing project. | isolation source: worker | host: Macrotermes natalensis | reverse complement strand
AGGCGAGAATCTAGTTTTACATTGAAAATAAGCCGCTTATTATGGATTCCCGCCTGCGCGGAATGACTACTTGGGCTATATGCAAGGCTTTCAGACAGTCTGACCAGACCGAGCGGCAGCTTATCCGACTCACTGCGAACTAGAGAGCGACTCTGAGGTGTGCGACTCTGAATTATGGTATCTCTCCTCAACAAGATTGATTAATTCTTGCTGAGATTTTATATTTGCCTTTTTGTAAATCGCATAGACATGGCTTTTTATTGTGTGATCGCTTACGAAGAGTTTTTCCGATATATATTTGACGTTTCTCCCTTTAGCAAGATAATAAAAAACTTGCTTTTGCCGCTCAGACAACCCGCACTCATCGGCAATACTCTTGCAATGTACTACCCACGTACCTTCGCGTTTTGCCATGTGTCTATCTTCTGTGTTCATGTAATCTGCATCAGCTAAAGACGTAATATAAAAACTGATCGAAGTAAATGTGATGATCAGGACAACCAGACAGAATAGCACGAACAAGGAATCTTTTTGGTCAATATAAAAAGCTGTTAGAGTACCTACTCCCCACCCAAAAAAATGTCCTGATAAGTTGCATAGTCGTTTGCTTGCATAATGTTTGATATCATTTGCACTTCTATTTGTCTCAATAAAAGAAGTTGCTTCCCAGCAAACGTTGTCATAAAGAAAGAAGCACAAAAGCATAAAGAAAAGGCAAACATATCTGGCTTCGCCACTGAGAAACCCAAGCATGAATATACACACTGTAACGCATGGAAGAAAGCAGTTCACGAGAAGTCTAAAGCTTTTTGCATGGCTCTTCGAAAGAATTGATATCACAATAAGACCTGCTGTTATATGCGAAATTCCAACAATGAGTATTGCGATGACAGGCATTGGACGAATCGTAATAAAACTACCTGCAAGTCCAAAACTGATACTATAAACAACAAGAAACAGTCCGTTATGCTGAATGTCATATATCGTTTTACTTGATTTAGTATTTCTAAGATCTGTTTTGTCCGTTAAGCCAACATCGAGGTATCTGTTATTTGTGGCGTTGTTGTTTACCGAGAACAATACTATCGATAACACCGGTAAAGAGCTGATTACAAAAACCTGAATCTGTGTGACTAAAAAAGAGATCGCCATGTATAGCAAACCCGCAACAATATAAGACAGTTCGGGAAAAATGTTTTTCGAGTTATACTCGATCTTAGATTGCGCTTTGTACCACAGCATGAATAGCGTCGCATCGATAACGCCGGCAGCAACCCAAAATGAGATGGTGAGCATAAACATGGAAACAACATTAAAAAAGATCGGCAAGGCACAGTATATTGAAAGCATCAAGGCAATTCCTGCCAACAGGTTTGGCTTGCAGTTTATTAGCTGTTTTGCGACTATCCTGACAAATAAAAACGACACAATGAGCACTGCATACATTAAAAATCGATGTAGGTGCAGATTATGATCAGAAGAATACTGATCAAACGGAACTATTGGCCCTATTAATATCAGCGCAATCCATGCTCTAAATATTGCAAAACCAAATAGGTCGATTGTTGATCTTTGCGAAATCAAAATAAACCCTTCCCGTAATGCATGGCTATCAGCAAAAATTGGTCAGAATAATATTCTTATTTACGGTCTTGCTCCAAAGGAAGCACCAATTTAATGCTATTTTAGATCAATAGCAGGTACCGTGTTTCAAAGCTTGTGCATGTGGATATTTTCGATGCAATATGCGATTTGTTTTTTGTCAATAACTGTGTAACCTGCGATTGTTCAGGTTTATTAATAGACTAACAGACAACAATACTCTATGCCCAAACACCTAATTTTTCTCTCATCCTTTTGGGTGAAGCGACTTCTTGGCAAAGTTCATTCGTATGGATGATTTCAAGTGTTCCTCTACTTGCTAATGTTTAGAAATGATTAGCAAGAAGATCAACAACATCCAACCATTAAAGGAGAGACAATAATTATGAAAAAGCTACTCGCTCTGATCGCTGCTTTGGTTTTAAACTTTAGCCTGGTAGTTTGCGGATAAAGACCGGCGACCTGGAGAAATAACCTTTTCTTACCCAACAGACATCACGCTTGAGGATATGTCCTCTGATGGCTCAAAAATAGCGAGCACACAAAGAAAGGATGACTATGTTTTGTGACAATTGCGGAAGCCAAATGAGAGAAAACTCCAAGTTTTGCCCTAACTGTGGAGCTACTTTAGATAGCGCATCCAAAGCAAGTACAGTAGCCGATGCAGTAGCGGGGTATTCGCCGACTCATCAGCACTCTGCCAACACATCGATGCCTACCGTAGCTCCCGTTTATTCGCCACAGCGCAGTAGGTCTACACACACTCCCCCTTCGGGTAATCCGGCAGCTTATAACTCGGGGCATGTTAATTCTCAACCTTACACCAGGTCTCACAGTAACGCCAGATCGTATTCGCCGTCTTTTAACGATATGGCTGCCGGCAAAGACATGTCTGTAGGTGCATGGATGCTGACATTGTTCCTTATGTGTATACCTGTTGTTGGTATTGTCATGCTGTTTATGTGGGCGTTTGGCAGCAATGCACCGGAATTCAAGCGCAATTTTGCTCGTGCGGTGTTGATATTTGCCGTAATTGTCGGTGTGCTAACTGCAATTTTCATGCTCCTTGGCCTTGGAGCGTTTTTGTCGATGCTTCGATAATTTGCGGCGTGGATCGTGTGTGGAGATGACAAGAAGGAGACATAGTAGCAAAGTTTTGCCAAACAACGCTGCACGATTGCTACTGTGGCACAGATTATCGATGTTATCAAAGACAGAAGTGAAAATTGATTGCCCTATACGCAACAGTGCTTAAGTAGAAAACCATTTCAATTATGGACAGACTGCCTGAAAACTATGCATCTAGCCCAGATTGTCATTCCCGCGAAAGCGGGAACCCATAACAAACGGTTTATTCTTTATGTAAAACTAGATTCCCGCCTGCGCGGGAATGACAGGGGGATGCGTGAGAATGACAGGGGGATGCGTGAGAATGACATAATGAGACTTTTCGGACAGCGTGTGGAGGAGACTTATGTTTTGTGAGAATTGCGGTACGATCAATATCGAGGGTAGTAAGTTTTGCGAAAGCTGCGGTATGCCTTTGACAACAAACTCTGCGCAAATATCAAATACCTGCAAACAATGCGGCTCAAACATCATGGAGGGCGCTAATTTTTGCGATATCTGCGGTAGCCCTGTTGTGGGAACACAAGTAGCTGCAACAACTGAGTTTGCATCACCTTATTACACACCTGACGCTGCGACTGCCAATCAAGGTTATGTGCCAAACCCTACGCCTATGCAGCAGGGTTATGTGCCAAGCGCAACCTCAATGCAGGCTCCTCCAAAAAAGAAGACCGCAATGATTATCGCCATTGTGATCGTGGCTGTAATCTCAATTGGCTTTGGCGTCACAGTCTTTTTTCTCATGAACGCCCAGCCGCGAATATATGTACCGGAAAACTCCACAAGCGTGGCATCGGAGTCTACCCAGACACAAGGTGGAGATGCATCTGATCAGGAATCGCAAGACGCAACACAGCTACCTGCTAAAGACTCCGCAGACTCAACAACACAACCACCTGACCAGTCAAGTACTATCCCACCAAGCTCCATAACTGCACCTACCGACGATGACCCGGCGCTGGCTTCACAAGACCCGGTGTATACTGCGCCAAAGGATGTCAAGGTATCTGTTGACGACTTTAGCTGGTATGACAATTTTTCGGGCATCAACAACTTGCCTGCCGGAGCAAAATATATCGAGAACGACCCCAAGGCTCTTTTTGGCACCTGGAAAGGCATGATCCTGGCAAAGTATGGGTACGAGCTGCAGCCATCCACCTACAGCTGTGACATAGGTTATCCAAGTGATGGAAACTATGACGCGGCAATATATTTATACGAGAAGGGATATTTTGGCGTGGATGGTTGGACTGAGCAAGACGGAGAGCTGGTGGCAACTGCATCATGCATGTCGATAGGCAACTCATTGTCTTTTAAAATTCAAAACATTTCCTATACGCTGGTCTTTTGGGAAAACGGCAATAAGCAGTATGCGTTATTTGAATACACCGAAGGCTCTACACCTTTCACTATGATGCTCGTGCGGGATGTAAAATAAAATTGGGAGAAGGATATCATGAAAGTGATACAAAGACGACTGTGGCTTAGCGGCATTACAATAATAGTTGCGCTTCTTCTTTTACTCATGTTCATCATTCATGAAGAGTTTTTGTTGGCAGTTATAGCTGTTTTTGCAACTTTAGCAGGTCTCGTTTCTTTATTTTTAGGTTTGCAATATCGAGAGTCTGCAAAATTGATCATCGAGAACCGCTTGCTTGATATCTGTCCTGTAACGATCAGCGCCGGGAACTCCAACAGCAACTCTGTGCGCCAACCGGTAGAGTGTGTTTTATCTCCTTTTGGACTACTGATAGGCGGCAAAGTATACAAGTTTGGGCGCGACGGGATACGCCTGCATTCAATGGACATCGGAGTGTCTCAAATAACTGTAGGGTTTGGCAGCGACAAAAACAAGTGCAGTGCAGTGCTTTTAGTTGATCCGTTAGATGCGGATCAGATTGCCAAGATCACAGAAAGGATGATATGCGAGGCCGGAATCACACCTCGCATATCTATATGACAGCTACACCTTGGTCGGAAGACTTTATGAAGAATTATCAATGGCTGGATGAATGCTTGCTAAGCAAGCAAGGTACGAAAAAAGTCTTTCAGCCTGCCTGGCAGGCTTACAGGTACTTACTTGGTGAAAAAATGTATGCTTACATTGGTATCAATGACCAAAACGGCAGACCAATAATAACACTCAAGCTAGATCCATTTTTTAGTAACACACTACGCAACCAGTACGAAGACATTGTACCTGGATACTACATGAACAAAACGCACTGGAGCTCAGTTTATCTTGATGGAGAAGTGCCCAAGACACTGCTAGAAGATATAGTATCCGCTTCATACGATGTAATGTTTTCGTCGCTAAGCAAAAAGGCAAAAGCACTAATATCGAGCGAGTAAACAAAACGCACGCTTCTGCATAAAAATCATCTACGAACATTAAATTAGTGTTTAACCTACTAAACGCTATTCTGCGATCTCAAAACCTAGTCTTTTCACTCGCCCAAAACGACCGTGGTAGTCTGAGCCGCCTGTGCAGATTAGGTTGTATCTTTCTGCAAGGTGATCGCATGTTTCCCAGTCATTTGATCCGTGGTCATGGTGGTATTTTTCGATGCCACGCAAACCGTAGCTTACGAGCTCTTCAACTAGGTCGTAGTTGCCTTGTTGTCCGGGGTGTGCGAGTACGGCTACTCCGTTATCTTTGGTAATGGCGCGAACCGCATCACGTGCATCAACGTAGCTTATATCTTGCACACATATTCCTGAGCCCTTGAATAACGAGTGGTAAAGCTGTTGGTAGGCATCTGAGTCGTAAGGCTCATCAATAAGCGCTGCCATAATATGCTGTTTGTATAGAGCGGTTCCGGCTTTAGTATACGCTTGAACCAAATCGATATCGATAGCATATCCGGCTTGGATCAACTGATCTAGCTGCCACTGCGAGTTATAGTTTCGACGTTTTAGTAACTGAGCGCAAAAAGCTTCAATGGCGGGTGATTTGCTTGTGAGACCATACCCGAGTATGTGCACTTTACGCTCACGTAAATAATCCCAAGCACTTATTTCAATGCCGCCTATGACCTCAACTTTGTAAGTAGAGGCCATATCGATTGCTTCATCTAATCCGGCAGTGGTGTCATGGTTGGTAAAAGCAATAAGTTCAATGTCGCTTTTTGCTGCTTGCACGAGCACTTCGGCAAAGGTGTCCGATCCATCGGACATTGTCGTGTGTATATGAAGGTCACAGCGCTGAGATTGCAGATTTGCACGTGCAAGTCGTTCAAGCAATTCTTCAGATGTAGCGGCGCGCGCACCATCGCTCATACTATTGCACCCTCCTGCATGTTAAACTCCTTATCGCAAAGACCCTCCATGAACTCTAGGTCGTGGAATATTCCCAACATGGTGGTGCCTCCGTCTTTGAGCTGTTCAATGAGATCGCGTACTTTTATCTTTGATGCATTATCCAGCGAAGCAGTAGGTTCATCAAGTAGCAGCAAGCGCGGTTTTTTGATCATCGCCGCAGCAATGTTCAGCCTCAACTTCTCACCACCCGAAAATGTGCGCGGATGCACATCCCAGAGGTCTTCGTTGATAGCAAAGTGATGCAACATGAACTTGGTTTGTTGATGGCACATCTCCACCGCATCGCAGCCATAAGCCTCAAGAGCGCTTTGCATGACGATGTCGTAAGCGCTACGCCTAGGTAAAATGTTTAAAAACTGCGAAACGTAACCAATCTCATTGGTGCGCAAATAGACCATTTGCCTTTGTGTTGCTTTTGACAAATCTAGTCTGCCAAAAGCTTTGGAATCGTAAAAGATTGACCCGGATTCAGGCAGGTTGGTTCGATATATTGAGCGAAGTATTGTCGATTTACCGCTACCGCTTTTTCCGGTAATACCCACAAACTCGCCGGGCATAAGAGTGATGTTTATATCTGTGCAACCTGTGATATGGCGATTAATTGTATGGATGGTAAAAGACTTTGTCAGACCTTTTATCTCAAGCAGTGGAGAAGCTGAAGTTGGAACTTGTGTTTTTTGCATTACTTGTTCTGCCTCAGATATAAGCGTACTTGCCGTTACTGACATTTAAGCTACCTGCACATTCTCACTAAATAACTGATCTTTTTCATCGTATATGAAGCTTGGAGACAGTGCGTTGTGATTTTGCTCTATAGATGCGTTAGCCCCACTTGAAGCTATGACTGGATAGCGACTTTGATGGACGCAATTACCGCCAACTAATACATCTGTAACAACCGGGATTGTTTTTGCCAGACCGCCTTCATTTGCAGGGAGCTCTCTGACCACAATAATGTCGGCACGTTTGCCTATAGCAATTGAACCAACCTTGTCGGCAATGCCGGCAGCTTGTGCCGGTTTTGATGTGACCAGCGCAAAAGCCTTATGGAGCGGCAGTCCTACTTCATGGTGGAGAATGAACACCGCACTTAAAAGGGCGGCGGGATAGTAATCACTGCACAGAATATCGATCGCACCTTCACTGACCGCTTCTCTAGCCGAAAGATTTCCCGAATGTGAACGCCCCATTAATACATTTGGAGCTCCGGCTAGTGTGTGCATTCCGCGTGATCGTGCACTTTTGGCAACATCAAGCGTGATCGGAAACTCAGAGATAGCCACCTCAAGACGTTCCATGGAGTCCAATTTTTCAAGCGAATCATCATCATGAGATGCCACGGCAATACCTCGAGAGTGGGCAAGCTCAGAAAGTGTCAGCATCTGTTCAAGCGAAAGCTTTTTGCTTGTTTGCTGTGTTTTGATAATATCAGCAACTTGCTTGTCACTGAGCTCGCGATAACCCTTGAGCGTCTGACCGAATAAGTCCGTATCTCCATACTGCCCTTGTCCGGGTGTGTGATCCATAAATGACAGCATATCTACGCTGCCTCTTTCAACAAGACTTTTGATCTCCTCGTAGCGATTGACTGAATCTATCTCAACACGAAGGTGTAAGCGATGGCGAATAAGATGAGCTTTTTCCTCAACATTTTTTGCGCGTAATACCTCGTTGATAAGCTTGGTAACATTCTCAAAATTTCGAATCGGCTTGCTGTCGAAGACCAAAGCTTGGTAGACCGACAACGAGTGAAACATTGTCGTAATCCCATGTGTAGCAAGCTCTCGATCGGCTTCAATAAGCGAGGATTGCATGTCCATCACAACGCTGGGGCGAGGACTAGCAACGTTTTCAATATAGTCAGAGTGCACATCGATCATTCCGGGTGCCACAAATGCACCTTGAGCATCGATAATCGTTGGCTTCAAGATGTCAGACGGGTTTTGCTCAAGGCGCTGCGAGCTAGGTCTGATTGCCACAATGCGGTCATTATTTATATGTGCATCGTGATTTGGCAATACAGCATCTTCGCAGATAACTGTACCACCGGCAATGATGATTGTTGTGTCGTTCAACTTATTGTCCTTCTTTCTTAAATGCCCTAAAGCAACGAATAAACTAGTTGCTGCGTGTAAGCGTGTTGAGGATCTTCGAGAATCTGATCGGTCAATCCGTGTTCGATAATGCGTCCGTCAAGCATCACAACCGTGCGATCGGCAAGCATGCGCACAACAGCCAGGTCGTGACTTACTACAAGCATGCTCACCTTTAAATCTCGGCGGATTTGCAATATCAGATCGAGCACATTTGCTTGCACCGAAAGATCAAGCCCGGTCGTCACTTCGTCAAGCAGCAAGATAGGCGGATTATTTGATAGCGCTTTTGCGATCTGCACACGCTGTTGCATGCCACCTGAGAAGTTCTTGGGCGGCTCGATACTCCTGCGATCCGGTATATTTACGCGTTTAAGCAGATTTTTGCCGCGATCACACATATTCAAAACATTGCGATCTCCTGACGCGATAAGTTGCTCGGCGATGTTTGACAGCGAGGAGTAGTTCATCCTAAGTCCCAGGTAAGGGTTTTGATAGACCATGCCAAAGACTGTATTTCTAATGCGCCTTTTTTCTTGGGACGAGAGCTCTAAGATATTTTGCTCACCACCGTCATAAGGTTTAACCTTAATTTGACCGGCACTTGCATCTTGATCAAAATAAAGGCACTGCATCATTGTTGATTTGCCACTACCCGACTCACCAACAACACCAACGATCTCGCCGGGGTACACTTCAAAACTTACATCTCTTACCGCATGCACCGATCCGCATTGTGGGCAAATATTTCTCTCAAGCTCTGCTTTGGGATCATTGCAATAAGAACAACACGATCCAAAGTGTTTGGAGAGATGTTCTACCAAAAGTGATGGTTTTTCTGCCGGTAGCGAGATCTCCGGCCTTGCATCAGACTGGCACGCATGCATCGTAGGAGTTTCTCGATGGCCTGCTGATATCTTCTGATCTTCTTTTGTAAGTACTGTGGCAGTCATTAAAGACTCCCTTCTTCTTGCTGAGCTACACGTGAGGCACACCAGGCTGTGTCGTTGCAGCAGTAATACACATCTCCGGTCAGCTCATCCACAAGTTCGTCAAGATATACGTCTCCGGCACCACAAAAGGCGCAGTTTTTTCCGGCGAAGTTTTCTACCGAAAATGGGTAATCATCAAAGTCGAGCGGTTGCACAGTGGTGTAAGGTGGCACGGCATAGATCTTTTTTTCTCGCCCTGCTCCAAGTAGCGTCAAGTTTTCACTCATGTGCAATTTAAGGTTATCGAAGCGAGGAATGGGTGACGGCGCCATGATGTAGCGCTCATTGACCTTTACCGGATGATCTGCCCCGGTTACGGTTGCTCCAAAGCGAACGATTTGATCAAATAAACCAAGCCAGGCACCGGTGTAATCCGCCTCAGCATGCAAAGTGCGCGTCTTGGCCTCGCTTGGCTCAAACTCGCGCAGCGGTTCGGGAGTGGGTACCTGCAAAACAAGTATCTGATCTGCACGCAACGGTTTTTCAGGTATACGATGGCGTGACTGAATAATGCTTGCACATTCTGTTTTGGTAGTTGTTTCAACATCAGTTGTGGCTTGCACCAGCTTCTTTATGTTTACGGCGTTCACGCTTTCATCAGAGCCCTGATCGATGACTTTCAAAACATCATCCTCACCGATTATGGCAAGCGTAATCTGCACGGTTCCCCATCCACGTCCGATAGGCATCTCACGTGAAGCAAAGGGAACTTGATAGCCGGGAATCGCCACGCCTTTCATGATCGCACGTCTAATTTCGCGTTTTGATGCTTCGTCAAAGAAAGCAAAGTTATAGAGTTGTTCCACGGTTCTTACCTCACTTCTTCTTTGCTGCCAGCGTCAGCTCTGGTGTTGCGTACACTTGAAAGCTTGGACTGAAACGTAACATAATGCGGAAGCTTGAGATGAGAGATAAACCCGGTCGCTTCGATACCGTCAACGTGATACAACACAAACTCCTCATCTTGTGTTGGAAAACGTTTATCGCCACACATCAAGCAATTATCAAGCACGCTCATGGCGATCGCTTTTGTTTCTAAACCACCTATCACCATGCCATATCCCACTTTAAAACCAAGCCTGTCGGAGCCGTCATCGTTTTTTTCTTCAACTTCAAATAGACTTTCAACCTCGGTCACAGGCACTGCGCCAACGTAATACGCGTCTTCTTCGGTTCCGGACTCAAGCGGTGAATCGATGAGAACTTCGACAGTTCCGTAGCGCAACTCGCCTACAGTTGGGTGCGCAGGGCCAAATCCACGTATTGCCGCATAACCTAGGGCACTTACTGCCTGTGTCATGCCTCGTGCAAGCGTTTGCAGCCGTGCCGATCTTGGTGCAGGAAACACAAGGGGCTCCATCGTTACGTCTACAGGTTTGGAGTCGTCGTGATCGTGCAGAGGCAAAAGCCCTTCTTCGCGCAGGTAATCAGCAACTTTGGGCATTTTGCCGCTTTGGGCAAAGTTGTTGCTGTGGACAGAGTTGTCGCTGCTGGCAAAGGCATCCATCTGCTGCACTTCATCAGTGTTTTCTAGCGCGACATCATCAAGAGCCTGTTTTCTCCAGCTATCCTCTAATACTTCCTTGGCACTGCATAGTGTCTCATCGGTTTCTGCCATGAGACTAAAGTCGATAAGTCTGTGCGAATAATCCCTGGTTGCGCCTAAAACCTGTCCGCCGGGAATGTCTTTAAATGCTGCAGAAATGCGCCTTTTAACATACATGGACTCCGTTTCTAC
>QMCD01004625.1_pt1 | contig 10875 bp, 10 predicted proteins | sample 1821841 | NCBI WGS metagenome assembly QMCD01 (sample SAMN01991225, study PRJNA193472) | Termite gut metagenome, whole genome shotgun sequencing project. | isolation source: worker | host: Macrotermes natalensis | reverse complement strand
AAAGTGTAAAAACTTTCTTCTTCCGGGAAATCGGCTTCGTTGCCGGGTATGCCAGCCCAAAAGAGCGTGGGCGTATCAACCGTATTGTGGCGCGGTTTACATTCCATCAAGGCAAGTTGCGAGCCGACATCGTTTTTAATCCGTTGTAGTTCCTCGCGATTGTCCGACCACGCCATTACATTGCAATGGCAACGAATTGAAGTCAATCCTTGACTGTGTGCCTCGTTTAAATATTCCTCAATCCACTCCCGATTTATCTGATTTTGCCGGGAATAACGAGAAAGCGAGTGCATATTGCGAGCCTGCTTTTCAAAGCGTTTCAGATTTTCCGTACTGTCGTCAATAAACAGGTATTGGTTGTAAATGTGGTTGCACGAAAGCAACACGCCCACAGGTGCAGCAAAGGACAGGCGGCAATCACTTCTATCGGTCGAAAGCTTTTCGTAACGGTTATCGGTGGCGACTTTCGAGGGCAAATCTTCGGTATCCGAAAGTGTATGCAGGCACAGGATATTATCGCCGATTTTCATTTCACTTGCGCCCAAAGACACATCTTTTAATGTGGTGGTATTTTCAAGCGACAGTGAGAAATACTTTTCGATAAGTCCCGGCTTTTCCTTTGTACCAACAATCTCATCGGAAGAAAGCTGTGTGAGTTTTATAAAACCGCTTTCATTTATAATCCGCTCAAACTGCCCGACCGCTTCTAAAAACTTTGTTACGGTTTCTTTGTCCTGCATTTCTTTGGGTACAAGAAATCCGCGGCAAAGCGTGTTGAAATTGCTTTGCGTCCGCATCCGTTCTTTGGTGGTTTGTGTCAGGAACAGAAAACAGGAATGGTTTAAGAAAGGACGCTCATTAAAATGCCGTTCAAAATTGCGACTTAAAAAACTCAAATCGTCTTTTTGAATATCGGGCTGATAATTTTCCTTGATAAACCAATCCTGCTTATGTACAATGCTGTAATTGGGCAATACTTTGATTGCCTTTGTCCACGCCGAATGTATCGCCTCGTATTCGGCAGAAGTTACGGTAAACAGTTCGGGCAAATCCACCCGGAAGCCTACCGTAATATCCGCGTCTTTACTGATGATGCAATGGTTTTCTACTGCCAGCAATGGAAATTTATTTTCCAGCGTGGCTGCTTTCATTATATTCCTCATCGTAATTCGTTATTTTTAATTTGTAACTGAAACAGTCGGGAAATTTTCCTGCGGGCGATAATATATCGCGGGTGGTTGCGCTTTGCCTGTGCTTTCATCAAGCCGTGTTCGCCGTATTTGCCGTTCAGGTAGAATGTGCCATAAACCAGCACGAGTGCGCCTATAACGCCAAAGCCAATGCACACCCATTGATTGACACCTGCCATATACATCACTACGAACACGACAAACAGAGCGAGCAACCCGCCCGCGAATATGAACAGGTACTGCGATTTCAAGCCTTGAAATTCCGCCGGCTTTCCAATTCCTTTGTTGATTGAAAATTCCATTTTATCGAAAATTACAAGAAGAATGAGCGTAGAATAGTGGCGGCAACGATGAGGAAGATACACGCGCCGAACCAGCTTGCGGCGGTTTTGCCTGTGTCGGGGTCGCCGCTGCTGAATTTGGAATAGACTTTTACACCGCCTATCAAACCGATAACTGCGCCGACAGCATAAATCAACTTGGTTGCCGGGTCAAAATAGCTTGTTACCATTTGGGTGGCTTCGGTAATGCCGGCTGTGCCGTTACCCTGTGCAAAGCTTATGGCAGTCGTCAGAAAAGCGGCTGCCAAAAAGAAAACTTTCTTTTTAGTCATAATAATTTTTGAATAATGCAGCGGGGCGGGATATTCCCCGCTGCGGGTTAATACTGTTTAATTTTGGATTTTAGTGGCGGCTCTGTGAGCCTTACTCTTGCGTTTGAGGTACGCTAACCGTAATCTCGTTCTTTCATTGGTTAATCACTGTTTTACTGTTTAATTTACATAATCGGCAATATCAAAATCACCATAGTCGTTGTACTCTTTATTGTTTTCTTCCGGATTTTCCGGTGCTATTTTCTGTATATGCCGGTCGATAATCGCTTTTATCATCAGGGCTTTTCCTTCGTTGCTCGCAACCAGCTGTTCAAACAGGTTGGTTTGCTCTATTTGGCAAAGCGTTTCGGCTTTTTCTTCCGAAGGACAGGCAATAGCATCTTCCATTTCTTCGTAAGTCAATCCGCTTGCCGGTATGGCATCACTTCCGAGTGTTTGGCGAAGTTCTTCGGCTTCTTCTTCGATGTCGATTTCGTTTGTTTCGTCATCGGGTTCAATGTCCAAACCGGATGTGTCTTCAAAGACCTCGTCTAATTCTTCGAGTGGAATAACACCGTTGTTTTTTGGTGTTTCCTGTGCAAATATATCTGCTTTTTCTATCTGATTTACAGTGTTTAAAGGGCTGTCGTCATTTGGCGTTGATTGGCTTCGCGTTGAGCGGACAAAGCGGCTTTTTCCTACAATGCCCTCTGTCTGTTCGGGTTCTTTTTCGGGTAAATCTTCCTTGTTTTTTGATACGGGAGTTGGTTTTTGGCAGGCAATCCGATACAGCAAAAACAGGGCGATTAGTAAAGCTATGATTGCTATAAGTTTCATAATACTTTATTTAAAAATGATGTTCTTTTTGAATAATTGTGTGATGTCGTCGCCGAAATTCTCAAAATGGTGTGTCAGCACATTGTCAATGTATCCGAACAGCGACACCTCGTTTGCACCGATAACGGAAACAATTTGCGAAATACGGTCGTGGTATTCCTTTCGGATATATACCGACTTACCAAAGCGGGCAGGCGGCAGGTCGTTTTCTCGAATAAACAACAGTTCATATTCCTGCTGTTTGGCTCGTTTGCTGCGGTTTTCCTCTTTGGGTTGTTCTATCGTAGAGGGCGTGAGTAATCTTTCCGGATTTTCGGGAACAAACGCCTTGTCTTTCTTTACTGCTGCAACGATTAAACTTTCATCTATCTCGTCCAAATCAATTTTCTTTGCCATAATCCTACTTTTTTACGATGCTGCATATCTCATTAATAAAATCCTCAATATTGCTGCCTTTGACAAGACTTTTTTCCACAGGTAAAAGCGTTGAACGGAACACCGGACGGTTGGTCGCAGACATTTCACGGCGGAAACGCTTGGTATCGGGTATAATGGTTTTCATTACCTGCAATCCCAGTTCGGCAATGGCATCGTCGTAGGCTTCGTACAACTCCGTGCGTTCCCGACCGTCCACCATATTCCAAATCAGATACAAATCCTTGATATTGCTTTTTCCGGTGGTAATCAAATTGTCGTGAATGGTGGTAGCAAATTTCAGGGAGCTTTCCAATACTACCCTGTCGGCACTTACGGGAATAAACACATAATCCATCATCGCAAGTGTTTTGACTACGCCTTTGGTATTCAGTGTTCCGGGCAGGTCGAAAAGAATGAAATCCAAATCGCTTTTCTGTTGCAACTGTTCGGCGAGCGTAATCGCATCGGCGGCATTGCTTTCTACTACCGGATAGGCTTTCTTTTGCAGGTTCTTAAACTGCACATACGCCAATCGTTTGTAGTGCGGATTATTTTTAACCTGTTCCACATCGCGCTCACGCATTTCTACAATGCTGTGCTGCGGGTAATCGCAGTCAATCACGGCAACATTGTAGCCTTTCACATAGTGCAAATAACTTGCCGTCAAAACGGTCAGCGCAGTTTTGCCCATTCCACCCTTTTGGGTTGAGAAGGCGATTAATAATGTTTCTTTGTTCATTTGAAAATGTATTTAATTGATTATACAATTGGTTGTTTAAACCGTTAATTGTTCTTCCGGTTGTTTTTATATTTATTCTGACATTCAGCAGATTATACTTTCAACTATTTTGTCGTTCCAACATTCCAATGTTCTGATGTTCCAACATTCCAACATTTTTCAGAATATTGATTTGAGAAAACGGACATTCATTCCAATATTCATTGTCCCGTACCATCCTTCAATCATTGAAATATTCATTTGTTCTTTTTTTAAACTGAATGTTGGATTATCTATCCCGATTTATTTTCCGACACACGAATAATCCGACCGCAAAGAAATAGATAAAAAGCCGGGCTTTTTCAGCTTTGGAGAGAGGTGGCAGCGAATGGCTGTTTATTGGAACTTATTGGCACAGAACAGGATAACAGACTTTTGAAACAAGCGTTTTAACTTTGCCGCAGTGTTTTAAAAGAAAGTATTGCGATGAAAAAGACAAGTATAAATCCGCCCCCTAAGTCAATCGAAACTAACTCGGAAGTCAACAGGGCTAACGCCCAATTCCGCTTTGCGGAAATTTATGTGCATTGGCACATTGCAAGTTGTGTTTTGAGCTGCTCACTTCGTTTTCCGCAGCCCAAAACAACTTGCCCCATTCTTGAAAATGGGGAGGGGACGCGCTCCGAAGTCGTGCGTCCGGCAAGAAACCTTTCGATGTGTTCAGGCTCTGTTTATCGCTTTACAACTAACTGCTAAAATCCAAACAATATGACAACAGCACAGAAATTTCAACGATTAGGCGGGCGCAAGCCTAAGTCAGACCCCGCAGTATTCCGTTATTCAATTAGCTTTAATGAAGTAGAACACAACGAGTTTTTATCGCGATTTGAACAATCGGGAATGAAAGTGAAGGCGCATTTTATTACTTCCTGCATCTTTAACCGCCAACTCAAAGTGATTAAAATCGACAAGGCAACAATGGATTATTATATGCGTTTGACTACTTTTTACGCACAATTCCGGGCAATAGGTACAAACTATAATCAGGTTACCAAAGCGTTGAAAAGTACTTTTACAGAGAAAAAGGCACTGGCTTTTCTTTATAAATTGGAGAAAGCGACGCGGGAATTAATCGAAATTAACCGGAAAATAATTGACTTAACAAACGAATTTGAGCAAAATCATCTTCGTAATTCGTAATTTTTAATTCGTAATTGAACAAAGATGGTTGCAAAAATAAGTTCTTCCAATAACCTTTACGGCGCACTTGCCTACAACCAAAATAAGGTTGATGAAAAACACGCGAAGGTGATTTTTTCTAATAAAATTATTGAAACGGTTGATGGGCAATTCAATATCAACACAGGTTTACAGTCTTTTGAGCCTTATTTGTTGGAAAACGAATTGTCGGCAAAGAGAAAGATACAAAAACCGGTATTGCATATCTCCATTAATCCCGACCCGAAAGATAAGCTGAACGATGAACAATTTTCGGAAATTGCACAGGAATATATGCAGAAAATGGGTTATGGCGAGCAGCCTTTTATTGTCTATAAACACGAAGATATAGAACGCAAGCATATTCATATTGTATCGCTCCGTGTGGACGAACAGGGCAAAAAGATTAACGACAAGTTTGAGCATCGCCGCTCAATGAACGCTTGCCGGGAATTGGAACAGAAATACGGACTTGTTCCTGCCGACCAAAAACAGAAACAGGAAAATTTGCCGTTAAAAAAAGTGGATTACAAAAAAGGCGATGTAAAACACCAAATTGCCAATGTTATCCGACCTGTTGTAAAAGATTATCATTTTTTGAGTTTAAAAGAATACAGGGCGTTGCTTTCCTTATACAATGTAGGTGTGGAAGAAGTGCGGGGTGAAGTAAACGATAAAAAATACAGGGGATTGGTTTATTCTGCATTAAATAAGAAAGGCGAAAAGGTGGGTAATCCTTTTAAATCTTCTCTTTTCGGGAAATCTGTCGGCGTAGAAAACATAGAAAAACGGATAAAGAAATCGGCGGAAGTTATCAAAAACAGGAAGCTGAAAGAGCGAAGCAAACTGATTATTGCCGAAGCGATGAAGAACTGTAAAAACCGTTCAGGCTTTGAAAAGGCGTTGGGGAAACAGGGTATTTCGGTATTATTCCGTACAAACGATGAAGGTCGTATTTATGGTGCAACTTTCATAGACCACGAGCAGAAATGTGTGTTTAACGGTTCGAGGTTGGGTAAGGAGTTTTCGGCTAATGTGTTTAATGAACTTTTTAAAACTACTGTCAAACAGGATAAAAAACAAGGATTTGAGCCATTCCGAAAATCGGGTGGGGATTTTGAGGAAAATTCCGGCTTGGGTGGGATTTTCTCGATTTTCAATCCTGAAACGGAGGATTTTCCTAATGAGGAAATGCAGCTCACATATCGTAAGAAAAAGAAAAGGCGGAGGTATGGGAGGCAGATGTAAAGGTTTATTATGGATTAATTGTTCAACTTATTTCCTTGATGTATTTTAAATCTATTTCCTACCGAGTATTTAAACTGCACTATCTTGAATGTTTTCATTCTCCTAACTGCACTATTTTTACAGCCAGTTTAGTGCCGAAACAATATTTACAGTCAGATTATCAACCGTATAGGTTCTATTTTCATTTAATGTAATAAGAGTCAGATTCTTACAATGCAATTCTTCCGCAGCACGAAACAGAGCATTAATTTCGCGATTGAAAGTTTTTTGAGCAGAAATATCAGCGGCAACCTGTATCAATTCTACAGCTTTATTGTCGGATGCCAACACAAAATCAATTTCATATCCATTTTTGTAATAATAAACATCGTTTAATGTCTGATTTCTACGGCGAAACAGTTCAATACATACAATATTTTCGAGCCGCCAACCAAAATTCTGTTCCGAGAAACCCTCTTTTGCTGTCGAAATTAGAGCCGTATCAATCACATAATTTTTTTCGTTGCGAATACGTTCCCGGCTTTTGAATGAAAATTTTTGCAACCCGATAATGCCGCAAATATCCCACATAATTCTCTGCCGTATGTACCGAACCGAAAGAAAACTGTTTTGCCAAACTTTTGTAATTGATTTCCGTACAAAGCGTATCAGTTAGATAATCTGCCATTTTTCGCACTGCTGGATAACGAACCGAAAATCGTTGTTTTATATCCCTCGCAATAATTGAGTTAAAAAGATTTCGGATATATGCCTTTTTATTTTTAACCTCAAAAAGTTCAGGAAAACCACCTTGCGACATATATTCTTCAAATGCTAATTTCCGAAGTGCAATCCCCAGTGTAGAATCGTCATCGGCAGGAATATTTTTATATTTCAGCATTTCGATAAAAGAAAATGGAAACAACTCAATTTGATTGTAACGACCTGTTAAATGCGTACTTAACTCACTACTCAACAGTTTAGCATTTGAGCCGGTAACAATCAGCCGCTTTTTTTGTCTTAACAAACGATTGACAAACAAAAACCACGATGGGATATTTTGAATTTCATCACAAAACAGATACTTGAAATCGCCATAAATCATATACAATGCTTCCAACACAACATTCAAATCTTCACTTTTCAAATGATACAAACGCTCGTCATCAAAATTGACATAAGCGTAGTCTATATTGTTTTGTTTCAGTATTTTATGGCAAAGTGTAGATTTTCCACTTCGCCGAACACCAATCACAATTTGTGCCAACTGACTGTCTAAATCAAAATAAACTTCTTCACTTCTTGCAATAAGATTTTCCAACAAAATTTCATTTTTTTCTTTTTGCTGGTCTAATAACACTTGTCTATAAGTATTTATATTCATCTATAAGGAAATTTTTTTTGCAAGGCAAAGATACAACAATAAATTTGAACTGCACTATTTTGGATAATATTTAGTTTTAAACTGCACTATTTTGCTTCTTTTAGAAGTATTTATTGCACTATAACATTATAATTTATTTTCAGTTTCACAAGCAGAAATTAAATTGCGACTGCTGTGGGGGACGTAATTGGATATTTACGACCCTCTATTTCAATATTCAGACATATCAAAAACATTCTCATCTCCAAACCATTCTTTTGCCTCATTTATTACAGCAGAGTTCGGATTATGATAAAATACGGCAAGGTTTTCTTTTGTCCTCGTACAACAAACATAGAATATTTTTTGTGTCCGTTCTAATACACTTGTCGCACCACCACCCAAGAAAAGATTTTCAAAATTGTACTTGTTCCAATTTCCATTATCTAATATAACTAAAACGTTGTCAAACTCCGTACCTTTTGTTTTATGCTGTGTTGAAAATGGTGTTTTACCTTCTAAAAAATCATACAATTTCTGAAATTCGCTATACTTGACATCTTTCACTCGATTATATATATATTCTTTTTCTTCTCGAAATTTTTTTAATTTTTCATCTATCAAGCAAATCATTTTTTCGTGAGCATCATTGATTATGGCTTCAATCGTTTTATCGCCTACATCAATTAGACTTTCAATATTCTGTTTCAAAATTCTTTTGTCTTCTATCGTATTTATTCGCTTGTAATCTGTATTTCTCAAAAACTCATTATATTGTTTGTTATTATACAAAGCTATATTAGTTTGTATTTTATACAAATGCTTTATCAGATTGTCCCTTTTGGAGCTTTTTTTATTTTCATCGTCCTCATCCTGTTTTTTATCATCTATTAATTGGTCTTTATCTACATAAATTTTTGAAAATGCAGCATAGTTATAATCTAACGCTGTTTGATATAAGTCAGGGTTATTGCCAATAAATCGTTGCATAGCGCGGGTTGGGCTGACAGCATTCAAATCGCTACCTGTTTTGCCTCGTTGTAAGATTGCGACTACTTCCCCGAAAGTATTTGCGGAAAAATCAATAGTAATTCCATTGTTCTTGATGTAATCTTTTATTCGCTTTTTGAAATCTAAAATGGAATCCTTATCATAAATATCCATTAATGTCCTAAATCCGGCTTTGTCAGCAATTAGGTTATGAGTCAGATTTAATTCTTTTGTTTCTTTTGCATCCGAAAAATTCCAACCATAATGCTCGGATAAAAATTGCTTTACTCTTGAAATATCTTCATTTGTAGAGTGTATAAACATAATCTTTCCTTCTTTTACTTGGTCAGCTACCATATTAGGTGCAGAACCGTCAGTTGAAGGAACTTGTATTATGCCATCAGTTCTTAACCTATTTGCTAACGTTATTACCTTTTGGGGGCTTCTTCTGTTTTGATCTTTTTTAACTTCCTTCACTTTCCCTTCTTCATCTCCCTTATAATCATTAATATTACCTATACCATCATCATAGATAGATTGCATAGCGTCACCAAAGAAACCAATGGTACTACATTTTTCGCTCTTAGGGAAATGTTCTAATAGGATTCTTACAACTTCCCTATGAGTGTCTTGATACTCATCAATGAAAATAAATCTGTATTTGTCTTTTACAATATCACAAAGTTTAGGATAATGCTCAAACATATAGTCTGCAATCACAAGCAGTTCGTCATGGGAAATAATACCGTCCTTTAATCTTAGGTATTCTTTATATTGAACTTTGACAGGTTCTTCCCTATTGTCAAAAAAATCATTCGGAATATTACCTAAGTCATCTATTCTTATTTTGGTTACATCTTCATCATTAGCCAACGCAACTATCGCAAATTTTAGTTCCTTTTGAAAATATTTAATATTGTCCCACAAAAAATCGTGAATAGTTGATACATTCAAATTCTTATGATTAACACGTTCTTCAATTTCCTTGACTGCTGCATTTGTATAAGTCATACAGGCGACTTTTGAGATTGGATTATCTGAAATAACCTGTTTTATTACCTGAACCAAAGAATATGTTTTACCACTTCCTGCACCACCACTTAACAGAAAGTTGTCGCCATTAGCGATGTGTTCCATTATTTGTTGGAACTCATCTTTTGTTTGTTCTATCACTAATCCTGTTTCAGCCATAATAATCCTTCTTTTATATATGAGGGTATTTGCCAATTGCTTAACTTTTCATTGCTGTGAAATAGAATATCCAATGCAAAATGAGTCTTTTTCTTGACACACTCCATTGCTAAGTGATAAGCATTATTGGCATCCACATCAAAATCGCCCTTATTTTGCAGTCCCTTAAAATTGTCTTTATTATCTTTTACAAAATTCCTATTCAGATGAATGAAAGCATCCTCAAAACTTCGGGCATGGTAGCCATTTTCACATGTTTGATACACTACACACAGTTTTCCATTCGATTGATTTACCCAACTCCCATTTACCTTATTAAATAATTTGTTTTGCAAAGAATAGTCTTTCAAGTTTGCTAATGTAGGATTATTGAAATAATGTGTTATAGCATCATTTGAGTACGAAATACCATGTGCGACCTCACATTTTTTACCATCATTTCCCACTGCATCAAGGTCTGTAATAACAAGTGTTCTTATTCCCAAAAATTCTATGAATTTGTCAAATATCTGAGAGTATGCACCGACTTCAACAATAGAGATATTTTGAGAAAGCAAGGGTAAATAGTCATCTTTTGTTCCATTTGCTTCATGTATCGCTTCTTCCTCAATATCTATTTTCTTCATTATAGTAGGTATCAACATCCTTTCAGTATCGCCCTCAATCAAAACGGCTTTGTCTGCAAAAAATATTTCGGCTCTACTAATGGTAAGATATTGTGTTAGAAATTGATATTGAGCGGTTTCTTCGTCATATTCTTTCTTTAAATCTTTCAAATTTTTGGCGATAACATTATTACTGCTTTCCTTTTTAAGATATTTAATATCATTGAAATCGCAATCTGCAACAATATGTGAAGAATGAGTACTTACGATATATTGTAATTCTCTCTTTTCGCCATCCTCCCTTTGAATACCTTCTTTTAGCAGTTTCTTTATGTTTTTAATAAATACATACTGCATTTGCGGGTGTGTATGTGCTTCCGGTTCTTCTATGAATAGTAAGTTTATATCGGCAGGCTTTTCCTCTTTTTTACGCTTAAACTCTTGGATAAGGATTTCTATTTCGAAAATCATACAAATCAAGTTCATATAACCCAAACCATTATAATGCTCCGGTAACTTATTATCGT
>QMCD01003654.1_pt1 | contig 10876 bp, 8 predicted proteins | sample 1821841 | NCBI WGS metagenome assembly QMCD01 (sample SAMN01991225, study PRJNA193472) | Termite gut metagenome, whole genome shotgun sequencing project. | isolation source: worker | host: Macrotermes natalensis | reverse complement strand
TTCTTCTATATTTAGGTTCAATATCAAAAATCTCAATAGAAATGAATTTTTCGGATTCTGTAAAAACTATAAATCCAATAGCTCTGTTTTCATAAACAAAAGTATATAAATTTCCTTCATTATATGAATTTTCTATAATATCCCAATTTGCATAAAAACCATAATTAAAGGCCTCATATTCAGATAAAAGCCAACTTTTAATCTCGTCCAACTCTTTTGGAGTTGGAAAAGTATTTAATACTGTCTTTTCTATAATCAAATCCATCTTATATGTTTTTTTTACTTCAAAAACCCCAATTCATAAACCATCGGGCGCAATTTCTCGGTTAATTTTTCATACGCCTCTTTGAATGCGGAAAAACTTACAAGCGGAAAATCGCCACTTTCATTCCTTGCTTCTAATGCTTTGCGGATTTGATACCAACCCACATCGGGACGGTTTAATTTCAAGTCTTCACGAACGCTGTGCACATCGGTTTGTGAGAAATAGGCTTGCCATAATTTCTTACCTTCTGCAAGCACGTTTTTGGCCTCTTTCGACAAGGTTTTTTTTGCTAAATAGCGCACCATAAAATCACTTTCAAAACGGTCGCTTGCGCCCACTTCTTCTTCGGTAAACGGAATGAAATGATTAACGATTGACCATTTTTTATTGTTCCATTCTAAATCGTTTGCGCTTGCAGTTAGATTACTCCCGTTGAACAACATCCAAGTTAAGCAGTCGGTTTGAAATTCGTTGCTCAATTCGTTTGTGGGTTGTAGAAATTGATCACGGTCGTTTAACCACGTAGGTTTGATTAAACGACGAACTGAAAAGACTACTGCCGCTTGCCATAAATTATCCGGATTTACAAAAATGCCGTGTCCTCCATTAAAGCCTGATGAAAATAGTGCCGTTCGTTCTGCCTGTTGTATATCATTGCTATTGCACCACATATAAGCAAGCGCATGTTCAGACCATTTTGTGCCTCGTAAATCTTTCGACGCCGTTGCAGGGGTAATGCAATTTTTTAATGGAATAACACTTGTGTTATTTGGCTTTGGACGCTCTATCCAATGGGTTAATAATTTATCATTTGTTATATTGAAAAATATTTTTTCGCCAATAGGTGTTGCATTCTTATCTAATACATCGGTCGCTATTTCCGTAATTTCATTTTTAGTTTTTGCATGCTGATTCGTTTTCCATACTAAAAAGCCAATAGGAAAGTTCCCTTTTAATCCGTCAAATGCTTTACTATGCACAACAAACCCGCCTAAATACTGAGCATTCCAAACCGAACGAAACACTTCCATAGTTTGAGAATTTACATATTTTAGCGTACTAAACATAGCAACAGTAGCGGTTGGTATTTCTTCTGCGATACGTGCTAAAAATTGTGTAAATAATTCATTACTTGCTTTGCCGTATTTACTCATTGCGGTTCGAGCAAATTTTGTTTTTGCTACACCTGTTTTACTTGCATCGGCGCTGCCGCCTGTGCCAATATTGTCGGAACTCGTTGCCTCTGCATAAGGCGGATTGATCAACACCAAAATTTTCTTTTTTTCAGCAATCGCTTTGCGCAGTTCTTCAGGAATTTTATCAGTTAAAGAATAATCAATTTGTCCGTCGTCGGTAATATCATCGTTCAAATAATCGTATTGAAAACGTGTGGCAGAAACGCAGGTCTTGGTGGCTCGCATCACATCCACATCGGCAGCATCAAGCGTACTCATAAAGATATTGCGTGGATTGCTGTGTTTCACTTCCAAATTGCCCACACCACAACACATATCCCAAACGATATAATCTTTTTGCCAATGGTTGCCCAACACTTCGGCGAGTTTGTCGTAAGCCTTGTCCACCACGTGCAAGGGCGTGTAATAAGCACCTTTGAAACTGCGTTCATCAATCGGAATTAAACTGTCGCGGCGTTCCAACAAATAGTTGCGATATTCTTTTTTCGGCGGACGATGATAGATTGCCCAAAACTGACGATAACCCTCTTTATTGCCGAGTTCGTAGATTTTCCCCTGCAAACTGAACACAGGCTGATTGTTGCGATGTAACAGTTCCGCAGGCAAATTATCGTGCGTGGAAACCGTGCCATCACTCATAATGTCGGCAAAAAACAGCAAAGCATAATGTTCTTTTTCAATATTTTTTATTTCTTGTCCAATCATCTGCACCCATTTGTCAAACACTTGTTTTAAGTTATCGGGTGTGATTTGCGTGCGGATAATATCGCCGGTTTTAATTGCATTTTTGAGTGTGTCGATAAATTCCTGTTCGTGTGTTTCTATTTTGAACGATACGAAGTGCGTGCCAATATGTGCCGACACTGCGTCTAATGCTTCCTGAGTGTAGTTGCTTGCCGATTTGCCCCACTTGATGGTTTTCTTTTCCAAAAACGGAATTACATTTTCGGTTTTCATTATTGCGGCTTTGGCGGCATCTATCACGCACAATAGGGGCGGTATCTCCTCGCCTTTGTTGATAGCATCTTGCACATAATGCAACAACTGTGTAAACATCGCATAAGTGGAATTTTTATTTCCCTCTTTGGCTTCAAACCACACTTCTTTGGTTTGAATATCAATCAGATTTTTGGAGTATGACTTCAACCCCAACGCCTTGATATAGGCGTCTTTTACGTCTTCTTCCGTGCGAGCGTTTTGTAATTGCAGGTGTAATTTCATTATGAGTCAAATAATTCTACAAATATACAAAAAAAATCCCAATCCACCAAAAATATTTTTAATGCAAAGAAAAAGGGTGCGAGGTTCGAGGTGGCTGGGTGTGGAGTATTCGCAGTAGCAAATGATTTGTGGGAATGCGACAACGCACCATGTAGGGGTTGGGCATGCCCAACCCCTACGAAATCCACATATTTACCGTAGGGGTGATTGATATTCAAACCAAAGAAGTGTGGTTTGAAGCCAAAGAGGGAAATAAAAATTCGCAAAAATCCGTGTTATCCGTGTCATCGGAGAATGGAAAATGAAAAATTATTTTATAAAAAAGAATGAGGCTATTCCAATACTATTTGGTTAGCCTCATTCTCAATTATCAATTATCAATTCTTAATTAAATCTGCTATTTATTCACTTGAAACGTAGTATCTCCCGTTGCAAAGAATTTGCAAATTTGGTTGGCTGCTGCCAAACCTGCGTTGATATTGGCTTCTGCCGTTTCTGCACCCATTTTTTTAGGCGTTGCGAACACACGAACACCGAATTTTTCTTTCAACTCGGCTTGATTGCCGGCTTCAATATCGGTAGCATATTTCAAATCGGCACGGTCGGTCAACACTTTTACCAATTCTTCTTCGTGAATAACCTCTTTACGAGCGGTATTCACCAAACAGCCGCTTTTCGGCATTTTACTAAGCAAATCGTAGCCGATAGATTTTTTGGTTTTGTCGTTTGCCGGAATATGCAGCGATACATAGTGGCACGTGCTGTACAAATCTTCAATCGTATTCACCACATTCACGCCATCAGCTTGAATTGCTTCGGGCTTCACAAACGGATCGAACGCATACACGTCCATTCCGAAACCTTTGCCAATCAAGGCAACCAAGCGTCCCACGTTTCCGTAGGCATGGATACCTAATTTTTTACCTTTGAGTTCGGTACCCGTTCCTGCTTGGAAACAGTTGCGAGCCATATACACCATCATGCCTAACGCCAATTCGGCAACAGCATTGGAGTTTTGACCCGGTGTATTCATACATACGATACCTTTTGCGGAACATGCGGCAAGGTCGAGGTTGTCGAAACCTGCGCCTGCACGAACCACGATTTTCAGATTTTTCGCAGCATTCACAACATCTGCGGTAACTTTGTCGGAACGCACTATCAGCGCTTCAACGTTTTCCACAGCTTTGTGAAATTCGGAAACATCTGTATATTTTTCGCACAGAACCAATTCATGGCCGGCTTTTTCTACGATGGATTTGATGCCATCAACCGCTGCTTTGGCGAACGGTTTTTCGGTTGCAACTAATACTTTCATATTGCTTTGTTTTTTAATTTTTGATTACGTGTTATTTTGTAAATTGGTAAACGGTAAAAGGTAAACGGTGAAAGGTTAAAATTGTGCCTAAACACCGTTAACCTTTTACCATTAACCCTTTACCATTAAAAAATCGAAGATTTTTTTTACGCGTGCATTTTTTCAAATTCCTGCATGCAAGCTACCAAGGCTTGTACGCTTTCCACAGGACATGCGTTGTAAATCGAAGCACGGAAACCGCCTACGGAACGGTGGCCTTTGATACCTACCATACCACGTTCTTTAGCAAATGCCATAAACGCTTCTTCTTTGTCTTCGTGACCTTTGTTCATAACGAAACAAACGTTCATAATCGAACGGTCTTCTTTTTCGGCAGTGCCTACAAACAAGGGGTTGCGGTCGATTTCGTTATATAACAAGGCGGCCTTTTCAATATTACGTTTGTAGATACCTTCTACACCTCCGTTGGCTTTCACCCATTTCAATGTTTCGTACATCGTGTAAATCGGAAGTACAGGTGGCGTGTTGAACATCGAATTATTTCTCGGGTCGTTTGCGTCAAAATGCGTGCGGTAATCAACCATTGTCGGTAATGTGCGTTGTACTTTTCCAAGCACGTCTTCACGAACGATAACAAACGTAACGCCTGCAGGACCTACGTTCTTTTGCGCACCACCGTAAATCAACGCATACTTAGATACATCAACCGGACGGCTCATGATATCGGACGACATATCAGCAACCAGATTAACCGGGCAATCCATATCTTTGTGGATTTCCGTACCATAAATTGTGTTGTTCGTGGTAATGTGGAAATAATCCGCATCCGCAGGAATGGTGTAGTTTTTCGGAACATAGTTAAAGGTCTTGTCTTCCGAAGACGCTACAACTTCCACTTCGCCGAATTGTTTGGCTTCTTTCGTGGCTTTTTTCGCCCAAACGCCTGTTACTAAATAAGCGGCTTTTTTGTTCAGCAAGTTCATCGGAACATTGCAAAACTGCGTGCTGGCGCCGCCTCCCAAGAACAGTACGCGGTAACCTGCCGGAATTTTCAACAACTCTCTCCAAAGCTGTTCGGTTTCTGCCATAACTTTTTCCCAGCCCGGTGTACGGTGAGAGATTTCCAAAAGACCAATACCTGTTCCGTCAAAATTACGAATTGCATTGATTGTTGCTTCGATGGCCTCTTTCGGCAATACGCAAGGGCCTGCGTTAAAATTGTGTTTCATGGTTTTAAGTGTTTTTATGTTTGTAATTTTTCGTTAATGCGAGATTTTGCAAAATTAGGCATTTTTTTTGAACTTTCCAAACATTTTTTCACTTATTACGATTTCGAGGCTCTTTTTCGGTCAATTTCGCTGAGTAAAATCTTTCTCAATCGCAAGGATTGTGGCGTAATTTCCAGATATTCATCATCACCGATATATTCCATGGCTTCTTCCAACGAAAATTTAATCGCCGGCGCAATACTGGTTTTATCATCGGAGCCCGAAGCACGCATATTGGTGAGTTTTTTAGCAATGGCAACGTTTACAACCAAATCATCTTGACGGATATGTTCGCCAATCACTTGTCCTGCATAGACTTCTTCATTAGGGTCAATAAAAAATTTGCCTCTATCCTGCAATTTGTCGATAGCATAAGCATAAGCCGTGCCGGTTTCCTTAGCGATTAACGCACCTTGACGCTTGGTGCCCAACTCCCCTTTCCACGGTTCGTAGGCTTTGAAACGGTGCGCCATAATGGCTTCGCCTTCGGTAGCGGTAAGAACATTATTTCGTAAGCCGATAATTCCTCTCGAAGGTATTGCAAACTCCATGTGGGTGCGGTCGCCACGATTTTCGATGGTTAAAATCTCGCCACGACGCATGGTTACTAATTCAATCACTTTTCCGGAAAATTCTTCGGGAGAATGAATGGTCAGATATTCGATAGGCTCGCATTTTTGTCCGTCAATATCTTTCATAATGACTTGTGGTTGACCCACTTGCAATTCGTAGCCTTCACGACGCATGGTTTCGATTAAGATTGACAAATGCAAAATACCACGTCCGTAAACGATATAACCATCGCTATTAGGCGAATCCTGCACGCGCATGGCAAGGTTTTTTTCGAGTTCCTGATAAAGCCGGTCGTGAATATGTCGTGAAGTAACGTATTTGCCTTCTTTTCCGAAAAACGGCGAATTGTTAGCCGTGAAAAACATGTTCATCGTAGGCTCTTCAACAGCAATAGGCGTAAGGGCTTCTGGGTTTTCAAAATCCGCAACCGTATCGCCGATATCGAAGTTTTCCAAACCCATAATCGCACAAATCTCGCCGGCTTGCACTTCGGTTTTGATTTTTTCTTTGCCCAAACCTTCAAACACGTAGAGTTCTTTCACTTTTTGTTTGGTTTGTGTGCCGTCACGTTTGATAAGAGTAATGTTTTGGCCTGCAATCAGCGTTCCACGTGATAAACGGCCAACGGCAATCCGACCGATATACGACGAATAATCCAACGATGTAATCATCATTTGCGTGTTGCCTTCGGGCGTTTGCGGCGGTTTAATATGCTCCAAAATCAAATCCAGCAAATAAGAAATATCTTCGGTCGGTTTCTTCCAATCTTCGCTCATCCAGCCTTGTTTAGAAGAACCGTAAGCCGTTGGAAAATCCAACTGTTCCTCGGTTGCGCCTAAACTAAACATCAAATCGAATACCGCTTCCTGCGTGAGTTCAGGGTCGCAATTTGGTTTATCCACTTTATTGATAACCACAATCGGTTTCAAATTCAAGTCAATCGCTTTTTGAAGCACAAAGCGTGTTTGCGGCATCGGTCCTTCAAATGCATCAACCAAAAGCAAAACACCGTCGGCCATATTCAGCACACGTTCTACTTCTCCACCGAAATCGCTGTGTCCGGGCGTATCAATGATGTTGATTTTAGCGCCTTTGTAGCGCACCGACACGTTTTTCGACAAAATAGTAATGCCTCGTTCACGTTCCAAATCGTTGTTATCTAAAAGTAAATCATTGACTTCTTGGTTATCTCTAAACAATTGGCATTGATGAAGGATTTTATCGACCAGCGTGGTTTTTCCGTGGTCCACGTGGGCGATGATAGCGATGTTTCTGATGTTTGTCATTGAATTTTTTTTGAAAATAGCATGCAAAGGTACGATTTTTTTTCGAGAATAACAACGTACCGTTTCATTTTTTTCAAAAAAAGAGGAATTCTATCTTACTGCTTTCCTTGCTTTTCTTTGAGCAAATCCCTGATTTCCGTAAGAAGAACTTCTTCCTTACTTGGCGGTGGTGGCGCGGTTTCAGCGGTTTCCTCTTCTCCCTTACCTTCAAGAAGTCGTTTCGCTTTCGCTTCCAAACGATTGATGGTACGAATAACCATAAAAATAGAGAACGCAATAATAATAAAATTGATGGTGGAATTTATAAATTCGCCATAATTAAGCGTTACAGCGGGCGTAATGATTTTATCTCCTTCCATCACCGCCTCACGCATAACCCAATGCATTTTAGAAAAATCCATGTTACCTATCAAAAGCCCAAGTGGCGGCATAATGATATCAGTAACAATAGAGCTTACGATCTTGCCGAATGCTCCGCCAATAATGATACCGACAGCCATGTCAATAACATTTCCACGCATAGCGAAATCTTTAAATTCGGCTAAGAATGATTTTTTTTGTTGTGCCATAATATTTTTCTTTTATTGGTGTTTAGTGGAGATGGGCGGAGTCGAACCGCCGTCCAAACAAGCAGCAAAAATGCTTTCTACACGTTTAGCTTTTGTCGGATTTTCGTCGATATTTTTGGTCAAAAGCCAACCGAAACACCGCTTATTTTCAGTGATACAAATGTGTTACAGAAACCTCTAAACATTCGGATCGATAGTTTTGATACTTCAGGCGAGACCGACCGATCAAGGGTTTTCGCGGAAGCAGCTCTAACTTAATATCTAATACTAAGCTGCGAGAGCATAAGTGTTGTTTTCGCCAGTTATAGGCATGAATGTTGGGATTAACGAGGCCTGCATACAACCCTCGACGTGCTTACAAATCCACTGACCTCGCTGTCAAAACCAAACATCCCCGGGAATTGTTTTGCAAAGATACGAAAAAAAATTGAAAAATAAAAATTTAAAATGTTTTGTATTCTCAAAAAAAATTCGTACTTTTGTAAAATATACAAAAAATTATCCTTATGACAACACAACACAAACTCCTAAGCGATTCGCCCGTAGCACGCTGGACTGCCTTGCTATTCCTGTCGTTCGCCATGTTCTGCTCGTATATCTTCATGGATATACTTTCGCCGATCAAAGACCTGATGCAATCTACGCGTGGCTGGGATTCCACCGCTTTTGGAACCATGCAGGGCTCGGAAACATTTCTCAATGTCTTCATCTTTTTCCTGATTTTCGCAGGGATCATTTTGGATAAAATGGGCGTGCGTTTTACCGCTGTTTTGTCGGGGTTCGTTATGCTCGTTGGCGCATCTATCAATTGGTACGCTGTAACGGAGAGCTTTACCGGCTCAAATTTGGAAACGTGGTTTAACACACATTTGAATTATATTCCGGGCTTTCATGAATTAGGTATTTCGCCGTTTTACGAAGCGCCGATGGACAGGTATGGATGGATGCGCTGGATGCCCGCAACAAAATGTCCCATACGTATGATTTTGCAAAATTTGAGAAGGTTATAGCGGATATCCGGTCAAGTTACCTTGCGTCTATGGAGGAGGTGTATCTGTTTTTTCTTGAAAAAGCGGTGGAGCAGCATGACCTTTAATCACGGACTCAGCAGGCGCCGGCTGGATTGCCTGCGCGCCATCCTTGCTCCGTTTGCCGCCGGCATAGAGCGGGTGGTGCTCTTCGGCTCACGCGCCTCCGGGCAATACCGCCCCGATTCCGATATAGATATTGCACTCTATGGTCCGGTGGAAGAGAAAACTGTAGACCGCCTGCATACCCTGTTCATGGACAGCCCGCTGCCGCTGAAGGTGGATATACAGGCTTACTCGCACATCACGAATCCGCTCTTACGCCGGCACATTGACACGGCGGGCAGGACGCTCTTCACGCATGAGGATTTGTCGGCGAACGCCGAGTCGACGAACTCGGCCTAGTGTCCAAGAATTTTCATACTGAAGTCGGCATAGGGCGCGGAATGGATAATGCGGCCCACGGAAACGAAGTCCGGCCTGCGCGGCCCGCGCAACACAGCGAGGGTGCCCACATTGTCCAGAGAGATACCGCCGCTGATCTCCACTTCAATATCCGCCGGAATATGCTCCAAGGCTTTTTGCATCCCGGCCGCATCCATGTTGTCCAACATAATGCGGTCCACCTTGCAGAGCACGGCCTCCAACACCTCTTCCAAACAACGGCATTCCACTTCAATGGGCGGGGAGGGCGTATATGCCGCGCGCAACCGTTCCACGGCATGGGCGACGCCTCCGGCGGCGTCCAGATGGTTGTCTTTGAGCATGAGTATTTCCGCCAGATCGCGTCGATGATTGGAACCGCCGCCCACAAGCACGGCGTATTTTTCCGGACAGCGCAGGCCGGGAAGCGTCTTGCGCGTATCCAACAGGGTGACGCCCGTGCCGGACAGCGCCTTGACGTAGCGGGCCGTCAGGCCGGCAATGCCGGATAGGTGACAGAGAAAATTCAGGATAACCCTCTCACTCCGCAAAAGCAGACGGGTGCCGCCTTCCAAGGTCAGGGCCTTTGCGCCTTTGCGCAAAAAAACGCCGTCCTTCGCATGCGTCGTTAGTTCCCAAGCGCCGGGTTCAAGTTTTGCGGCTTCTTTCAGCACCAGTTCGGCAATGGGCAAACCCGCAGGAAGAATATCCTCTTTGGCGACAATCTCGGCACGCATGGTGTCGGCGGGGGAGAACACCGCCCTGGAGGTCAGGTCCGGGCCGTCTTCCTCCAGCGCGATTTGAACGGCGCGCAACAGGTATTCAAGAGCCTTTCCCTGAAAAAAAAGCGCAAAGGGCGTGTGCATGACAGGTACTCCGTATAGGGCGTTTTCGCGTTCCGGTGATCTTGTAAGCGCTATGGGCCGCTCCGTCAAACCGGCGTGGATGAACACGAATATTGAAGCGGCAGCGCCTCGGTTTGCCGTGATACTTCGTCAGACGTCCGCACCGGCGGCCCGGGCGTTTTTTGCTCCGGTCGAAGACCGTAAGAGTATGCTCCCGTCGCAAAAAACTCGTCTTCCTCGTCCTTTCCGATAAAGAGGGACAAACTGAGGCACTACCGTCGCGGCGCACGGGCAGGCGATGGTGCGGAACGTCGGCGGGCGGTTTACGCAGACAATGTTCTCGCAAGATAAAAATGCTTGCCGAGCCCCACAGTGAACATGGTCAGCCCATAGCAGGAATGCTCCAGCAGCACCGGCCACAAGGCCCCCGGACAATCGCGGCCGCGCAGGTAAACCAGACCGAGCGCAAGTCCGGCAAGGCCTGTGGAAACAAGCGCGAACCAACCCGCATAGATGATATGCACCCAACTGAACAGCAGGGCGCTTACAATCAGCGGCTGCGCGGGCGAAGTCCATAACGGCCCGTGCACCTCAAAAATGTAGACGCGGTACACCAGTTCCTGCGCAAGGACGGAAATGAGCGGATATAAGATCAACAGCAGCCCCCAAAGGTAGGGGTTGCGGCGGGGCAAGGCGAACAGGGAGGCGGGGTCGGTGCAATAGACGTACAATGCGGCCGCGAGAAAAACACAGAGGCCGCGAAGCAGGGGGCCGCGCAGCCGGCCGGCCGGAGGCCGGGAAAACAGGCGTCGAAAGGAGACCTTGCCGTAAAGACGAACAATCGCGTAGAGACAACCGAGCACAAGCGCAAGATGCCGGACGGT
>QMCD01004923.1_pt1 | contig 10877 bp, 6 predicted proteins | sample 1821841 | NCBI WGS metagenome assembly QMCD01 (sample SAMN01991225, study PRJNA193472) | Termite gut metagenome, whole genome shotgun sequencing project. | isolation source: worker | host: Macrotermes natalensis | reverse complement strand
ACTGACACATAGTTAACTATATTTCGTTTTGTAGAGACAAATATAGAACAAATCCGGATAAATATGAAGCGAACCGGTTTATTTTTATATCTTTTCGGAAAACAATCCGTAAGAGCAATATTAAAATAAAATCTGCGTTTTAACGATTGAAAAGTGAACTTTTTTTGAAAACTTGATTTTTTCACTACTTTCACGTTTTATATTGTAACTTTGCAGGTAAAAAATAGAAAAATAGTCAACGGAGGTGGGTAATCATAACATGCATGAAAAGAAAAAGCTGTTGGAACAGATCTGCATCCCGGCGGATATGAAGCAACTTCCTCCGGAAGATTTGCCGGATCTTTGCAGCGAATTAAGGCGGTTTATCATTGATGAACTTTCAAGAAATCCCGGTCATTTGGGTGCGAGCCTCGGCACGGTGGAATTGACGGTGGCGCTTCACTATGTTTTTAATACGCCGACCGACCGTATCGTATGGGATGTGGGTCATCAGGCTTACGGTCATAAAATATTGACGGGACGGCGGGAATGTTTCCATACGCTTCGTAAACTGGGTGGAATCAGCGGTTTTCCCAATCCGTCGGAAAGCGAGTACGACGCTTTTATAGCCGGCCATGCCTCCAACTCTATTTCCGCAGCTTTAGGTTTATCGACCGCGTTCGAACTGCGGCGCGATGACGATCGTCATGTAGTGGCGACGGAGCCATGACGGGAGGGCTTGCTTTTGAAGGTCTGAATAATGCATCGAATAATCCGAATAATCTGCTGATCATACTGAACGACAATGATATGGCAATAGATCATAATGTCGGCGGGATCAGCCGTTACTTAGTGGATATCACTACCAGCCAGACCTATAATAAAGTGCGGTATGACCTGTACCGCATGATGCGCAAGGTGAATCTGATCGCGGAAGACCGGAGGGAAGGCATCCTGCGTTTTAATAACAGCCTGAAAGCGTTGATATCCAAGCAACATAATCTGTTTGAGGGATTCAGTATCCGGTATTTCGGGCCGGTGGACGGACATGACGTACTGAATCTTGTACAGAAACTGAACGATATAAAAGATATGAAAGGCCCTAAGCTTTTGCATATCAAGACACAGAAAGGAAAAGGGTTTAAGCCGGCGGAAGATTCGGCGACGGAATGGCATGCGCCGGGAAAGTTTGATAAGGAAACGGGAAAGCGTATTATTACCGTTGATTTAAACCAGCCTCAGTTGTATCAGGACGTTTTCGGACATACATTGGTGGAGTTGGCGGAGCGCGATGACAGGGTGGTCGGGGTAACACCGGCGATGCCTACCGGCAGTTCGATGTGCTATCTGATGAAACAATTTCCGGAACGCGCGTTTGATGTCGGTATTGCCGAGGGGCACGCCGTTACATTTTCCGCCGGCCTGGCAAAGGAGGGTATGATCCCGTTCTGTAATATTTATTCTTCGTTTATGCAGCGGGCATACGATGAGGTGATTCATGATACGGCCCTGCAGAAACTGCATGTTGTGTTTTGTCTGGACCGCGCCGGGCTTGTCGGGGAAGACGGCGCAACGCATCATGGCGTGTTCGACCTGGCTTATATGCGTCCTGTCCCGAATCTTACGATTGCATCGCCGATCAATGAAGTGGACTTGCGGAATCTGATGTATACGGGATGCCGGGATGATGCCGGAACTTTTGTCATCCGTTATCCGCGCGGAAAAGGCGAATTGTATGACTGGCGACAGCCGCTGGAGATTCTTCCCGTCGGAAAAGGACGCCGGTTGCGCGACGGCGGTGATATCGCCGTTCTTTCTATCGGCCCGATAGGTAACGAAGTCAGGAAAGCGATTGATATGGCCGGAGAGGAAGGCCTGTCCGTCGCCCATTATGATATGATTTATCTGAAACCGGCAGATGAAGCTATTTTACATGAAGCGGGCAAACGTTTCAGGCATATCATTACAGTAGAGAATGGGGTTCGTACCGGCGGTCTCGGCAGTCTGGTCGCCGAGTTTATGACGGACAACGGATATATGCCTAAAATACGGCGTATCGGCGTGCCTGACCGGTTTGTAGAACACGGAACGATTGATGAACTATTCAATATCTGCGGCATGGATGCGAAGCATATTTTTGAAGCGATAATGACGGAGGTAGTGAAGGGTTAGTATGATCTGATTTATGGAAAAAAGATATTTGGTTGTGAAATTTGTTATCTTGGTATAAATGAAAATATTAATAGCAGGAGCCGGAGAAGTAGGGACGCATCTGGCTAAAATGCTTTCGAGGGAAAAGCATGATATCATCCTGATGGATCCTGATGAAAGTAAACTGGCATTTACCCGTTCGGGCATGGAGATCCTACCCATCATCGGCAGCCCCACTTCCCTCAGTGATCTGGAGGAGGCGGGTATCAACCGGATTGATCTGTTTATCAGTGTGACGCCGGAAGAGACTACCAATATAACCGCTTGTATGCTGGCGACGAAGATGGGGGCGGAGAAAACGTTTGCACGTATTAATAATTATGAATATCTGTTGCCTAAAAATAAGGAATTTTTCTCCAATCTGGGGATTGATTCCATGATTTATCCGGAGATGCTGGCCGCCAAAGAAATTGTTTCCGCCATCAGGCGTCCCTGGACCCGTCAGTATTGGGATTTGTTGGGCGGAGCTTTGATCCTGCTGGGTATCAAAATAGGTGAAAACGCCCCTATTGTGAACAAACAATTAACAGAGTTGACGGATAATAAAAATAAATCTTATCATATTGTCGCGATTAAACGTGGAAACGACACGATCATACCTTTCGGGAACGACCGGATTATAGCCGGTGATACTGTTTTTTTTACCTCCAGAAAGGAAAACATAGAGACGATACGAAAGCAGACGGGCAAATCGGAGCCGGAGGTGAAAAATGTGCTGATCATGGGAGGCGGCCGTATCGCTATTCGCGCTTCCCAATATCTGCCGGGCAATATTCATATAAAAATTATCGAAACATCGAAAGCGAAAAGTATCCGTATTTCCGAACAGGTTCCGGATAATGTGCTGATCATAAACGGAGATGGCCGTGATACCGATTTATTGATGCAGGAAGGTATACAACATACGGAAGCGTTTGTAGCGCTTACGGAGAATTCAAGTACGAATATCCTTGCCTGTCTTGCCGCCAAACGGTTTGGTGTGACCAAGACGATCGCCCAGGTAGAAAATCTCGATTATATACCGATGGCGGAAAAATTGGATATCGGTTCCGTCATCAATAAGAAACTGATTGCTGCGAGCCATATCTACCAGTTTCTGCTGCGCGTCGATGTGTCTACGGTGAAATGCCTTGCCTTTGCCAACGCGGATGTGGCGGAGCTTGTAGCGCGTCCGAACTCGAAAATAACAAAAAAGAAAGTGAAAGATATGCGTTTGCCGAGAGATATGACGTTGGGAGGACTTATCCGGGACGGAGAACCGATGCTTATTGACGGGGAGACGCAGATACAGGCGCAGGATCATGTGGTGGTTTTTTGTTTGGATTCCGCTATGAGGAAACTGGAAAATTATTTCAACTGACACGGTCATTTAATAGCTAATATCCGGACATGCGTATTAATATTCTTTACATCGTAAAAACATTAGGTTCGATCCTGATACTTGAAACAATCTTCCTGCTGATTGCAACAGGGGTTGCGTTTATTTACGGCGGATCGGACCGGATACCGATGTTGGTTTCTTCCGGGATCATGTTTGGCGCCGGCCTCTTGTTTTTTTTAACGGGGCGTAAAGCCGATGAATATCATGCCGGCAGGCGGGAGGGAATGCTGACGGTGACGCTTACATGGGCTATTTTGTCGTTTTTCGGTATGATGCCCTTTTATATCGGAGGATATATTGATAATATCACGGATGCTTATCTGGAAACCATGTCGGGATTTACTACTACGGGGTTAACCGTGCAGGATGATATAGAATCTTTACCGCGTGGCATTTTATTCTGGAGGAGCCTGATGCAATGGCAGGGCGGTATCGGGATGGTCGTTTTTACGGTGGCCTTGTTACCGATGTTCGGAGGCAGTGCGTCACAGCTTTTTGACGCGGAGACAACCGGCTTTTCGCACGAACGTTTCCGTCCGCGTGTAACGCAGGTTGCGAAACGTTTATCCAGTGTGTATATTTTGTTGACTCTGTTGCTGATTTTTCTTTTATGGATCGGACCGATGGATTTCTATGAGGCTGTCAATCATGCGATGGGAAGTATTTCTACCGGAGGGTATTCTACCATTCTACCAAAAATGCAAGTATCGCCTATTGGGATTCTCCTTATATTGAATATGTTGTCATGTTCGGTATGTGCATCGGCGGAATGAAACTGCCTCTTTTTTTCTTTGCGTTGAAAGGGGAGTTCAGGCAGTTCCGGAATGACGAGGAAACACGCTGGTATTTGATTTATCTGCTCTTTTTTATTGTTGTTACGGTGGTATGGCTTTTTTATAATGGATATGAAACAGCTTCCTGTGATGTTGAAAATACGATACGGAAGGGGGCTTTTCAGGTAATTTCACTGGCGACTACGACCGGTTTCTTAACATCCGATTATGTCGCCTGGGGGCCTTTTTACTGGTTGATTGCTATTTTTCTGATGTTGATCTGCGGATGCGGAGGTTCTACCAGCGGGGGGCTTAAGATGGGGCGCGCCTTGATCCTTGTGAAGAATATGCTGAATGAATTCCGTAAACAGACACATCCGGCTGCGATATTACCCGTACGCGTGAGCGGACGGGTAATATCGCAGGATACTATTTATCGTGTGCATATATTCGCATTGGTATATGTTTTACTTATCTGTTTCAGTTGGATTTTTTTATTAATAAACGGATTGACATTTGAAGAAGCGATCGGCACATCTATTTCAGCGATCAGTAACGTAGGTCCTTCTCTTGGTTCGCTTGTCGACGGTAATTTATCGACCATCTCTTCTGTTTCCAAATGGTATGTTTCATTTCTGATGATGGTTGGACGTTTGGAGATTTTTACGGTGCTAACTCTTTTGTTACCAGGATTCTGGAAGCGGTAACGGTATTTTTTTGGCTGATTGGTATGCCTGTTTTTTGATTTTTCGAAAAAAAAATATACGTTTTTGTTGTTTTTTACGTTATACCTTGGCATTAGTATCCAATTACGTAAAATATGATAGAATATATAAGAGGCGAAATCGCTGAACTCTCGCCTGCACAAATGGTGATAGAATGTAGCGGAATAGGCTATGCATTAAATATATCTCTTACTACATTCAGCGCTTTCAATGGTCTCAGAGAGGGTAAAATATATGTGTATGAGGTGATCCGTGAAGATGCGCATCTTTTATTCGGCTTTGCGACCCGTGAGGAGCGGGAACTGTTCCTCCTGCTTACTTCTGTTTCGGGCGTAGGTCCTAATACTGCGCGTATGATTTTATCATCGCTGTCGCCTTCCGATCTGATACATGTGATTGCTTCCGGCGATGATGTCAGCCTGACGACTGTTAAGGGGATCGGAAGTAAAACGGCGCAACGCATTGTTGTTGATTTACGGAATAAAGTGAAACCCGTAGAAAGTATGGGCGGAAAAGATAAGTTTGCGCCGGGAGACCGTTCCGATACGGCGGAAGGAGCCGTTGCCGCCCTGGTAATGCTCGGCTTCCAGAAAACGGCATCGCAGAAAGCGGTGGCTTCCATTTTGAAAAAATCACCGTCTGTCACAGTCGAGCAGGTGATAAAAGATGCACTGAAAATGCTTTGATTTTTCTGTGGGGTTTATTGTAATAACGTTGGATGAAAAGGAGATTTAAATATATTATAACGATTATTGTCTGCTTATCGGGTATTGCGGCGCTGAATGCCCGATATCCCGGTTTACCGGCTACCGGAACGGTAGCCTCGCCGGATCGTCTGGTGCCGGATGATACAATCGAAAAACCCCGTATTCCCGTAAAGAAAACTGTCCCCGAAGGATATAAAGATCTTGAAAGAAAATCTGCTTCCGATCTGCGTGATCCGGAAAATCTGAGGACGGAGGTAGAGTACGATCTGAGAACAGGAACTTATTTATTGCGTTCAAAGGTCGGCGACTTTGATCTGGGAACACCCCTGAAGATGACGCCCGAAGAATATCAGGATTATAGTTTGAGCCAATCCATCAAACGGTATTTTTATGAAAGGAACAGGGCGGTCTTGGATAGTCTGGGGCCCGACGGAAGGGGAGGCGACCGGTTCAACCTGATGGATATGCAATTTGATATCGGCGGTGCGGATAAACTGTTCGGACCCGGAGGCGTTCGCTTGCAATCCCAGGGCTCATTAGGATTAGACTTAGGGCTTAAAACAACCAAGACAAATAATCCATCCCTGCCGGAGAAATCGCGTAGCCGTACCTTTTTTAATTTTAATACGGATGTGCAGATGAACATGAAGGCGTCTGTCGGGACAAAAGTGAATTTCGATATGAACTATAATACGGAAGCTTCGTTTGATTTTGATGCCGCTAAGTTGAAACTGGCTTATCAGGGAGAAGAAGACGAAATTGTCAAATCACTGGAAGGGGGGAATGTGAGTATGAGTACGAATAATTCCCTGATACGTGGAGGCGCGGCGTTGTTTGGTGTGAAAACGGATCTGCAATTTGGTAAATTACGTGTCAGGGCGCTTGTCGCACAACAGGAATCGGATTCAAGAAGCATTTCGTCAAAAGGGGGTTCGCAGATGACCGATTTTGAAATGTCGGTTGACAAGTATGATGAAAACCGTCATTACTTCCTGGCGCATTATTTTCGTGATACGTATGATAAGGCAATGGCTAAAATACCCTATATATCGTCTTCCGTTTCGATTAACCGTGTAGAAGTCTGGGTAACCAATAAGAGCAGTATTCAGGGACAGACGCGTAATATTGTCGCTTTTTCGGATCTTGGCGAACACGACCATATCAGTAATCCTCAGTTTTTACCTTCCGGGACTCAGCCGGTACCCTATAACGGGGCCAACACATTGTATCGCACCGTAGTGGATAATTATCCGGGAGCACGCGATAACAGCGCCGTAAATCAGGTGTTTAGCGGTTTTATTGAGGGGGGGAAGGATTATGAGAAGGTAGAAAGCGCCCGTATGTTGTCGACATCCGAATATACATTGAATAGACAACTCGGGTATATTTCCCTGAATACTTCAAAATTGCAGGAAGATGAGGTGTTGGCTGTGGCTTTTGAATATACGTATAACGGAACGGTATACCAGGTCGGGGAATTTTCAAGCGATGATACGGAAAACGGAAAAAAATGCCTGTATGTGAAAATGCTGAAAGGCGTATCCATGTCCCCATCCATGCCGGTCTGGGACTTGATGATGAAAAATATTTATTCGCTTAACGCCTATTCCATACAACAGAAGAAATTCAGGTTGGATATTGTTTACCAGAGTGATACGACCGGTACTTATGTGTATACGATTCCGGAAGGAAATATAAAGGGGCGCACCCTTCTCAGGGTGATGAATCTGGACAGGCTGAATTCGAATAATGAAGTGGTTGGCACGGGAGATAATACCGGAGACGGTTTTTTCGATTTTATGGATGGATATACGATTATATCAAGCAACGGGCGAATTATTTTTCCCGTTATCGAACCTTTTGGTTCTCATCTGCGTGAAAAAATCGGGAATGATGCGATTGCGGATAAATATGTCTATCAGGAACTCTATGATTCTACGCTGACGGTAGCCCGGCAGATTGCGGAAAAAAATAAATTTTTGTTGCGCGGACAATATACCGGTTCGGCTTCCAACGTCATACAGTTAGGTGCGACCAATGTAGCGCGGGGTTCTGTAATCGTCCGGGCGAACGGAATGATTCTGGTGGAAAATGTGGATTATATTGTCAATTATAGTTCCGGAACGGTTACGATTCTGAATGAAAATCTCCTGACCAGTAATGCTGCTATCAGTGTTTCACTGGAAAACCAGTCAACTTTCAGTACGCAACGGAAGACCATGTTCGGGGCTGACCTGAATTATGCGTTTTCCAAGGATTTAAACATGGGCGCTACCATCATGCACTTATCGGAAATGCCCCTGACGACGAAAACGACTTTCGGCGACGAGTCCGTAAAAAATACCCTTTGGGGTGTTAACCTGGATTATAAGGGTCAGAGCCAGTGGCTGACCAATATGTTTGACAAGCTTCCTTTGCTTTCATTGACGCAGCCGAGTAGTTTTTCCGTTAATGCGGAGTTTGCACACCTGATCGCAGGTCATTATCAAAACAAATATACCGGAGAATTTTCATACCTGGATGATTTTGAATCTACTCAGAGTGAATTTGATTTGCTGAATCCTTATTATTGGAATTATGCAAGTACCCCTTTCGATGATAATAAAGCGACGGCATTGTTTTCGGAAGCCGGACTTTCGAATAATACGGATTATGGAAAAAATCGCGCTTTGCTGGCATGGTATTATATAGACGGATTGTTTACCCGCAGAAATTCCTCCTTGCGGCCGTCGTATATGACGGACGAGGATTTGTCGGATCACCGTGTGCGCGCCGTCCAGATAAATGAATTGTTTCCGAACAAGGATCAGGGATATGCAGAAAATAATTATCTGAATGTCTTAAATCTGGCTTATTATCCGAACGAACGCGGGCCTTACAATCTGGATGCCGATCAGGTTAACAGCGACGGAACATTGATGAATCCGGAAAAACGCTGGGGAGGAATTATGCGCAGTCTGGATCAGACCGATTTTGAAACGGCCAATATCCAGTATATTGAATTCTGGGTAATGGATCCCTTTATTTCTGATCAGAATCATAGAGGGGGCGATCTGTATTTCAATCTGGGTGAGATCTCCGAAGATATCCTGAAAGATGAAAAGAAATTTTTTGAAAACGGATTGCCCGTAGACGGAGATATGTCGCAGGTCGATACCACTGTCTGGGGGAAGGTGCCGAAACAATTGAGTACGGTATATGCTTTCGATAATACCTCAAATGCGCGCGCCCTTCAGGATGTGGGGTTTAACGGTTTGTCTTCATCTGAAGAAAAAAGCGGAGAATTCCCTGCATACAGGGAGTTTCTCGAAAAATTGCGGAATAATCTGTCACAGGAGACGATTCTGCGGATGGAGCAGGATCCATTATCGCCGCTTAGCGATCCTGCCAGTGACAATTACCGTTATTTTCGTGGCGCTGATTATGATGATGAGCGGGCGGATATTCTGACCCGTTATAAACGTTACAATGGGGTGGAAGGTAATTCGAGGGAAGCCGGTAACTCGGCGGAAGCGTATAACTCATCTTCCAAAATGGTTCCCGATGTGGAGGATTTCAATCAGGATTACACCATGAATGAGCATGAGAAATATTACCAGTATCATGTTTCTATCCGTCCTGAAGATATGGTGGTGGGGGTGAATTATATCGTAGATAAACGTATTGCAAGGGAGGTCAGACTGGCTGACGGAACAAAAGAGGATGTTACCTGGTATCAGTTTAAAATTCCTATCCGGGAATATAGTCACAAGGTTGGTAATATTGATGATTTCAGTTCCATTCGCTTTATGCGCACGTTTATGACCGGATTCAGTGAAACGACCGTGTTGCGTTTCGGAAAATTTTCACTGGTACGCGGCGAATGGCGACCTTATGAGCAACCGTTATATAGGTCGGATGCCATCCCTTCGGTGACGGCTTCGTTATCCGTATCAACCGTAAATATTGAAGAGAACGGAGACCGTGAACCGATAAACTACAGGCTTCCGCCGGGCGTTTCACGTATTACAGACCCCAGCCAGCCACAGTTACGCCAGCAAAATGAGCAGTCTCTTTCTTTGAAAATAACGGATTTGGCTTCGCAGGACGCCCGTGCCGTATATAAGACGACAAGCTACGATCTGCGCCGTTATAAACGGATGCAGATGTTTGTTCATGGCGAAAAGTTCGTAGATGATATAACCAACCTGCAGGATGGCGACCTTTCCGTATTCATTCGTTTGGGAACCGACTATAAGAATAATTATTACGAATATGAAGTGCCGCTGAACCTTACTTCATTTGGGGATGGAAGGCCTTCCGCCAGTGAGATATGGCCTGCTGAGAATATGTTGAATTTCAGCTTGGACATATTTACCGATCTGAAACTTAGCCGTAACCGCGAAAAAAGTACTGCCGGGAGCGGGGTTAGCTATACTACCGTTTATACTAAATATGATCCGGATAACAATCGCAACACGATTTCCGTTGTCGGCAATCCGAGCCTGTCGGATGTACAGGTGATCATGATCGGTGTACGTAATAATTCGAGAGATGTGAAAAGTACTGAGGTATGGATCAACGAGTTGCGTATGACTGATTTTGATGAATCCGGCGGTTGGGCTGCAAATGCGAGTATGAACCTGAATATTTCAGATTTTGCCACGGTCAACGCAAGCGGGAATATTGAAACCGCCGGTTTTGGCGGACTGGAACAGTCTGTTTCCGAACGTAGTATGGATGATTATTCCCAGTTTAGTATTGCTACCACCGTTCAGCTTGGAAAATTTTTTCCTGAAAAAACAAAAATAAACCTTCCTTTGTATTACGCTTATTCAAAAGAAGTTATTTCACCCGAGTATAATCCCCTGGATCAGGATATATTGCTGAAAGAATCAATTGATAACGAGACGACGAAAGCCGGAAAAGACTCTATTCGCAATTTTGCCAACGATGTGTTGACAACGAAAGCCTTTGCGCTTAATAATGTGCGGATTGATATAAAAAGTAAGAATCCGATGCCATACGATCCGGCAAACTTTTCTATGGGATACGCTTCCAATGTGGAAACGCGCACCAATCCGGAAACGGCATACGAAACGACTAAAAATTTCCAGGGTAA
>QMCD01002248.1_pt1 | contig 10878 bp, 9 predicted proteins | sample 1821841 | NCBI WGS metagenome assembly QMCD01 (sample SAMN01991225, study PRJNA193472) | Termite gut metagenome, whole genome shotgun sequencing project. | isolation source: worker | host: Macrotermes natalensis | reverse complement strand
TGGAATCCAGTACATATTGGCGTTTGGAAGATGCAATTTTGTTATTGGGATCAATCTCGATGCGAACATTGGCTGCATCGGCTTTCCCTTTGTTATAGATCGTAAGCGTCCCTATTGTTCCTCTTTTTGTCTGTGTTTTAGTGAGCCTTGCTTGTACATCTGCTTTTTTCGCACCCTTTTTTTCTGTCTCAATTTTATCAATCTTGTCTTTATTAATAACCTTTTCCTGTTCGTTTAATTCTCCTTGTTGCTTTTTTAGTTTCGCATCGTGGCGTAAATAGATGTAAATCGCTATGGCGGGAGCAAGCAATGACGCACATATACTTATACAATTCATAATTTGATTTTCATATTCATAGATTTGCCTAATGATTTTTGGAGTTCTTTTCTGATATGATCTTGTGCCTCCCTCTCCATTGCGGCTCTTGTTTCTTCAACAGTGTCCGTATTGAGTTCGACCAGTTCGTCAAGCCCTCCAAGATATTCACGACCACAATTATTACACTTTACATAAGACTTGTCCTCATTAAATTCCAAAGAGGAATCATTTCCGCAAGTTGCGCATTTTAGTTGTGTATTAAATTCTGTTTTCATAATGGTAAGTTTTTAGAGTTACTATTCAAAATTAAGTTTCGATGCTTGGCAATTAGAACGACCTAATAATCTCAATAATCGCGTATAGCCCGCCAATAATGGCAAGAATTTTACAAAAGACATCTATTCTCCAATACCATTTTCTCTTCCATCTCTCTACCGATTCAGATTGAAAATCCCCATTTTTCAAAGCACAAAGCCCCCTCTCAGTAATGTATGGTTCGGAGTATTTATCGGGGGAAAGTGGGCGATTAAACGTATCCGTTTCTCCTTTTTCTAAAAGTGTCCGCCCCAAATGTTTGGAATCCAGCAACTCACTAATGAGATGCTGCTCGTGATTTTGGTAATCGGTATATATACGTTTGAGCCGTTTTATCCTGCGTTTTTCGCAATAACTTTTATTATCCTTATACAACAATAGAATAAGGATTTTGCGGTCGTTAATGTTGTCTATTTCAGCCATAGCAAAATCTCCTATTCAAAATTAAGTTTCGGCAGTCCGGCGACTATTTTGTTGGTTTCGAGGCTAACAGTAATGAGGCTTAACAACAGGTTGAGGATATATTTCTCGTTGCCGTGTTCTGCCGCCCAGTCGTTGGGATCGTTGCGGATACCGCTCTCTTTGTGGGTGGTTACGGCATAGCGTTCCATTACCCACTCGATTGCGCTTTTGCCGTTCACAATGTAGTCGTAGGCTTCGAGCGGGATGTTCGAGATGGTTATTTGGTTGTTATACAGGATTGTGGATTTGTCCTCAACCTTGCCGTTTTTGCCAAACCGCATTTTATCGACCCGATAATCCACACGGTCGTTTGCGCCGTAGGTTACTATTGCGCCTTTGTAAGGCTCTATGGTTTCGTAGTTGAGGTGCAGGTCGGCAAGCGCACGCCCCGCATCGCTGAATGCACGGAAATCGTTGAGACTATCTACCAACGGCAAACGGGGGAGCATCTTTTTGAGGTCAGCGGCAAAGGTTTCCCGATATGTCGGGCTGTGCAGAATGCCGTACACATAGTAAAAAATATCCTCCTTTGTGATGTCGGATTTGTTGCCGTACTTTTCACGGCACAGCTTCAATATATAGTCCGAAACGCCATCCCGCCGGATATACTTGTCCATTTCCTTGTCCGGCGTACTGAATAAGTCGGAAATGTCCTTTGTGCTGTCATCATACCAATAGAGGGGGAAACATTGACAATTAAAAATAAGTTGAATGTCGGGCGTTATATCCGTGATTAACGGCGAAAACTCTTTACTTGACCCTATGCCTGTCAGTATGATAGTAGGATTTTGGGAATTGTTGAGGGGGAATATTTTGGGCAAAACATATCTACTCCAATTAAACCCCTTATTAAAATAAACGTATTCTTTTGTGAATGGCCGGTATGAACTTACCCTTATTGAAGCATCATCAAAAGAATGTTCCATTCCTTTTGATGCGTCCGATAAAAGGCTTGAATCCCACTTTATTTTAGTAGCATCATTTGAAACAAAATCTTCGATTGACGGCACTACTTTTGTTATTAAAATAGGCTTAACGACCTCCATTTGAGCATTGTAGAAAGGCTTGACGGGTACTATTCGATCGCAAAGATACAACTTTTTTTAATTAGCAAAATTTATTTTGTGTTTTTTTCGTATCTTTGCAACTCAAAGATTTCTTAAATTAATGAACACTTCAGAAAACCCCAAACAACGCATTGAGTACCTTACGGAAAGCCTGAACCAACATAATTACAACTATTATGTGCTGGACAAACCGAGCATTTCCGATTTTGAGTTTGATACGCTTCTGCAAGAACTCGTATTGCTCGAAAATGCCTATCCGGAATATGTTTTGCCCAATTCTCCTACCTTGCGTGTGGGTGGAGAAATCACTAAAAATTTCCAAACGGTGGAGCATCGCTATCCGATGCTTTCCTTAGGAAATACTTACTCTTTCGAGGATTTGAAAGATTTCGACGAACGTGTTAAAAAATTAGTTGCACGTGATTATTCATATATCTGCGAGCTGAAATACGATGGCGTTGCTATCGGCTTGCGCTACGAGAATGGGCTTTTGACACAAGCCGTAACACGTGGAGATGGTGTCAAAGGCGATGATGTTACAACAAATGTGAAAACTATTCAAACCATACCTTTGAAGTTGAAAGGAACGGATTTTCCTTCCGATTTTGAAATTCGAGGAGAAATTTTAATGTCGCACAAATCCTTTGAAAACCTTAATAAATCAAGGGAAGAAGATGGTGAAGAACCCTTTGCTAATCCCCGAAATGCAGCATCGGGAAGTTTGAAATTGCAGGATTCGCGTGAGGTTGCCAAACGCAAATTGGATTGTTTTCTTTATTTTCTTTTAGGTGATGAATGGCTTGAAAAAACACACGAAGAACGCTTGAACAAGGCGCAAAATATGGGTTTCAACACGGGACACTATGCGCAAAAATGCGCCACCCTTGCCAATGTTTTCGATTTTATCCGATTATGGGACAATAAACGCAAAACCTTGCCGTTTGATATCGACGGAATCGTGATCAAAGTAAACGAAATCGACTTATGGGAAACGCTTGGATATACCGCCAAATCACCTCGTTGGGCAATTGCCTACAAATTCAAAGCCGAACGTGTTGCAACAAAATTGGAATCGGTTTCGTATCAAGTTGGGCGCACCGGAAGTATCACGCCGGTAGCCAATTTAACGCCGGTTAAATTAGCCGGAACAACCGTCAAACGTGCAAGTTTGCACAATGCCGACATCATCGAAAAATTGGATTTGCACGAATTTGATACCGTATTTGTGGAAAAAGGAGGCGAAATTATTCCGAAAATTGTGGGTGTTGATACGAATTTGCGGGATATATTTGCAACTCCCATCCATTTTATCACGAATTGCCCCGAATGTCAAACACCACTTGTTCGTAGCGAAGGAGAGGCAAACCACTACTGTCCGAACGAAGATCATTGCCCACCTCAAATCAAAGGCAAATTGGAGCATTTCATCAGTCGAAAGGCTATGAATTTAGACAGCCTTGGCGAAGGTAAAATCGAAATGCTTTACGATAAGAAATTGGTCAAAAACAGTGCGGATTTGTTCGACTTGACATCTGAAAAATTGTTGGGATTGGAAAAAACAATCGACAATGAAGACGGAAAAAACAAGATCGTTTCTCTTCGTGAAAAATCCGTAGAAAACATTCTGAATGCTTTGGAACAGGCGAAAACAGTGTCTTTCGAGAGGGTGCTGTATGCACTTGGTATTCGATTTGTTGGAGAAACCGTAGCAAAAAAGTTAGCGAAACATTTCAAAAACATACAGCGTTTATCACAGGCAACGCAAGAAGAATTGTTGGAAGTGGATGAAATAGGCGGAAAAATCGCCGAAAGCGTATTGCTGTATTTCTCCAAACAAGAACATCTCGAACTTATCGAAAGGCTTGTGAATAAAGGCTTGCAGTTTGAAATCAGCGAAGATGCATCCGTTTTGAAATCGACGATTTTAGACGGCAAAACATTTGTTGTTAGTGGCGTGTTTTCAAAGCCTCGTGATGAAGTCAAAGCCCTTATTGAACAGCATGGAGGACGGAATACATCGGCGATTTCATCGCAAACAAACTACCTTTTAGCAGGAGATAAAATGGGTCCGGAAAAACTTAAAAAAGCGGAAAAATTAGGCGTTTCGATTATATCCGAAGAAGACTTTCGGAAAATGATTACGTCAAACGTTTAATCAATCGTAACGAATGACTGTACATTCCGGTAAGCTCGTTGAAAATACCGTGATGATCGATTTTATCCAAGCGCACTTCGCCACTACTGTGGATGATTTGATGATCGCCAACATACATTCCAACGTGCGTAATGTTTCCTTCTGCATTATCGAAAAACAGCAAATCTCCGGCTTTTGCTTCTTCAATAAAATTCACGACTTGCCCCAATTCTGCCTGTTGAGAGGCATCTCGCGGAAGCGTGTATCCGCACAAGCGAAACACATTTTGCATAAATCCGGAGCAGTCAATACCAAATGGCGAACGTCCTCCCCAAAGATAGGGAGAGCGGATATATTTCAGTGCAAAAAAACTCAAACGTTCGGGTGTTTGTCGTGTGCAAGCGTAGTCATCTCCACCTTCAAATGTAAAAATTTCTTCGCCGATAGTAAATTTATTGTCTTCAAACAGAGGCAGCGAACAGCCTAAAAACACAGGTATTTCACGATTTTTGGAACGCACGAATGCAAGCGGCGAATTGACGTAGGTTTGCGTGGGTTGATTGAGGATCTGTTGATACTCGTTTTCGTTGATCAGTTGCAGTTGTTTTTTCTCAACCCAACCCTCGTAGTTGTCGAATTGCACACGGATTTTGTACCAATCCTGATACTGATCTTCAATTCGGCACAATTCTCCAAACAGCAACTGTGTAACCATTTCCGAACGGTGCGAAATGGTTTCTCTCACAGGGACAACACTCAATATACAGATTGCAAAATTCATAATTTTTTTTCATAAAAAAACTTCGCCAAGCATGATGTTGACGAAGTTTTCAGGTAATGTAAAGTTCAAATTAAGTACCCAAAACGAACTTAATCGGCATCATAAATTGCACGCGAACAGGTTTACCACGTTGTTGTCCGGGTGCCCATTTCGGCATTTTTTGTACAACACGAATAGCCTCTTCGTCGCAACCACCGCCAATACCACGCATAACCTTCACATCTGTGATGCTACCGTCGCGTTCAACAACGAACGTAACGTAGATTGTGCCTTGTATGCCGGATTCACGTGCAATAACAGGATAATCAAGATTATCTCTCAGATATTTCAAACGGGCTTCTTCGCCACCGGGGAAACCGGGACTCACTTCAACCACGGTAAAAGGCACGTCTTCAGATTCTGCTTCTTCTTCAGCAACAGCCGGAGCGAAATACATTTCTACAGCCTGTGTTTCTTTCGTTTCGGCATCAACGTTCACTTCGTCTTCAATTTCTTTATCATCGTCAACGATCTCCAATTCCGTAGTTACTTCCGGAGGAGGTGGCGGCGGAGGTGGAGCGTTTTGTGAGGTTTGGATGATTACCTCTTCCTCAACAACTGCAACAACTTGCTGTATTCCGGTGTTTGTATCGATTTCGTAGGTCTTCCACTCGAAAGCAACCAACACTCCGGCAAGGGTCAGCACCAACCCAATCTGCATGAAAAGAGCCTTTTTGTTCTCAAGGTCTGCTTTTTCGGTTTTCTTCTTTTCCATAGCGTTTAATTTTGGAGTGAACCCTAAATTGGAATTTCACACTTCAAAGATAAGAATTTTTTTTGAAATGAACAAATTTTTTTCAAGAAAAATTATTTTTATTTATTAATATCTTGATTTTCAATTATAGCATTTTGTGAATTTAGGCAGCACAAAATGGGCATTTGAAAATTCATTCGTGATGTCAATCGGGTTGGGATTGAAATAAGGCAAAGTTTTGTAGTATTCAATCAAGCTCGGCGTATGGTTAGGATAACGCTGAATATGCAGATTTAATGCGGTGTTCACCTCATCTATGGTGCCTACACATTCAAACGGTTTAACATTTCCAACGCCGATCAATTGTTCAAATTCGGTTTTCAAGTTATTGTTATTCAATACATCTTCACCAAAGAAACCCATCATTTTTTGAGGCTCGATAAACGGAGAAAGAATAATGTATGCAAACAAACATTTGGCACAATTGCAACACCAAATATCCTGTTTAGAACCTGCATTGCAACTTCTGAAAACGCTGTGATACTGCGGGAATCCGGAAAAGTATTTCGCAATGGTCAGTTCATTTAAGGGACGTAAAAAACTGAAATAATTGAAATCATCGGAGATGAATGTTTTCACATAATCTCTGAAATCGCTTTCAAATTCGAGGGATTTGGAGTATTGATGATTTACATTTTGTCCTAAAACAGTGGATTCGTTTGCGCTGGATTCGTTAGACAGAGCAATGTGTTTCATTCCTGTAATCGCCGATGTGAGTAGGCTTACAAATGCTAACATTGCTGAAAAAGGCGTATGTCCGTTCAGAAAACCTTCGCTGTTCAATTCGAGCAAACGTGGATGAATGGTTCGGTTGACTTCAATGATTTGTTCTCTCTCGAAACCTGCAATCTGTGCGCAATTCAGCGTTGCTCCCCGTGGATTGATAATCATCGGACGCATCTCTAATCCCGATTTACGTAAGAGTTCAAGCGTTACAACAGAATCTTTTCCTCCTCCGATGGGAACAATGATAGATTCATCCAATGCATACGTTTGTTTATGGAGAGGAGTATCGGAAACGCTTGTCATTTGCATAAATTCAGACTGCTCAACATCAATTCCATTAACGTAAAAAAACTCGCCCAAACCTTGATAATAGAGTTTTTTCCACCAATCGATCTGTGCATGGGTTAAGGGAAACGGCTTGATAATTACAGTGGGCGAACAAGTTGCTTTCCAATAACTGATCAATTCAATCATCCCGATATGAAATGCCAATGTGTGGAGTTGTTCTTCGGAAAGCGCGTCAATCCTGTAAAACGGACGATGAGGTATGCACAACGAAGGGCGAAATTGGATCTGCTCATCTACAACAAATACAAATTCGAGGCGAAGTTCTTTTTCCGAACGTTCGATGTGAAAAGATTCGTAAACGAAACTCGGAAACTTTTCCCTTAATTGCGTAAATTTTTCGTAATTATTTGACATCATTAAAAATGGAATTAGGACATCAAAGTTACAAAAAAATTTATTAACAATTTGATTTTTTTTGTGGATAAATTTTCTTGGCACCATTGAACACCTACTCTATGTAGGCAAAGAAAAAATACTAACAGAAAACTGTTGATACGTTCATTTTTTTTTTTCAAAAATTCGTTGTAACTTTGCAGACCCTAAACAACCCTAAAACGGATTTTTATTATGAACACCACACACCGTCCTATCGACGCAGTATCTCTTGCGGAAGACATTAAGACTCCCGAAACGCCTTATGACAAGGTTGTTTCGAGTCGGATTAAACCTCAATCCAAGGATCAATTACAATTAGACATAGCACAAGAAATCGTAAGTATGAAGAAGAAAACCAACGGTATGGAACCTATCGACCACAATGTTATATTGGAAGAGGCAACCAAGTATTTCAAAGGAGATAGTTTGGCTGCAAACGTGTGGATGAACAAGTATGCGCTGAAAGATAGCAACAATAACATCTACGAGTTAACTCCGGATGATATGCACCATCGTATTGCTCGTGAATTTGCACGTATTGAACAAAAGTATCCAAATCCGTTGAGTGAAGAAACCATCTTCGACTTGTTGAAACAATTTCGTTATGTTATTCCGCAAGGCAGTCCTATGGCGGGAATCGGCAATAACTACCAAATTGCATCTCTTTCGAACTGCTTTGTGATTGGCAATGCGGGCGACTCGGATTCATACGGGGGTATTATGAAAATTGATCAGGAGCAAGTGCAGCTGATGAAACGCCGTGGTGGTGTGGGACACGATTTGTCGCACATTCGTCCGAAAGGCTCTCCTGTGAAGAATAGTGCGCTCACTTCCACCGGTTTAGTGCCTTTTATGGAACGCTACTCCAATTCTACACGAGAAGTTGCGCAAGACGGACGTCGTGGTGCTTTAATGTTGAGTATATCCATAAAACATCCTGAGGCAGAGGGATTTATTGATGCAAAGATGACGGAAGGAAAAATTACCGGAGCGAATGTTTCGGTGAAACTGACCGACGAATTTATGCAATGTCTGAAAGAAGGTAAAAAATTCAGACAACAATATCCGGTTAACTCCGATAATCCTCTTGTTGTTCAAGATGTTGATCCGAAAAAACTGTGGGATAAAATCATACACAATGCTTGGAAATCTGCCGAACCGGGCGTATTGTTTTGGGACACGATTTTGAATGAATCTGTTCCGGATTGCTACGCAGATATGGGATTTAGAACGGTTTCCACCAATCCTTGCGGAGAAATTCCTTTGTGTACGTATGACAGTTGCCGTTTGATTGCGATCAATCTGTATTCCTACGTGGAAGATCCTTTCACGGATAAAGCCAAGTTCAATATGGAGCTTTTCCGTGAACACGTGAAGATTGCTCAACGTTTGATGGATGATATTATCGACCTTGAATTGGAGAATGTGGATAAGATTTTATCCAAGATTGACTCCGATCCGGAAGATGCGGAGATTAAGCGTATTGAGCGCAATCTGTGGCTCAATATCAAGATGAAAAGTATGGAAGGACGTCGCACCGGTTTGGGCATTACTGCTGAAGGCGATATGCTTGCAGCTTTGGGCTTGCGCTACGGAACGGAAGAAGCGACGAATTTCTCTGTGGAAGTGCATAAAAATCTGGCGGTAAACGCTTACGCATCATCGGTTACGATGGCGAAAGAGCGAGGAGCATTCCCGATCTACAAGGCAGGACGTGAGGCAAACAATCCGTTTGTGAACCGCATCCGCGAGGTTGCGCCGGAAGTGTATCAAGATATGGTGCAATACGGACGTCGGAATATCGCCTTGCTGACCATCGCTCCAACAGGTTCTGTAAGTATTTGCACGCAGACCACTTCGGGGATTGAGCCGGTGTTTATGGTGTCTTATAAACGTCGTCGGAAAGTAAATCCCAACGATAAGAATGTGAAAGTATCGTATATTGATGAAGTGGGCGATGCGTGGGAAGAACATAACGTTTTTCACCCGAAATTCGTGAAATGGCTCATTCAAAATAACTACGATGTGGATGCAGTGAAAGAGATGAATGATGAGGATTTGAACGCTATTATCGAGAAATCTCCGTACTACAAAGCAACTTCAAACGATATTGATTGGTTGAACAAAGTGAAGATGCAGGGTGCTGTTCAGAAATGGGTGGATCACTCGATTAGCGTAACGGTGAATGTTCCTGCGGATACGAAAGAAGAGTTGGTTAGTCAAATCTATCAAACTGCGTGGGAATGTGGCTGTAAGGGAATGACCATTTATCGTGATGGTTCGCGTGGAGGGGTTTTGATTTCGAATAAATCCGACAAGAAAAAAGATACTGTGATGGAGAACAAACCTGCTTCACGTCCGAAAAATTTGGAGGCAGAGATTGTACGTTTTCAAAACGATTATGAAAAATGGATTGCTGTTGTAGGACTTTATAATGGCAAGCCTTACGAGATTTTCACCGGGTTGGCAGATGATTTTTATTTACCTCCATCTGTTAATAAAGGGCACATTATCAAAGTGAAAGACGAAAGTAGTGATGTTCCGACACGTTATGATTTTGAATTTTTGGACAAACAAGGTTATAAGGTTACGATAGAAGGTTTGTCGCGCACGTTCGATGAGAAATACTGGAACTATGCGATTTTGATTTCAGGAATTTTGCGTCACGGAATGCCGATCACGGAAGCGGTTGATTTGATTGCGAGTTTGAAGCTTGGCGATGATAGTATCAACACGTGGAAGAACGGCGTTGTTCGTGCCTTGAAGAAATACATTCCAGACGGAACGATTGCCGAGAAGGTGAAATGTCCTGAATGTGGCGAGTCCAGTGTGATTTACAAGGAAGGATGTTTGACTTGTACGTCTTGCGGGTATTCTAAATGTGGGTAAAAACGGCAGGGGCAGGTTTGAAACCTGCCCCTGCGAAACAAATAAAAACGATGAAACCAAAAACACTCCTTTTTCTCTGCCTTTTTATTTCCGCAAGTTTTTTGATGCAAGGTCAGACCTCTTTTGGCTATGATGCCTCCGGAAATCGAACCTCCCGCCGAACCATTGTTTTGACAACTTTAAGCAGTGCTCCGCAAGGCGCTCCACAGCAAAGCAAAGCAAAAAAGCAGGATAAAAACTCCGAAGAAGAGGAAATTTTGACTCAAAATGAAGAGAGCGAAGTTTTGGAAACGGAATCTTTGGAAAGTCCTGAAATCCCCGAAAGCAGAGACGTTCCGGAAACAGTTTATTCCGATCGTTTGGAAGAAAGCGATGTGAAGATTTATCCCAATCCTACGCAAGGTGCATTGGCTGTGGAAATTTTGAAGAAAAATCCTAAAACCCGTTATGGAATACATGTTTACACGATGAGTGGCGCAACGATTTTTGAGCAGACCAATGTAGGTGATTATACTCCTATAGATTTGTCGAAACACCCGAAAGGAATGTATCTGCTACGGATTTCCGCGGGAGATACTTTTGTTACTTGGAAGATTGTTAAGGATTAATGGTTAATGGTTAAGGGTTAAGGGTTAAGGGTTAAGGGTTAAGGGTTAAGGGTTAAGGGTT